>LNFM01006563.1_pt1 | contig 26563 bp, 31 predicted proteins | sample 596031 | NCBI WGS metagenome assembly LNFM01 (sample SAMN04254537, study PRJNA301005) | activated carbon metagenome | isolation source: dual media filters at the Ann Arbor, Michigan drinking water treatment plant | place: USA: Ann Arbor | reverse complement strand
TCAGCCCTCGCCGGGCCGCCCCAAGAGGGCTGGCCCCCTTGGGGGGAGAGGCCGAAGGCCTGTCGGGGGGGTAGTCACTTCTAGCCCTTCAAGCGGGTGATGCGGATGACCTCGGGGATGCGGCGCAGGCCGCGCATGATCTGCGCGAGATGCAGCCGGTTGTGCACCTGCAAGGTGAAGTGGATGTTGGCGTAGGCCGTTGAGTCACCTGGTTCAAGGCTCACGTTGTCGATGTTGGCCTCGGACTGCGCGATCTCGGCGGCCAGCTTGGCCAGCACGCCGCGTTCGTTGGATGCCACCAGGCGGATGTTGACCGCGAACAGCTTGCGCGTGTCCGGCGCCCATTCCACGTCGAGCCATTTGTCCGGATCGCTGCGCATCTTGCGCGCCACGATGCAGTCGTGGGTGTGCACGACCAGGCCCTGGCCCTTCTTGATGTAGCCGATGATCGGATCGCCGGGGATGGGGTGGCAGCACTTGGCGAATTGCAGCGCCATGCCCTCCGATCCGCGGATGACCACCGTGCCGGGCAGCCGGTTGGACCCGCCCTCCGGTTCGCCGATCATCAGGAGGCGCCGGGCGATCACGATCGCGAGCTGCTTGCCGAGCCCGATGTCGGCCAGGATCTCCTGGCGCGTCTTGTCGGTCTGATCCTTGAGCAGCTTGTCCCAGCTCGCGTCGTCGATCTTCTGAGCCTTCGGCGACAGGGCCACCAGCGCCTGGTTGAGCAAGCGCTCGCCGAGCTGCGCCGATTCCTCGTACTGCATGGTCTTCAGGAAGTGGCGGATGTGCGAGCGCGCCTTGCCCGTGACCACGTAGTTCAACCAGGCCGGGTTCGGCTTGGCGTGGGCCGCGGTGATGATCTCGACGCGGTCGCCGTTGCGCAGTTCGCTGCGCAGCGGCACCAGTTCATGGTTCACCTTGGCGGCGACGCAGCGATTCCCGATGTCGGTGTGCACCGCATAGGCGAAATCGACACAGGTGGCGCCGTGCGGCAGCGACAGGATCTTGCCCTTGGGCGTGAAGACGTACGTTTCGTCCGGGAACAGATCGACCTTGAGATGCTCCAGGAACTCGATCGACGAACCGCTCTGCGTCTGCATCTCGAGCAGGCTCTGCAGCCATTGGTGGGTCTTCTTCTGCAGCTCGTTCAGCTCGGCGTCGCTCTGCTTGTAGAGCCAGTGCGAAGCCACGCCCGCCTCGGCGATCTTGTGCATCTCGGCCGTGCGGATCTGCACTTCGAGCGGCGTGCCGTAGGGGCCGAACAGGGTGGTGTGCAGCGACTGGTAGCCGTTCGCCTTCGGGATCGCGATGTAGTCCTTGAACTTGCCCGGGATCGGTTTGTACAGCCCGTGCAGCGCGCCCAACGCGAGATAGCACGAGGGCACGTCCTGCACGATGATGCGAAAGCCGTAGATGTCGAACACCTGCGAGAACGTCAGGTGCTTGTCCTGCATCTTGTGATAGATGCTGTACAGGTTCTTCTCGCGGCCGCTCACCATCGCTTCGATCTTCGCGTCGGAGAGCTTGGTCCGGATTCCCTCGAGGATCTTGTCGACCACTTCGCGGCGGTTGCCGCGCGCCGAGAACAGCGCCTTGTGCAGGACGCGGTAGCGGTTCGGGTACAGGTGCTTGAACGAGAGTTCCTGCAGCTCCTGGAACAGGCGGTTCAGCCCGAGGCGGTTCGCGATGGGCGCGTAGATGTCGAGCGTCTCGCGCGCGATGCGCACCCGCTTCTTCGGGTTCATCGCGTCGAGTGTCCGCATGTTGTGCAGCCGGTCGGCGAGCTTGATCAGGATGACGCGCACGTCGCGTGTCATCGCGAGCACCATCTTGCGGAAGTTCTCGGCCTGGGCTTGCTCGTGGCTCTGGAATTCGATGCGATCCAGCTTCGACACGCCGTCCACCAACTCCGCCACCATCTTGCCGAACTTGTCCGCGAGCTCGGTCTTGGTGACGTTGGTGTCCTCCATCACGTCGTGCAGCAACGCGGCCGAGAGCGCCTGGGAATCCAGGTGCCATTCGGTCAGGATCTGGGCCACCGCCACCGGATGCGAGACATACGGCTCGCCGGTCATCCGGTACTGGCCCGCGTGGGCCGTGGCGCTGAAGTCGTACGCCGACTGCAACTGCGACACGTCCTCCGGCTTGAGGTAGCCGGAGACGTCGCGGAAGAAGGCGTCGGCTGGGGTCACGGGTGCGGGGCTGGCTGGAGGGGCGGGTCGATCCTGCAGGCGGGCGGCTCCGCGCCCTCGGTCATCCGTCAGTGCTTCGTTCGGTAGAGGATTTCTTTGCTGATCAGGCCCAGTGCCATTTCGCGCAGCGCGATCACCGTGGGCTTGTCCTTGTTGCCTTCGACCTGCGGGGTGGCGCCGTTGGCGATCTCACGGGCGCGGTAGGTGGCGGCCAAAGTGAGGTCGAAGCGGTTGGGGATGTGCTTCATTGCGTCGTCGACGGTGATGCGGGCCATGGCATTTCCTCTACTTCATGCGGTTGATGGTGTCGCGGTGACGCACGAGCTGGACTGCACGACGCAGCCGCTCGGCGCGGACGATTGCTTTCAGGTCCTGAACCGCAACTTCGAAGTCCTTGTTAATAATAACATAATCGAATTCATCCACGTGACCGATCTCGTCCCGGGCAGCGCGCAGGCGGCGCTCGATCACTTCCCCGGTATCCGTGCCCCGCTGATGCAAGCGCTCTGCCAGGGCTTCGAGCGATGGCGGCAGCACGAAGATCCCGACGGCCGCGGGCATCAGGCGTCGCACCTGCACCGCCCCTTGCCAGTCGATCTCGAGCAGGATGTCGCTGCCGCGCTGCATCTCGCCCTCGATCCAGGCCCGCGAGGTTCCATATAGATTGCCGTGGACCTCGGCGCTTTCAAGAAGCTCGCCACGAGCGCGCATGGCCTCGAATTCGGCGCGCGCGACGAAGTGATAATCCCGCCCGTTGGCCTCGCCGGGACGGGCCGGCCGCGTGGTGAACGAGACCGACAGGTGGATCGCCGGATCGTCCGCGAGCAGCCGTCGCACCAGGCTGGTCTTGCCGGCGCCGGAGGGCGCCGCGACGATGAAGAGCGTGCCGCTCACTCGATGTTCTGCACCTGCTCGCGCATCTGTTCGATCAGCACCTTGAGTTCCATCGACGTTTGCGAGACTTCCACGTCCACGGACTTGGAACCGAGGGTGTTGGCTTCCCGGTTGAGTTCCTGCATCACGAAATCGAGCCGCTTGCCGACGTTGCCACCCTTCCCGAGGATGCGGCGCACCTCGGCGAGATGGGTGTTGAGTCGCGTGAGTTCCTCGTCGACGTCGATGCGGGTGGCGAAAAGCGCCACTTCCTGCCGGATGCGCTCTTCGTCCAGTGTCGCCACGACTTCCTTCAGGCGTTGCGTCAGCTTTTCCTGGTGGGCGGCGACCAGTTGCGGAATCTTCGGCGCAATCTTGCGCGCCAGCGCTTCCATGGAGGTCACGCGCTCCAGCAGCATTTCCTTGAGCTTCTCGCCTTCGCGGCCGCGGGTGGCGGTGAAATCTTCCATGGCGGCGGCGAGCATCGACATGCAGGCTTCGCGCAGTTCCTCGACCGGCAACGTCTCCGCACCGAACATCCCGGGCCACTTGAGCAGATCGTTTACGCCGAGATTGGATGCCGCCGGCATGCGCGCCTTGACGCGGTTGTTGAGCTCGACGAGCTTGTCCAGCAGCGGCTCATTCAACTCGAGGAGGGCCGGCGCCGCGGCGGCGCGGGTCAGGCCGATGCGGCACTCGAGCTTGCCGCGCGTCAGTTTTGCCGCGAGCGCTTCGCGCATCGGCGGCTCGAACGAGCGGAACTCTTCGGGCACGCGAAATTGCACGTCGAGGTAACGGTGATTCACCGAGCGCAGTTCCAGGCTCACCGTTCCCAGCGGCAAATCGCGGCTCACCGACGCATAGCCGGTCATGCTGTAGATCATCGGTGGGGTGCGCTTTACAGGGCAGGGGCAGCCGCCGAGAATGGCGGGCCCTCGAAAGATAGCACAGCGCACGCGGGCGTCGCGCCACCTTCACGCGCCCCTCTCACGGATTCCATCATCATGAACACGCAACGCCCCAGCGGGCGCCGGCCCGACGAGCTGCGCGCCGTGACCATCACCCGCCGCTATACCCGACATGCCGAGGGTTCAGTGCTGGTCGAATTCGGCGACACGAAGGTGCTTTGCACTGCCAGCGTCGAAGAGAAAGTGCCGCCGTTCCTGAAAGGGCGCGGCCAGGGCTGGGTCACTGCCGAATACGGCATGCTGCCGCGCTCGACCCATACGCGCACCGACCGCGAAGCCGCGCGCGGCAAGCAGAGCGGGCGCACCCAGGAGATCCAGCGGTTGATCGGCCGCAGTCTGCGGGCGGTGGCCGACATGAAGGCGGTGGGTGAACGCACCATCCAGATCGATTGCGATGTGCTGCAAGCCGATGGCGGGACGCGCACCGCGAGCATCACGGGAGCATTCGTGGCGCTGCACGACGCTTTGTCCCTGCTCAAGTCGCGCGGCCTCATCAACACGCTGCCCGTGCGCGACTTCATTGCGGCGATCTCGGTCGGCGTCTACCGGGGTGTGCCGGTGCTCGATCTCGACTACGCCGAAGATTCCGACTGCGATACCGACATGAATGTCGTCATGACCGGCAGCGGCGGGTTGGTGGAAGTGCAGGGTACCGCCGAAGGCGAACCGTTCTCGCGCGGGCAGATGGAAGCGATGCTGGACCTGGCCGGCAAGGGCATCGGCGAGCTGATCGCGGCGCAGCAGCGGGCGCTGGCTTGAACAAGCTGGTGCTGGCGAGCGGCAACGCGGGCAAGATCCGCGAGATCGCACAGTTGCTGGCACCCCTCGCAATCGAGGTCATTCCCCAGACGTCGCTCGGCATCGACGAGGCGGAGGAGCCGCACGACACGTTCATCGAGAATGCGCTCGCCAAGGCACGGCACGCGGCGCTGCGGTCCGGCCTGCCGGCACTCGCGGACGATTCCGGAATCTGTGTGGCTGCCCTCGGCGGCGAGCCCGGCGTGCACTCGGCGCGCTACGCCGGCGAGCCGAAGAGTGACGCGCGCAACAATGAGAAATTGTTGGCAGCGCTCGACACCGCCACCGACCGCCGTGCCCACTATTGCTGCGTCATGGTGCTGATGCGCCATGGTGCCGATCCGCAGCCGCTGATCGCCGAAGGCGAATGGCACGGTGAAATCCTGCGCTCACCCCGCGGCGATGGCGGCTTTGGCTACGACCCGCTGTTTCTGGTGCCCGAACTGGGCCTGACCGGTGCGCAATTGCCGCTCGAGCGCAAGAACGCCATCAGCCATCGCGGCCGCGCTTTGGCGCAATTGCTGGAGCGGATGCGCGGAACCCAGTAGGCTGCCGTCTGTCCGTCCCCTCAAGGCATCGACCGCCATGATCGAACCGCCTCGCGACCTTACCCGAACGACTCTCACCGTGCTGTTCACGGGCACGCTGATCTTCGGCGCCTTCATGATCGTGCGGCCGTTCCTGTCGTCGTTCGTCTGGGCGTCCATGATCGTCGTGGCCACGTGGCCGCTCATGCTGAGCTTGCAGCGCAGGCTCGGTGGGCGCCGCTGGCTGGCCGTCACGTGCATGACGCTGGTGCTGGTGCTCCTGTTCGTGCTGCCGGTGCTGCTGGCGGTAAGCACGGTCATCGAGCACGGCGATGCCATCGTGGAATGGGCGAAATCCCTCTCGAAATCGAAATTGCCGCCGGTGCCGGAATGGATCGCGCGCGTGCCACTGGTCGGTCCGCGCCTCGCGACCATGTGGCAGGAATTCGCCAAGGGCGGCAGCCAGGGCATCGTGGCGCGCATCGCGCCGCAGCTGGGCGACGTGTTCGCCTGGCTGGTGGCCCAGGCCGGCAGTCTCGGGATGCTGCTGGTGCAGGCGCTGCTGACGCTCATCATCAGCGTGATCCTGTACCTCAACGGCGAGAAAGCCGTGGCAGGCATCCTTGCTTTCGCGCGCCGGCTGGGTGGAGAGCGCGGCGACCGCGCGCTCGAAGTGGCCGGTCGCGCGATCCGCGGCGTGGCGCTTGGCGTGGTCGTCACGGCCATCCTGCAGGCGTTGATGGCCGGTGTCGGGCTCGTGATTGCGGACGTGCCGATGTCGGGGCTGCTCACCGTGGTTGCCTTCGTGCTCGCCGTGGCGCAGGTCGGGGCGCTGCCGGTGCTGTTGCCGGCGGTCCTGTGGCTCTGGTGGCAGGACGACACGGCCTGGGCCGTGGCGCTTGGCGTCTGGAGCATGATCGTCCTCAATGTCGACAATTTCGTGCGACCCATCCTGATCCAGCGCGGTGCCAAGCTGCCGCTCATGCTGATCTTCATCGGCGTGATCGGCGGTCTGGTGGCATTCGGCATCATCGGCATCTTCGTCGGGCCGGTGGTCCTGGCGGTCACGTATGAACTACTGGCCTCGTGGGTGAGTCACGGCGAATTCACCTTCGCCACGATGCCGGTGCCCGCGCCGGAGCCGACACCGCCCGACGAGCCTCCCGCCACGTGACACCGGGGCGCCGACCGCAGGTATAGTTTTTCCACAAGCGAAGCACTGGGGGCATGCCATGGCGGATGCAGCGTTGCTGCTGCGTGGCGGAATGGTCTGGGACGGCGGCGAGCGCGCCGCGGTTGCCGCTGATGTGCTGATCCGCGGTCACCACATCGAGAAGGTGCATCCTTCGCAGCTGCGCGACATGCAGGATGCGCGCTGCGTCGACGTGACCGGCCACACCGTCATCCCGGGTCTGGTGGAGGGGCACGCACACCTGCCGTTCGCGCACAAGGCGAACATGGCCGACACCGGCGACATCCCGCCGGAGGAGCACACGCTGTTGACCCTGCTCCACGCCCGCACCGTGCTCGATGCAGGCTTTACGTCGTGCCTGAGCGGCGGCTCCGCCAAGCCACGGCTCGACATCGCCGTGCGCGATTTCATCAACGCCGGCCACGCCCCCGGGCCGCGGCTGCTGGCAGCGAGCCCCGAACTCACCAATACCGGCAACCTCGGCGACGAGCGCCGCCTGCACCTGTACCGCGAATCCATCGCCATGGTCGTGGATGGCGCCGACGAGATGCTGCGCACGGTGCGCCTCTTGATCCGCGAGGGCGTGGACACGATCAAGCTCAACGTTTCCGGCAACCAGACGATTCCGAACGCACGCTCCCACATCACCGTGATGCGCGAGGATGAACTCGCCACTGCAGTCGAGACCGCTCACGCCCATGGCAAACGCGTCGCTGCCCATGTGCGGGCAGCTGCGTCCATCAAGCTCGCGTTGAAGCACGGCGTCGACATCCTGTATCACTGCGAATACGCGGACGAGGAGTGCATCGACCTCATGGAGGCTGCACGCGACCGGATCTTCGTCGCGCCGGCCATCGGCCTGCTGCATGCCCTGCTGCATGAGGCCGAACCGTGGGGCATTACCTACGAAAAGGCCGCGGCCACCGGTGTTGCCGACCAGTTCGAACAGGCGCAGCGCGTGTTTCCCGAGCTGCGCAAACGTGGTGTGCGCGTGTTGATCGGGGGCGACTACGGTTTTCCATGGACGCCGCACGGAACAAACGCGCGCGACCTCGAACACTTCGTGCGGTTTCTCGGCTATTCGAACGACGAAGCGCTACGGTGCGCGACGAGCGTGGGCGCTGAAGCGATGTTGCTTGAAGGCCAGACCGGCTTCGTGCGAGAGGGCCATCTCGCCGACCTGCTGGTGATTGCCGGCGCGCCGCAGAACGACGTGCGGCTGCTGCAGTCGGCCGCCAATCTCAGGATGATCATCAAGGATGGCAGCATCCACTGCGACCGTTTCGCAACGACCCACTGAAGAGAAGGACATCGATGTTCCAGCAGATCCTGCTGTCCGTGGAAGATGCCAGGCGCGTGGCGGCGGCCGCGCGTGTCGAAGCCGAGAAGAACGGCTGGCTCGTCGTCATCGCCATCGTCGACGAGGGCGGCCACCTCATGTACCTGGAGCGCATGGACGGCTGCCAGAAGGCCTCCAGCCGCATTGCCGAAGCGAAGGGGCGCACGGCGATCCTGTTCAAGCGCCCCACCAAGGCCATCGAGGACGTGGTGCTCGAAGGTCGCACGGTCATGATGGGTCTGCCGGGTGCCGTGCCGCTCGAAGGCGGGTTGCCGCTCACCAAGGACGGCGTGTTCCTCGGCGCGATCGGTGTGTCTGGCGTGCAGTCGTTCCAGGACGGGATCATCGCGCGCGCCGGAGTCGCCGCGCTCTGAACAGCGCGGCGCGCTCAGCGGCCGACGATCTCCCCGAACCGCACCCACTCGGTGCCGTCGAAACGCATCAGCTGGAGCTGTTCGATCGGGTCGTAGTCGGTTGCGCTGGTGTTGACGCGGATGCCCGGCAGCAGCAGCGGCAGTTCCAGATCCCGCAGCGCCGCCGCCTGGCGCATCACGTTTTCGCGCGTGAGGTCGTCACCGCACTGCTTCAGCACGTGCACCAGGAGCTGCGCATTGGTGTAGCCGTAGACGTTGTAGATCTCGGCGGTGTCGCCTTCCGGGTAATACTTCTGCATCCATGCGCGCCATTCGAGCGTGGCTGGATCCTTCTTCCACTGCGGATCGGTCGGATCCTTCACGAAGGTCGACGAGATCACGCCCACGGCCTTGTCGAGCCCGGCGGGTTGCAGCACCGCATGCACGGAGATCGACGAGTAGACGACGAAGTGCAGCGGTTTCCAGCCGATGTCGAAGGTCTTGCGGATGGACTGCGACGCGAACTTGGGTGAAGCGAAGCTGAACAGCGTATCCGCACCCGATCCCTGCAACGTCGCGATCTGGGAATCCACCGTGGGGTCGGTCGATTCGTAGGAGGCCTCGGCCACGATCATGGTCGCAGCCTTTGGCCCGAGGTGGCGCTTCAGTGCGGCGAGATAGTCCTTGCCGAAATCATCGTTCTGGTAGAGCACGGCGACCTTCGCGGTCGGCCGCTTCTCGAGCAGGTAACGCACGTAGCCATAGGTGCCTGTGGCCTGGCTGGGCAGAAAGGCCATGGTCCAGGGCAATGCCTTCGGATCGCCCCATTTCAGCCCGGTGGCCGAGATCAGCAGTTGCGGCACCCCCTTGGCATTCAGATATTTCATCGCCGCTGTATTGGTGGGCGTTCCGAAGGAGCTGAACATCAGCAGCACCTGGTCCGCTTCCACCAGCCTGCGCGTCTGCTCGATGGTCCGCGGCGGCGAGTAGCCGTCGTCCAGCGACAGCAGTCGGACCTTGCGGCCGTTGATCCCGCCGTTGGCGTTGAGGGCGTCGAAGAAGGCCGCTTCGGCGCGGCCCATGGTGCCGAACGCGGACAGCGGGCCGCTGTACGGCATGGTCTGGCCGATGCGGATCTCGGTGTCGGTGACACCGGGTCCATAGCGTTTCTCGGCGTGGGCAGGCAGCGTGCCTGTCGCGACGAGCAGTGCCATCCCCAACGTGTGCCAGCAGCGGACTTCGCGAGTCATGGTCCGGCAAGCTCCTCAGTGATCCTCGATGCGGACCAGCTTCATCCGTCCCGAGGCGCCGCTGCGGATCGACACGGCCGCCTTCGGGCAGCGGAAACTCGCCGCGATCAACCCGATCAATTCCTCGTTGGCCTTGCCGTCCACCGGCGGCGATCTGAGCTGCGCGTGCCACAGCCCGTCTTCGGCTTCCGACAGGCTGCTGGCACGCGCATTGGGTTTCACTTTGACGCGGATAGTCTTCACGGCGGCGCCAAGTCTACGCCCGGGACAGGACGCCCCCCACGCTCGCTGCGCTCACTGCCCCCCACGGGGGCGCGTCAGCGCCTTGAGGCGGCTCGGCGGCACTGAAGTGGAACAGCCCCCACGTTCGCTTCGCTCTCTGCCCCCCAAGGGGGCGCGTCAGCGCCTTGAGGCGGCTCGGCGGCGCTGAAGTGGAACAGCCCCCACGTTCGCTTCGCTCTCTGCCCCCCAAGGGGGGCGCGTCAGCGCCTTGAGGCGGCTCGGCGGCGCTGACCCCTGTGCTACATTCGACCGCTGTGACCAAAGCCCTCGACAGCGCCGCTGCCGGACGCTGGGTCTCGCTCGAGACTTCGGCTGAAGGGGCTACGCTGCGCCTCGCGGGGGACTGGCGGCTGCCGTCGCTCGCCACTCTCGGCCACGCGTTGCAGACGGCCCGGAGCGTTCGACCGATCGTGGGTATCGACGGTCAGGCACTGACGGCCCTCGATACTGCGGGCGCGCTCGTGATGCTGCGTCACCTGCAATCCCTAGCGGTGGATCCGACCGCGATCGCCTTCGACAATTTCTCGCCGGTGCACCGGCGCGTGGTCGAGGTGGTGTTGTCCCGGCTGCACGAAATCACCGTCGATCCGGTACGGCATCGTCGCGGCATCGTCGCCGAGATCGGTTTTCAGACCGAGTCGCTCGGCCATCTGCTGCTCGGGCACCTCAACTTCCTGGGCTATGTGGCGGGCGGCATCGGCAGCCTGCTCGGTCACCCCTGGCGCCTGCGGACGCAGGAACTCGCGGCGCAGTTCGAGCAGGTCGGCATCCGCGCCATCCCCGTCGTGGCACTCGTCACCTTCCTGATCGGCGTCGTCTTCGCCTATCTGCTGGGCCTGCAAGCGGCGCGCTACGGGGCCAATATCTTCGTCGTGGATGGCGTGGCGATCGGCATGGCGCGTGAGTTCGCCCCGATCCTCGTGGCCGTGATCATCGCCGGCCGCTCCGGTGCCGCTTTCACGGCGCAGCTCGGCACCATGAAGCTCACCGAGGAAACCGACGCCATCCGCGTACTGGGTCTCTCGCCCATGGACGTGCTGATCCTGCCGCGCGTGTTCGCACTCGTGGTCGCGTTGCCGTTGCTGGTGTTCGTCGGCGACGTCATGAGCAATCTCGGCGCCATGGCGATGGCGGCGGCGATGCTCGACATCACCCCCGCCACCTATCTCGAGCGACTTTCGGTTGCCCTCAGCATGCGGCACCTGTGGGTCGGTCTCGCCAAGGCACCGGTCTTCGCGCTCTTCATCGCCGTCATCGGCATTCGCATGGGCATGACCGTGAGTCGGGACACGCGGGCGATCGGCGCCAGCACCACCTCGACCGTGGTCCAGGGCATCGTGTCCGTGATCCTGCTGGATGCCTTGTTCGCGGTCGTTTTTCAAGCGCTCGAGATTTGACGTGAATGCCTCGTCCAGCGTGATCGAAGTGAGCGGCGTGGTCACCCGCTTCGGCAGCCAGACGGTGCACGACGGCGTTTCGTTCACAGTCGGTCGCGGTGAACTGGTTGGCCTGATTGGCGGCAGCGGCACCGGCAAGTCGGTACTGCTGCGCGAGATCATCGGGCTCGACCGTCCGACCGAGGGTTCGATCCGCGTGCTCGGAACCGATATCTGGAAAGCCTCGGCAGCGGAGCTGGCAGCAGTGCGCCGGCGGTTCGGTGTGATGTTCCAGGATGGCGCGCTGTTCTCGTCGCTCGACGTCGCTCACAACGTCGCGGTGCCGCTGCTGGAGCATACCCGGCTCGCGAAGGATGCGATCTGGCCGCTGGTGAATCTGCGCATTGCGCAGGCCGGTCTACCGCCGGAAGCCGGTGCCAAGATGCCGAGCGAGCTCTCCGGCGGCATGCGCAAGCGCGCGGCCATCGCCCGCGCCCTGGCGCTGGAACCGGAAGTGATTTTCCTGGACGAGCCCACATCCGGACTCGACCCGATCACGGCCCGGGCCTTCGACAAGCTGATGCGCTTTCTCGTGGATGACCTCAACATCACCGTGTTCCTGGTGACGCACGATCTCGATACGTTGCTCACCGTGGTCGACCGGCTGATAGTGCTCGCCCGTGGCAAAGTGGTGGGCGACGGCCCGGTGCGCGAGATCGTCGATCTCGATGATCCGTGGGTGCGCTCCTACTTCTCGATCCGTACAATGGCAGCGACCGAGTCGGGATCGGAGAGGCATGGAACCTGAAGTCCGCTACACGTGGATCGGCGCGACGCTGGTACTCCTCGTCGCTGCACTGATCGCTTCGGTCGTCTGGTTGAAAGCCGCCGGCACGCGTGTCACCGACCAGGTCTACGAGATCGTGTTCGTGCGCCAATCGCTCGAGGGCCTGCAGGTCGGCGGCAGCGTCAACATGCGTGGCATCCGCGTCGGGCAGATCATGAGCTATTCGCTGTCGCGCGAACAGATCAACCGGGTCAACGTGCTGATCCGCGTCGATCGCGACACGCCGGTATCGGACAAGACCGTAGCCGTGGTTTCGCGCAATATCCTGACCGGGCTGGCGCGCATCAACCTCGTGACTCCGAACGTGGCGAGCAAGCCACTGGTGGCGCTGGCAGGCGAGACCTATCCGATCATCCGCGAGGGCACCTCCACCGACGAGAAGATCGAAGAGGTGGCCACGCGCCTGGCCGAGAGCGGAGTGGCCGCCCTCGAGCGTGTCGGCAACTTCCTGGATGCCGACAACAAGCAGGCCTTCACCGATGCCCTGGTGAGCGTGCGCAACGTCGCCTCCGATCTCGATCAACGGCTCGAGCGGCTCGACCACACGCTGAGCGTCATCGACCGCAACGTGCAGACGTTCGGCCGCGCCAGCGATGACATCGCGAAATCCGTCGATCGCATCCGCGGCGAGTTCGGCCCCGTGGCGGCCCAGGCGGGCAACACGCTGCAGGAAGTGAGCGTCGCGGCCCGCACCTTGCGACAGGACGCGAGCAATCTTTCGCGCCAGATCGAGACGGCGGCAGGTGGCGGCTCGCTGGAACTGCGCGCCACCGCGCAGGAATTGCGCATCACGGCCGAACTCCTCGATCGGACCCTGGGCCGGCTGCGCGATCCGCGCGCCGTGCTCTTCGGACCGCACGAAACGCAACTGGGCCCCGGTGAGAAACTGAAATGACCCGTATCGCTGCTCTCGTCATTGTCGCAATGCTGACCGGTTGCCTCGGCGGCCAGAACACGCCGGCGACCACGCATTTCGTGATGACCGATCTCACGCCGGCGGTGCCGGTAGCCGGAACGGCCGCGAGCGAGAAGAGCCTCGTGGTGGCCGGTGCGGCCGAGGACACGTTCTACGATGCCGAGAACCTGGTCTTCAGTCGCGAGCAGGGCGCTCGCGCCTACTACCACTTCGCCGCCTGGACCGATCGCCCGTCACGCCGGCTGGCCTCCCTGGTGCAGTACCGGCTCGAAGCGCGCCACCGATTTGCCAGCGTATCGGCGATCACGGCAGGGGTGAATGCCGACGTGCTCGTCAACGTGAGCATCGTGGAGATGTATCACGACCTTGCCGTGACGCCGGCAGTGGCGCGGGTACAACTCATCGGCGAAGTGGTGGACTGGAAGTCGCGCACGTTGCTGGGGCGCCGATCGTTCGCGGTGGCGCTGCCGGTGGCCAGTGCAGATGCGAAAGGCGCCGTGGACGCCGTGAACCGCGGGGTGACGGCGATACTCGATGAATTGGTGCCCTGGGTCGAAGGCGTGGCGGCGGCCCGCTGAAGCAACCTCGTCAGGAACCAGGCACCCGCGACGAGTGGTGCTCGATGATCATCCAGCGGCCCTCCTGCCTGCGGTAGACGAACGTGAAGCGCGAAGCCTGGACGACCTCGCCGCCATCGCGCGGTTCGCGTGACGTATAGGCGCCGGTGTTGATCGCGATGTCGCCGTAGACGCGCGGGTGCTCGTCCACCAGGGTCATGCGCAGTTTCGGGCGACGCGTGACCGAGCTCTGGAAATACTCCAGCACGGCCTCGGGTGTCAGACGCAGCGTCGGCGAGATCGTCCCCCAGAACACGGCATCAGGCGCGTACAGCGCTGCAATGCGCTCGGCATCGCGAGCGTTGAAGGCTTCGACCCACGCAGCCGTGGCTGCGGTCACTTCAGCCGTACCGGCATCATCGGCACGCGTGGTCGCAGCGGACAATGAGCAAGCGAGGCCCAGCGCAAGGAGCAATCGGTGCATCGTGGTCTCCGGGGTAGGGAAGAGGATCAGGCCGAACGGCGCTTCGCTAGAAATCGGTCGAGCTGGTTGGCGAACGCCTGGCGATCGCCCTGGCTGAATCCGGCAGGGCCGCCGGTTTCGACGCCGGACCCGCGCAGCTCGTCCATGAAGTTGCGCATGCTGAGGCGTTCACGGATCGTATCCTGGGTGTAGAGCTCGCCGCGCGGATCGAGCGCGTGAGCGCTCTTGCCGATAACCGCCGCGGCAAGCGGGATGTCGGCGGTGATCACCAGATCGCCGGGCTGCACGCGCGCCACGATCTCGGCATCCGCGACATCGAAGCCGCCGGGCACCTGCACCGCCCGAATCCACGCCGATGGTGGCGTGCGCAGGAACTGGTTGGCCACGAGAGTCAGCGGGATCTGCATGCGTTCCGCGGTGCGGTACAGGATGTCCTTGATGACCGCCGGGCACGCGTCGGCGTCGACCCAGATCCGGAACTCGATCGCTTCGTCCACTCGTCACGGCGACCGGTGCATGCGTCCGGCGACGGCGCTGCACGCCAGGCCCGTCACGAAGTGGTCGTCGCGCACCAGCCGCTCGGCGACCGAGCCACCGATGTAACCGGTGGCACCCGTCACGAAAATCTTCAACACCGTCTCCCCGAGAGTCGCCGAATCGGCGATTCTAGCGGGTGTTTCCGACGGCAGTCGTTCGGTGCGATCCCATGGCACTCAAGGCAACCATTTTCAAGGCACAAGTCGGCGTAGCCGACATGGACAGGCCGTACTACGGCGACCATGCATTGACCATCGCGCGGCATCCTTCGGAAACCGACGAGCGCATGCTGGTCCGCCTCATCGCGTTCGCGCTGCACGCCGACGCGGACCTGGGTTTCGGCAAGGGCCTTTCCACGGACGACGAACCGGATCTGTGGCGCAAGGATCTGACCGGTGCGATCGATCTGTGGGTCGACGTCGGTCTCCCCGACGAGCGCCGGGTGCGCAAGGCCTGCGGGCGTGCCGGGCAGGTGTTCGTGTACTGCTACGGAGGCCGTGCGGTCGATCTGTGGTGGAAGCAGAACGCCGGGCTGCTTGCCGGTCAGCATAACCTCACGGTGGTGAATCTGCGGTACGAGTCCGGCGCAGTGCTGTCGCCGCTCGCGGCGCGCAGCATGGACCTGCGCTTCACCATCCAGGAGCGGCAGGTGTGGATCACCGATGGCGTGCGGACAGTCGAGGTCGAACTCGCGACGCTGACGCAGCCCGTCAGTTGAGCGGGAGCTTCTCCACCCAGTCGATGGCCGCGGTGTAGCTGTCGTAGACCACCTGCAGGTCCACGAGGTTGGTGGCGATCCAGGTGTCGACGACCACTTCGTCGGCGGCTTCCAACCCTTCGGCGAGTTTCAGCACATGACCGTGGAAACCCTCGCGGCGGATCAGCGCACCACGGATCTCCTCGGTCACGTTGAGCGGGCCGATGGCCTGCTCCATGGGCAGGCCGAGAATCTCGTCGAGGCGCGAGAACACGCCGACCATGAACATGTCGTCGCTGCGTTCCTTGCTGAAATGTGCCTTGCCCACCAGCTCCAGAAAACGCCCGCGCACCAGGGCAGACTTGATGACTTCGGGCCGGGAGGACGACGTATCCGCCGTGACCAGCAGCACCACCATCCATTGGTGCAGTTGCTGAAAGCCCAGGATCGTGATGGCCTGGCGGTAGCTCTTGATCTCCTTCAAGAAGCCGTTTGCGGCGGAGTTCACGAACCGCAGCAGCTTGTAGGACAGCACCGGGTCCTTGCGGAATTCTTCTTCGATTTCATGCAGTTCAGCGTCGCTCTTGAGGAGGTTCAGCAGCCGGACCACGGCCGTGCGCATGGGGGCAGGGGGGGAGGCCGCCTTGGTGCGCCGCTCGTCCGGCTTGGTTTCCGTCGTGCCCATCGTGCTTTTCGTCCTTCGATCCGGTGCTGCGTGACGGACGAAATAACGGCACGGCGGCGTTGGGCTTGAACGCGAGTTCCGTCGGGCCGGGGGTGCATACGATGGGTCGTGAGTGGCCACATCGGGCACCGCGCCTGATACTGGCCGGCGCCAGCGCTGGAACTATCGCGGCGCTTGACGATCGAGGGCCCGTGCGCCCCAGCTTCGCTGGCCGCTGCCCAGCTGCGGTTGCTAGCGTCGCCCCCGCCCGATCAGCGCTCCCACCAGGAAGACCGTCACCACACCGATGCCGGCCAGCAGCACGACCTTGGTGGCGACTTCGGCAATCGCTTCCTTGGGCACCAGGTCCAGCACGAAGCCGGCGGCCAGCAACGCCAGCAGCAGTACGGCGACCACGGCGATCAGTTTCAACGTTCCCGCGAGGCCGGAGCGGCTTTCGGGCGTTGCTTCGTTGGGTTCGGTCATCGTTCGTTTCCTCGTGGCGGATAGAATGACGCGCGGATACTAACCGAAGGGAGCAGGCAATGAACGAGCATCTCCAGGCCATGGACCAGATCAAGAGCACGCTGATCGACCTCGGCCTCAAGTTCGGCCCGAAGGTCCTCGTGGCCATCATCATCATGGCAGCGGGGATCTTCGTCGGGCGCTGGCTGGGCGGTCTCGTCGAGCAGATGCTCGCCCGCTTCGAACTCGAGCCGCCGGTGCGGCAGCTGCTGGTCCGGGTGGTACGCGTCCTGGTGCTGGGTTTGTTCGTCATCATGGCGTTGCAGAACCTGGGCGTGGAACTGCTGCCGCTCATCGCGGGCATCGGCGTCGCCGGTGCCGGCATCGCCCTGGCGATGCAGGGCGTGTTGAGCAACGTCGTCGCCGGCCTCACGATCATCTTCACCAAGCCGTTTCGCGTGGGGGAGTACATCTCGATCGTGAACGAGGAGGGGCAGGTGGAAGCGATCCGCCTGTTCAGCACCGTGCTGAGTCACGCCGATCGTTCCCGCATCGTGATCCCGAACCGCAAGATCGTCGGCGAGATCCTGCACAACTACGGCACGTTGCGGCAGGTCGAGGTCGCGGTGGGTGTGGCGTACGACACCGATCTCAATCACGCGCTGTCGGTGATCGGCGAAGTACTGAAAGCCAATCCGCGCGTGCTGAAGGATCCGGCGCCCATCATCGCGGTGAGCACCCTCGCGGATTCCTCGGTCAACGTTGCCGTCAAACCCTGGGTCAACGTCGGCGACTACGGTCCTGCAGGCGGCGAGATCAACAAGGCGATCCTCGAGGCCTTCCGCGGCCGCAACATCGTCATTCCGTTCCCGCAGCGAGAGGTGCGGATGCTGGCCTAGCCGTAGCGCTGCTCGAGGCGAGCAACGGACGTCTCGATCATCTTCTCGAGCACGGCCAAATCGATATCGCCGAGTCGCGCGACGTACAGGCACGACTTGCCGGTCTTGTGCTTGCCCAGTCTGGCGAGCAGCGCCTCGAGCCCGTCGAAGCCCGCCATGAGGTAGATGGTCAGGTCGCGCTTGCGCGGTGCGAACCCCACCAGGAACCATTCGCCCGAATGGCCGCTGGCGTAGGTGTAGCGGTACAGCCCGAACCCGACCATCGCAGTACCCCACATCTCGGGCTTCAGTCCGGTCGCCCGCTGCATCAGGCGCAGCACAGCCTTGCAGTCGCGCCGGCGGTCTGCGTCGGGGATGCCGTCCAGAAACGCTCGCACGCTCGCTCCGGTGCGTTGGGTCTTGAGTTCGGCCATGGTGGCAGGTCCTGTTCCGTCCTCGGTCTGGGCCTGCAGATGGTACGCCGCGGCGGCGGCGGATTGCCGTCATACTGAACGCCATGAGTACGCTCGCCATTCAGCCGCCGGCCACCGATCGCATCCGGCTCCCACAGCTGCCACCGCTGTCGCTGTATGTCCACATTCCGTGGTGCATCCGCAAGTGCCCTTATTGCGATTTCAATTCGCATGAGTCGAAGAGCGATCTCGCCGAAGACCGCTACGTCGATGCGCTGATCGCGGATCTGGAAGCTTCACTGCCCGATGTCTGGGGCCGGAAGGTGCATACCGTGTTCTTCGGGGGCGGCACGCCGAGCCTGTTCTCGCCGGAGGGACTCGACCGGTTCCTGTCCGCGGCGCGGGCGCTGCTGCCCATCGAGGCCGACGCGGAGATCACGTTGGAAGCGAATCCAGGGACGTTCGAGACGGCGAAGTTCGCGGCCTTCCGCGCGCTCGGCATCAACCGTCTGTCGGTCGGCATCCAGAGCTTCGATCCGCAGCGGCTTAAGGCCATCGGGCGCGTGCACGATGATCGCGAAGCGCATCGCGCGGTGGCGATTGCGCTTGATCACTTCGACAATTTCAACCTCGATCTCATGTACGCGCTGCCGGGGCAGGACGTGGCCGGCGCGCTGGCGGACGTGGATGCCGCGCTTGCCGCGGGTGCACCGCATGTCTCCGCATACCACCTGACCATCGAGCCGAATACGTACTTCCATCGACATCCACCGGCGGTACCCGACGATGACAGCGCCGCCTCGATGCAGGCCGGCATCGAAACGCGCCTCGCCGAAGCTGGGTATGCCAACTACGAAACGTCCGCGTTCGCGCGGCCGTCTCGGCAGGCCAGACACAACCTGAACTACTGGCAGTTCGGCGACTACCTGGGCATCGGGGCCGGCGCACACGGCAAGGTGTCGCTGCGCGATCGCATCTTCCGGCAGATGCGCCACCGGCATCCACGCGAGTACATGGAGCGCGCGCTGGCCGGCGATGCAATCCAGACCCGGCAGGACGTGACGCCGGCTGAGCTGCCGTTCGAATTCATGATGAATGCGCTGCGTCTCACCGACGGGTTCGAGTTGACGACCTTCACCGAGCGCACCGGGCTCGCGCTCAATGCGATCGCGCGCGAGTTGGACGAAGCCGAGCGGCGCGGCCTGCTCGAGCGGGACCACCAGCGCGCCCGCCCGACCGATCGCGGGCGGCGCTTCCTGAACGACCTGCTGCAGGTCTTCCTGCCGTCCTAGCTTTCGACGATCGAAGTGATCGTCGCGTTGCGCTCCTTCCCCGGAGTTAGGCGGGGGAAGATACCGACTTCGGTGTCAACGCAGAGGCGAACGTAGTGCGGTCCGTCGCTGCAGGGGCCTTCCACCCCTTCCCTCGACTTCGTCGGGGGAAGGTCGGGATGGGGGCAAACCGGCAGCCTCCGCGGTTCAGCCCGCCGGCTTCGGTGCGGCGGTCGGCGACGCGCTCTGTGCGTTCGACGTGGACTGAAGGTCGTACTGGACGACGATGCGGACGATGCGACCGGTCTCGGCGTTCCAGTGCGCGAACTTCTGGCACACCTCCTTCGCCTTGTCGCCGTCCGGCCGTTCGAAGTGCGTTTCGACGAAGCGGCCGGCGCCGACGTCCTGTCCCGAAGTCGTGCGGTGCTCGCTCCAGGGCAGGGTGGAGCTCTCGAGTCTCGCATAGAGCTGCACGTCGGTGATGTGCGCCGTGGCGGGAACCGGCACGCACAGTGCCACCGGAGCGACCGTCTGCTCGGAGCAGGACAGCGCATGGGCCGCATCGCCCTTGCAGGCGGGCAGCGCGACGGTGGCGGCGATGTCGTCATGGGCGCGCAGTGCTTCCGGCCCCGGCAACAGCGGGGCCGTTGCCGGAACGGGGGACGCTGGCGGGGGTGGTGCCGCATTCGCGGCGAGCAGCGTGTTGCCGATGCGGTCGTGGAACGCCGCCATGCTCGCGTTCTTGGAGAGCACCAGGTACTCGGAATAGCCAAAGCCGCCACCAGCCGCCGCCACCACGAGGACCAGGGTCCAGGCAAGACCCTTGATGCGGTTCTTCTTGGTGGTCTTGGCGCCCGCCGCCGACTGGCGCGAGCTCATGAAGATCTGAAACAGGGCCGTCATGACTGTCGCAAATGCGCCGATCACGGCGACGAGAACGGTGTCCGACATCTTGCATCTCCTCTTGCGCGAGGGAACCTGGGCGGGGAGGGGTTCCCGGGGCCGTCGAACCAAAGACGCGCTGCCAACGGTGAGTGGCGACTCACTGGGGGACTCGGGAGTCGCTGATTGGCGACGTCTGCCGAGGGGCTCGCTGCGCCTTTGGGATCGAGGCGGAAACAGCAGCGAGCAAGTTCCGTGACCGGGTTTGCCCCCATCCCAGCCTTCCCCCGGCAGAGCCGGGGGAAGGAGTGCCTGCGGTGCGGAGCGGCGCGAGCTTTACGTTCCCTCCCCCGCGCGCAGCGTGGGGGAGGGTTAGGGTGGGGGCAGCGATCGACCGGCAACGCGACATGCGTTTGCCCCCATCCCGGCCTTCCCCCGGCAGAGCCGGGGGAAGGAGTGCCTGCGGCGCGGAGCGGCGCGAGGTCTGTATCCCCTCCCTCGCGCGCAGCGTCGGGGAGGGTCAGGGTGGGGCTGCCCTACCTCCGCCGAAACAACAAGTCCCGCACTTCGTGGCCCAACCGGATCCCGCGCTGTTCGAACTTGGTGAGCGGCCGCGACGCGGGCCTCGGGGCATAGTCCGCCACGGTGTTGACCAGCAACGGCTCGGCGCTCGCCACCGCGAGCATCTGCGCGGCGTACTCGACCCAGTCGGTGGCCAGGTGCAGATAGCCGCCAGGCCGCATGCGGCTCGCGAGCAGGCGCACGAACGCCGGCTGGATCAGGCGGCGCTTGTGGTGCCGCTTCTTGGGCCAGGGGTCGGGGAAAAAGATGTGCACGCCGTCGAAGCAGTCGGGCGGAATCATGTGGGTCAGGACCTCGACCGCGTCATGCGAAATGACCCGCACGTTGGTGAGCCCGCTCGCGTCGACCAGTTTCAGCAGGTTGCCAACGCCGGGCGTATGGACCTCCAGCCCGAGGAAGTCGTGCTCCGGATTCGTCTGCGCCATTTCGGCCAGCGCTTCTCCCATGCCGAAGCCGATCTCCAGCACGCGCGATGCCCGTCGACCATAGACCGCGTCGAGGTCGAGCGGCCGCGGCGCGAAGGCGATCCCGAACCGCGGCAACAGCTCATCGACCGCGCGGCGCTGGGCGTTGGACGTGCGCGAGACCCGCAGCACGAAGCTGCGGATCGGACGGTGCTGCCCTTCGGTCACGCGGCCTTGTGGACCGCGCCGATCACGCCGCCCTCGGGAGAGCTGGGCGTCGCCTGGTAGATCTTCTTCGGCATGCGTCCGGCGAGGTACGCCTCGCGTCCGGCTTCCACCGCCTTCTTCATCGCGGAGGCCATCATGATCGGATCCCGCGCAGCGGCGATGGCGGTATTCATCAGCACGCCGTCGCAGCCCAGCTCCATCGCGATCGCGGCATCGGACGCGGTGCCGACGCCGGCGTCCACCAGCACCGGCACCTTGGCTTCGGCGATGATGATCTCGAGGTTCCACGGGTTGAGAATGCCCATGCCCGAACCGATCAACGACGCGAGCGGCATCACCGCCACGCAACCGAGGTCCTGGAGTTGCCGCGCGATGATCGGGTCGTCGGAGGTGTAGACCATCACGTCGAAGCCCTCGCGCACCAGGGTTTCCGTGGCCCGCAGCGTCTCCACCACGTTCGGGAACAGCGTCTTCGGATCGCCCAGCACCTCCAGCTTGCAGAGCTTGTGGCCGTCGAGCAGTTCACGGGCCAGGCGCAGCGTGCGTACCGCGTCGTCGGCCGTGTAGCACCCGGCGGTATTGGGGAGGATGGTGAAACGCGAGGGCGGTACCGCGTCGAGCAGATTCGGTTCGTTCGCGTTCTGCCCTATGTTGGTGCGGCGGATTGCCACCGTGACGATGTCGGCCCCGCTTGCTTCGATGGCCGCGCGGGTCTCGTCAAAGTCCCGGTACTTGCCGGTGCCGACCAACAGGCGTGAGCGATAGGTGTGCGCAGCGATGGTGAAGGAATTCATGTCCGTGAGTCTTCCCGATGGCTAGTGGCGGTAGTCTACCGCCGGTCCTGGTCAGCCGCCGCCGACCGCTACCACGATCTCCAGCTGGTCGCCGTCGGCCAGCGTCGTCTCGCCATAGCGGCTGCGCGGAACGATCTCGCCGTTGCATTCCACGGCGATGCGCTTGCCGGTGTAGCCGAGGCGGTCCACCAGCTGCGCCAGCGAGATCCGTGCGGGTACCGTCAGCGGCTGGCCGTTCAACTGAAGCGTGGTCGTCAAGGCGAGAATCCCGAGGGTGCCAGAGAGGGAAATCGATGCTAGCACGCGCGTCCCGCGTGGGGTCCCGTTTACAATGACGCCGTGTCCCGCGTGCGCGCGGACGTATCCCTGAAATCGAAAGGAGTTCCCGTGGCCAAGAAGCAAAAAGCGATCACCGCCATCCACAACGGCATCTCGCCCAAGGACCGCACGCGCATCGCCGACGGGTTGTCGCACTTGCTCGCCGACACCTACACCCTCTACCTGATGACCCATAACTTCCACTGGAACGTGAAAGGGCCGATGTTCAACACCCTGCATCTCATGTTCATGACCCAGTACACGGAGCTATGGAACGCCGTGGACCCGATCGCCGAGCGCATGCGCGCCCTCGGGTTCCCGGCCCCGGGCACCTATGCGCAGTTCGGCAAACTCTCCTCGATCAAGGAAGTGGAGGGCGTGCCCAAGGCCGAACAGATGGTGGCGCATCTCATCAAGGGCCACGACGCTGTGGCGCGGACGGCGCGGGCACTGCTGTCGGCCGCGGACGAAGCGAACGACCAACCCACCCTCGACCTGCTGACCCAGCGCCTGGATATCCACGAGAAGACCGCGTGGATGCTGCGAAGCCTGCTCGAGGACTAGTGGCCAACCTTGAGGACGAGCGACCGGAACGGGGTCGGGACGGGTAGGCTGTGCTGGCCTTCTGCATTCGCCGGATCGCCCAGGCCGTCGCGGTCATGCTCGTCGTCGGGCTCATCGCCTTCGCATTGTTCCGATTCGTGGGCGATCCGGTCGTGTTCATGCTGGGCCAGGACGCGACTCCCGAGGATCGGGCGCGCATGAATGCCGAGCTCGGCCTCGACCAGCCCTTCCACCTGCAGTACGCCCGATTCGTGGGGCGTGCGCTGCAGGGCGAGTTCGGATTGTCGCTGCGTCAGCTGCGACCGGTGTCGACGCTGTTCCGCGAGCGGTTGCCGGCTACGCTCGAACTGGCGGTCGCGGCAGCGCTGTTCGCCCTGGCGGTCGGGATACCCATGGGTGTCTACGCCGCATTGCAGCGCCGATCGTGGCTCACGCAGGCGTTCCTCGTGCTGTCGCTGGTCGGCGTGGCCCTGCCGACCTTCCTCATCGGCATCCTGCTGATCCTGGTCTTCGCGGTGCAACTCGGCTGGCTGCCGTCGTTCGGTCGGGGCGAGACCGTCGCACTGGGTGCATGGAGTACCGGGCTGCTGACGGCATCCGGACTGAAGGCCCTGATCCTGCCGGCGATCACGCTCGGCCTCTACCAGATGACGCTCATCATGCGCCTCACGCGTGCGGAGATGCTCGAGGTGCTGCGCACCGACTACATCCGCTTCGCACGGGCCCGTGGCCTCACCGATCGCGCGGTGTACTTCCGGCACGGGCTGTACAACACGCTGGTGCCGGTGATCACCGTCGCCGGCCTGCAGCTCGGGTCCATCATCGCCTTCGCCATCATCACGGAGACCGTGTTCCAATGGCCCGGCATGGGGCTGCTGTTCATCCAGTCGGTGATGTTCGCCGACGTGCCGGTCATGGCAGCCTATCTGTGTCTCATCGCGCTGGTCTTCGTCGTCATCAATTTTGTCGTGGACCTGCTGTACCACGCCGTCGATCCGCGGCTGCGTCTCGAACTCGCTGCCGCACGCTAGAGGCCCTGTCATGAGCAATCCGATCGAACACGTGCGCCGCTACCACGACGAACTCGTGGCCGTCCGGCGCGACATCCACATGCATCCCGAGCTCGCCTTCGAGGAACAGCGCACCGCCGACGTGGTGGCGGCGAAGCTCGCTGCCTGGGGCATCGAAGTGCATCGCGGCCTCGCCGGTACCGGCGTGGTGGGCGTGATCCGCGGTCGCAGCACCGCGAGCGGCCGGGCGGTCGGGTTGCGCGCGGACATGGATTGCCTGCCCATGCACGAGACCGGCGAGCGCGCGCACAAGTCGCGCCACGAAGGCCGCATGCACGCGTGCGGGCATGATGGTCACACGACCATGCTGCTGGGTGCGGCGCGCTACCTGGCCGAGACCCGGGCCTTCGACGGGACCGCGTACGCGATCTTCCAGCCGGCCGAAGAGCACGGCGGTGGCGGCCAGGTGATGGTGCGCGAGGGGCTGTTCGACCGGTTTCCCGTGGACGAGGTGTATGCGCTGCACAACTGGCCCGAACTGGAGCCCGGCCGCATCGCAGTGCGACCCGGCCCGATGATGGCGGCCACGGACGAGATCGGCATCACCGTCCGGGGGCGTGGCGGTCACGCGGCCATGCCGCACATCGCAGTGGACCCGGTCGTGATCGCGGCGCAGGTGATCGGTGCGCTGCAGACCATCGCAAGCCGCAACGTGGCACCGGTGGACGCCGTGGTGGTGAGCGTCTGTTCCATGCACACGAGCCAGGTCGGCGCGTTCAACGTGATCCCCGATGCGGTCCATCTGCTCGGTACCGTGCGGACCTTCCGTCCCGCCACGCGCGATCTGGCGGAACGGCGGGTGGCCGAGATTGCCACCGGCGTGGCCGAGGCGCTCGGCGGCGCCGCGGAAGTGAAGTACATCCGCGGCTATCCGGCCACGGTCAACAGCGAGCGCGAAGCGGAGTTCGCCGCGCGCGTGGGCGAGCGCGTCTTCGGGGCGGGCAACGTGATCCGCGACGTGGATCCGACCATGGGCGGCGAGGACTTCGCCTACTTCCTCGAGCGCAAGCCCGGCGCCTATGTGTTCCTCGGTCAGGGCGGAGCCCCGGGCGGGTGCATGCTGCACAACCCCAACTACGACTTCAACGACGCGGTCATCCCGCTCGGCGCCGGGTACCTCGCGGCGCTTGCGGAAGCGGCGTTGCCCCTCGCGGCGGTGACGTCGAAGAAAGCGACCACGGTATGAAGCGGATGTTCTCCCGGATCGCATTCGGCGCTCTGGCCTGCGTCCTCGGTTCGACCGTAGACGCCGCCACGCTGCGCTTCGCCAACCAGGGCGATGCGTTGTCCATGGATCCGCACATGCACAACGAGGCAGTGTTGCTCTCGCTCACCGGCAACGTGTACGAGTCCCTGACCGGCCGCGGTCGAAAGTTCGATACGACCCCGGAGCTCGCCACCGACTGGAAGCAGACCGCGCCGACCGTGTGGCGATTCAACCTGCGCAAGGGCGTGAAGTTCCACGACGGGACCCCGTTCACCGCCGACGACGTGATCTTCAGCTTCGAGCGCGCGCGCGGCGAAGGGTCCGACGTCAAGGTGTATGTCGGCGCGATCAAGGAGATCCGCAAGGTCGATGCGCACGCGATCGACATCGTCACCACGGACCCGTTCCTGATCCTGCCGCAGACCGTGAGCCGTTGGTACGTGATGTCGAAGAGCTGGTGCGAGAAGAACAACGCCACGCGTCCTGCCGACGTACGCAAGGGCGGGGAGAATTACGCGACCCTGCGCGCCAACGGCACCGGACCGTTCATGGTGAAATCGCGCGAACCTGGCGTGCGCACCGTATTCACCGTGAACCCCGACTGGTGGGGCAAGGTGGAGCACAACATCACCGAAGCCATCTTCACGCCGATTGGCAATGACGCGACGCGGGTCGCGGCGCTGGTGAGCGGCGAGATCGACATGATGGATCCGCTGCCGTTGCAGGACGTGCCGCGCGTACAGTCGAACCCCAGCCTCAAGGTGATGCAGTCGCCCGAGTTGCGCACCATCTTCCTCGGCATGGACCAGAAGCGCGACGAACTGCTCCACTCCAACATCAAGGGCAGGAATCCGTTCAAGGACGTCCGTGTGCGTCGCGCCTTCTACCAGGCGATCGACATCGAGGCGATCCGCACGCGCATCATGCGCGGCGTATCTACACCCACCGGCCTCATGGTGGCGCCGGACACCCAGGGTTTCGCACCCGAGCTCAACAAGCGCCTGCCCTACGACGTGGAGGCGGCGAAGAAGCTCATGGCGGACGCCGGCTATCCGAACGGCTTCGAAGTGGGCATGAACTGCCCCAACGATCGTTACGTCAACGACAGCGAGATCTGTCAGGCGATCGCGGCGATGCTGGCGAAGATCGGCGTGAAGGTGAACCTGGTGGCCGAGTCGAAGGCGCTGTTCTTTCCCAAGGTCATCGGCCGCAACGTGTCCTTCTATCTCGCGGGCTGGACCCCGGCCAGCCAGGACAGCCACAACGCGCTGTTCGCCGTGATGTCGACACCGGGCGAGGGTGCCCAGGGGCAATTCAACGGCGGTGCCTACTCCAATCCGCGCCTGGACGAACTGACCCGTAAGGCGGGTGCCGAGAACGACACCACGAAGCGCAACGCGATGATCGCCGAGGCGTTCAAGGTCCACCAGGACGACATCGGCCACATTCCCTTGCACCAGCAGCCGATCACGTGGGGCATGAAGAAGACCGTTGAGATGGTGCAGCTGCCGGATAACTTCCTGTACCTGCGCTGGGTGACGGTGAAGTGAGGGTGGGGCGGAGTCCGGCCCCCTTCCCAACCCTCCCCCGGCGAAGCCGGGGGAGTGAGCAGTACACCCCTTCCCCCGCGCA
>LNFM01004289.1_pt1 | contig 26566 bp, 23 predicted proteins | sample 596031 | NCBI WGS metagenome assembly LNFM01 (sample SAMN04254537, study PRJNA301005) | activated carbon metagenome | isolation source: dual media filters at the Ann Arbor, Michigan drinking water treatment plant | place: USA: Ann Arbor | reverse complement strand
GCCGGTTCGCCAGCCGGGAAACGGTGGACGCAAGAACCCGCAACTCCTTGTCGAGGAACGCCCGCAACCGGTCGAGTTCTTCAGGCGTCGAAAGTTTCTCAGCCTCGACAACCTCGTCGTTTGCGTTTGAATAGACCTTGTAGCCGAAGTTCTCGGGTGCATCGAGAACCGACTGGTTCGGCCGCCAAGGCTCGGCGGTATCGCTCTCCGCCTCGCCTTCAGCGTCGATCTCGATGTCCTGCATCTCGCCGGCGTCAGCGGCTTCCGCGGTATCGCCCTCTTCGCCCTCTTTCTCCTGCTCTTCGCCGGAGCTTTCCTGACCTTCGTTGTTCTCTTCCTCGCCGTCGCTCTCCTGGTCGCCACCGTCGGGCTGCGGCTCCTGCTCGTCGTCACTCTCCTCGCTCTCGCCCTCATTCGGCTGCTCGGCCATCTCGAGCGTGCGCAAGAGATCACGGACAAGACGGCCAAATGCCTCTTGATCGCCTGTCTTCGTTACGAGCTGCTTCAGCGTCTTGCCGCACCGCTTCTCGAGCAGCGGCCGCCACACGTCCGCCAGCGCTTTTGCGGTCGGCGGCGGCGGCTGCCCCGTGAGCTTCTCGCGCACGATCAGCGCCAGCGCCTCGTCCAGCGGCGCATCTTCGCGCGACGACACGTTGGCATAACGCCCGTGTGCAAAGTGGTCCTCGACCTTGGCTGCCAGATTGTTCGCCATCCCGTCCATGCGGTTGGCGCCAATCGCTTCCACACGCGCCCGCTCAACGGCCTCGAACACGGCGCGCGCCTCGCCTGATTGCGGTGCGAGCCGCCGATGCACCTTCGCATCATGGCACGCGAGCGTCAGCGCGAGACTGTCCGCCCACCCGCGCACCACCGCGATCTCGCGCTTCGACGGCACCCGCGCCGGCTCCGGCAATTGCACATGATGACCGTCGAGATGTGGCTTGCCCGGCGAAAATTCGACATTCACCGTCTCGTCGCCCGCCACCGCGCGCACGGTCAAACCGACAACCCGCTTCAACGGTTCGCTCGGAGACTCTTTGCGCTTGGTCGGTGGTGTTGTCACTGGATGCACCCCGTACGTGCCGCGCGGGCGTAGTCAAGCAATTCCGGACGCACGGCTGGCTTCTCGGCAAGCCATTGGTCGATGACAGTGTCCGCTCGATGACGAAGAGATCGGGGAAAATGCCCCAACCCATGCAACGCGCTCTCGACGCAGGCGTCATTCGGCAACCGAAGCGCCGCCGTCAAAACCTCAATAAGGGCATCGGTCCCGCCCTTGGTGCGATGCGCCATCACATCAAAGGGCGACACGTCCCAGAGCATGTAGGTCAAAAACTCGAGCGGATTTCCCACGCTTTCACTTTTGTGACCGAGTACCGGCGGTGAGCGCTGTGCCAGACATTCCCGGTAAAGCGGAAGCATCGATTCGATGACGTCGACTTTGAGTGGGTCGCTCACAGTCGGCTCTGAAACCTCATGCACGAAGTTCGAGAAGTTGCCGAACAGCAAAGCCTGCAGCCCGATCGAAACCTGCCGGTCGGAGTAGTCTGCAAGATCGCGACCCGAATGGACAAAAGTGGACGTCATCAACTCAGCAATATCCGAAGGTGCGGCTTTGAAGGTCCAGTCCATGCCGAACGGATCGCTGTCCTCAGTCGTGCGGCCAAAAATGCAGGAGAGCCACTCGTCATATCGCGCGGGTGCGTCAGACGCTGGCTGCATCGGGCTCGGCCTTCTAGCTGAGTGCAACGTTCGCAGCGCTCTCTGGCAACTCTTCCCCGAACGCGCGCTGATAAAACTCCGCCACCAGCGGCCGCTCAAGTTCATCGCACTTGTTGAGGAAGGTCAGGCGAAACGCAAAGCCCACATCGCCGAAAATGTCAGCATTCTCCGCCCACGTGATGACCGTGCGCGGGCTCATTACAGTCGACAGATCGCCATTGATGAACGCCGACCGCGTCAGATCCGCAACGCGCACCATCGCACCGACCTGCTTGCGCTTCGCCTCAGTCTTGGCAAACGACTTCACCTTGGCGAGAATAATCTTCACTTCATCGTCATGCGGCAAGTAGTTGAGCGTCGTCACGATCGACCAGCGGTCCATCTGACCCTGGTTGATCTGCTGCGTGCCGTGATAGAGGCCCGACGTGTCACCGAGCCCGATCGTGTTCGTCGTCGCAAACAGCCGGAAAGCCGGATGCGGCTTGATCACCTTCGACTGATCGAGCAGCGTCAGCTTGCCCGAAACTTCCAGCACGCGCTGGATGACGAACATCACATCCGGACGCCCCGCATCGTACTCGTCAAAAACCAGCGCCGTGTTCGAGCGCAGGCAGTACGGCAAAATCCCCTCGCGAAATTCCGTCACCTGCTTGCCGTCCTTCAGCACGATCGCATCCTTGCCGATGAGATCGATGCGGCTGACATGGCTGTCGAGGTTGACGCGAATGCACGGCCAGTTGAGCCGCGCCGCCACCTGCTCGATGTGCGTTGACTTGCCCGTGCCGTGATAGCCCTGCACCATCACGCGCCGGTTGTGCTTGAACCCCGCCAAGATCGCTAGCGTCACGTCGCGGTTGAACAGATAATCCGGATCGAGTTCTGGAACGTGCTCGTCGGTCTTCGAATAGGCCGGCACTTCCATATCCGACTCGATGCCGAAAACCTGCCGCACCGATACCTTCATATCGGGCAGTCCAGCGGTGTCCTTGGTGGCGGCAGATGACGTCGGCGCACGCATGGGAAGTCCTTCGAAAGATGGAGAAGCGGCCGCGCACGCGAAGACACGCGCAACAGGGTGAGAGCTGGGAGCAACGTCGCCCCGTGAGTGGTCTTCGATGTTTGCAAGGCGGTGACCCGTGGAATTACGTTACCGCCGTCAAACGAGACCAGCCTGCTTCAAATAATTATAGGCTTGGATGATCTCGCGCAACTTCTCCTCCGATCGGGTGTCGCCACCGTTCGCGTCCGGATGATGAAGCTTAACGAGCTCCTTGAACCGCGCTTTGATCTCGTCCTTGGTGGTACCCTGCTTGAGCCCCAGGGTCGTCAGGGCCTTCTTCTCGAGTGGCCGCAGTTGCCGGCGATTTTGTACAGGCGTTGCACGCGATTGCCGTGCGCGCCAGGCGAAAAAGGCGCTGGGATCGTTGGGCGGCGGATCATCGGCCGGCTCTGCTGGATCGGCCGGTTCCGCGTCCTCGCGCGGCGCCCCGGTCCGCCCTGCACGCAAGCCGGGTGCCATCGAGTTTGCGGCCATTTTCCAGGTTGGCCGGTGCCCCGTCAGCGCATCCTTCTGAAAATCCGCAACTTCCCGGTCCGACATCCCATCGAAATAATTGTACGTGGCGTTGTACTCGCGCACGTGGTCCACACAGAACGAGAAAAACTCGCCATCCCGCCCGCGTCCTTTCGGCGCACGATGGGGTCCTGGCTGGTTACAGCCCTTCCATTGGCAGCGCGGCCCGCCCGTGAGCTTTTCCTCTTCGCGGGCCTTTTTGGTGCCAACGCGGATGGAGTCGAAGTATTTTGAGTTCAGTTTCATGTGTGATGGCATGCTGAGGTCGACTGGCCGAAACAAGCCGGGCACGCTATCACATGACGAAGCTCTACGTCGCGGTCTCGGTGGAAAATCCAAGCGGGAATTTTTTTGCGACCCCGCCGTCCAGATCACCCCGGCCCCCTGTGAAATGGAAAACAAGATGTCACTTGAACGCCAATTGCGAGAGAAACTCATGATCGGACTCGAACCAGTCCGCCTCGATGTCATCAATGAGAGCGAAAAACACGCCGGGCATCGCTCCTCGCCGGGGACTGGAGAGAGCCACTTTCGAGTTTTGGTCGTCTCGGAAAAATTTGCCGGCGTCTCCCGCGTCGACCGCCACAGGATGGTCAATCAACTCATCGCAGCTGAATTGGCCGCCGGCGTCCACGCCCTCGCACTGTCCACGCACGCACCCGGCGAAAAATTCTGAAGTGAGGCCGCCCACCAGCGATGCGCATCCCGCTTCGCGCGATGTCAAAAATGCTGAAGGTCCAGCTCTCGGGGGCAAGAGCCAGACCTCCATCATCAGTCATAGATCGTGTCAGCGACTACCACCGCGAACCGCGGCACACGCGCTCCATGTGGCAGCGCTTCTCACCCCAACGATTGCGGAAGCACACGCGATCCCAGAAGCAGTTCCGGTGACGCCAATGCCGGTAGCCCCAATGGCCGCGGCGATGACCGGCGTCTTCAACATGACGCGATCCACCATCACGGTACCCACCATCACGGTGACCGCCATCGCGATGAACACCATCACCCCGGCCATAGCCCGGATCAGCGAATGCCGGTGCTGCGGCGCCGGCGAACAGAAGGCCACTCGCAACGATCGTGGCAGTCAAAAGGCGCTTCATGGATCGAACTCCTCATTTGTCTTCTCTGGCCCCGGGAACGATCCCCGGTCGAACCAGCATGAGGGTGATTGAGCCATGCGGCGGATGAACTGGCTCTGAACGGAGCGTTCAGCCAGCGTTGCCCTCATCCTGCCCCGTTGTGTACGGATAGGTTGGAACTGGCCGATCCCAAGTCATTCTCCTCGCTACAGCCCTAAAGCCGCTCACCATGCCCGACCGCCACCTCTCCAGCGATGACGTCGAAAGCGTGATTGTGCGCGTCCGCGAAGAACTCGCGCGCCGCCGTATCTCCCGCCAACGCCTCGCCGACGATGCGCGCATCAGCGTTTCGACGCTGGAGAAAGTTCTCTCCGGCCGCCGCACCTTCACCCTCGCCACACTTGTCCGGCTGGAAGAAGCATTGGGCGTATCGTTGCGCCCGGTCCGGTCCAATGGTGCGCGCCGCGCCAGTGACCGCCCGGTGATCGCACCTGACGACTTGGGCAGCTACGCCCGCGCGCAGGTGGCATGGCTCGAAGGTGCCTACCTCACGCTCATTCCATCGTTCGGCGAGCGCTCGGCCATATCCGCGTTCCGCATCGATATCCGCTGGGACGACACACAAGCCTGTCTGACCTTCCGCGAAAGCGAACGCGTAGATGGCGCTTTTACGCAGCATGGGTTCGTCGCCATGCCGACGCAGACCGGCCACATCTACCTTGTCACCAACCGGCACGGCCAGCAGCGTCTCGTCATTCTTTCGCGCCCGGCAAGCCAAGGCGCGATGCACGGTCTTCTCGCCACGCTCATCTCCGGACGCGGATCGCAACTGACCCCCGTCGCCGCACCCATCGCACTACTGCCGCTCGACGCCGCGTCGAAAGTCGTATTCGGCCGCATTTCGCAAGGCCAACCCGACTACGCCCGCTACCGCACGCTTCTTCGCCGCACGCTGGACGAAAGTTTTGCCGTGCTGCTGCCTGTGTAGGTGTGCCAATGGATCTCGTGTATGAAGCCAGTGGCCGTGTGGGCCATGTGCTGGGGAGTGTCGAGTGAGAGCCGTGCCCACCAGTCTTCCCATGAACCAGCGCTTCACCCCGGGTCTAAAGCCGGTGCGCGCAGGTCTCGTCGCCGCGAGTGTTATCACAGGCGCGGTCATCGTATCGGGCTCGATCGCATTGGCCGCCAATTCCAAACCGTCACTTGGATTGGACAAACCACAACCGCTGCCCATTACGGCAGCCCCGCTCGCCTCATTCACCAAAACCGGCGGCGCCACTGCTCCTCAAGGTCCTCTCGTGTGGCGCGGCGGGATAGTGCTCTCGGCTCAAACGGATAAGTTTGGCGGCTACTCTGGCCTACTCGTCTCCGCCGATGGCCGTGATCTGTTGGCCATATCCGACGCCGGCGGCTGGCTCAAAGCCCGCATCGACTACACCGGAACGCGCCCGACGGGCCTCTCATCTGCCGCCATCGGATCGCTTGTCGCCCGCGACGGCAAGCCCCTGCGCCGCAACCGCGAGCGCGATGCCGAGGACCTCGCGTTGATGTCAGGATCGCTTGCAAAAGGTGAAATTCTGGTCGCGTACGAGCAGAAGAACCGCCTCGTCCGCTACGACGTCACAAACGGCGCACCGGGCCTTCCACGCGAAATCATTGCACCACCCGCAGCGCTCCGAAAATTCTCGCGTGATGGTTTGGAAGCGATGACCGTCATGCGCGGCGGTCCCCACAAAGGCCGCATTGTGGCCTTCTCCGAAAACGCAGCCAGCAACAATCGGCACGCCGGCTGGATCTGGATTGATGGCAAGCCGCAGCCTATGAACGTCGTCTCGCGCGGTGGCTTCGCGTTGACCGCCACAGCATCATTGACCGACGGAACGCTCCTTCTTCTCGAGCGCCGTTTTACGATCTTCGAGGGCGTGCGTATGCGCCTGCGTCAAATCGAATCTGCCGCTCTAAAACCCGGCGCACTTCTGGATGGCGAAGTTCTGCTCGAAGCCGACATGTCGGATGAGATCGACAACATGGAAGGCTTGGCCGTTCATACCGCCGCCAACGGCGACACGGTTTTGACCATTATCTCCGACGACAACTTCAATCGCATCCTTCAGCGCACCCTGCTGCTGCAGTTCACTCTGCCCCCGCGCGCCGGGTCCTGAGAAAGAGCGCCCGCAAACAAAAAAAGCGCGGATCAGGCGATCCGCGCTTTGAATATTATTGCGGCGAGGCGAGCCGTTAAGCGGCAGCCGTCGTCTTCGACTTGACGAGATCGCGCTTCAGCTTTTGCAGCTGCGGCGAGAGCTGTTCGGTCGATGCTTTCAAAAGGTAGGCATCAAGACCGCCGTTGTGTTCCACCGAACGCAACCCGTGAGCGCTGACGCGAACCTTGACCGAACGATCAAGCGCTTCGCTCATGAGCGTCACGTTGACGAGGTTGGGCCGGAACACGCGCTTGGTTGAGTTTTCAGCGTGACTGCGCAGCTGGCCGCTGAGCGGCAGCTTGCCGGTTAATTCGCAACGGCGGGTCATGAGCAGCATCTCCTAGGAAGTTCGCGCCCGTCCCGGTCGGAGTGTCCCTGCCGGGGTGGTCGCGAGGACCCGACGTATGGGCATCGACGAATGGGCATCGGTGTGCGGACGTCGGTCCAAAAAACGAAGGGCCCCGCCGGAGGTCCAGCGGGGCAGTGGCGGTTCTATACTGTCAGCGACCCGGACCGTCAAGCGTGCCACCGCGCGATGCCCCCGCCCCACCTCTAGAGCGAATCGTCCCGATTCCGGCCGCACTTCAGCGAAGTGTTTACGATTTTCCGCCATCTTAGCGTCTTCGGAATACCGGGTTCTCCCCGGAGTTGTTGCTGAGTCAGCGCTGCGGCATCTGTCCCGGCGCCGTTTGTGAGTGGTGGTTCCATGTCGAGTGAATGCGTGCGCGGCCCCCGATTTGCCGCGCCCCGCTGTGTCGCCGTTGCTCTGACGGCACTGGCCCTTCTGGGCGGTTCGGCGGGGTTCAGCCCCGTTCCCCGCGCCCTTGCCGGCGCCTCCGCCGACACTCCGCTCGAAATTTCTGGAAAATATTCCATATTTTTCAATGGCTTCGATATCGGAACCGTCCGCCTTGACCATCGCACCGCGGGCCGGACCTACTCCGCCAGCTCAGAAGTCCAGATTTCCGCCCTTCTCGGCGCTTTCCGCTGGAAGGGAACGACCCGCTCGGCTGGCACGATGTCTGAGGGTGCCATCGCTCCCTCCGGCTACGATTTCCAGTATGAGGGCACGTCCAAAACCGGCTCGATCCGGATGGGCTTCACAAAAGGCACCGTCACGTCTCTGACGGCCATCCCCGAAACCATCGACCCGCCAGACCTCGTCCCCCTCAAGCAGGCGCACGTGAAATCCGTTGTCGACCCCTTGAGCGCCATCGTGGCTGTCAGCCGCCCCGCCGCCGATCCCTGCGGCCGCAAACTGGCGATTTTTGACGGCAAACAGCGCTTCGATCTCGCCCTCATTCCCGCCCGCCGCGAAGCAGTTCCCGCTGGCCGCGGTGGCGCAGCCGTCGAAGGCCTCGTCTGCCGCGTGAAATACACCCCGATCGCCGGCTACCGCGACAATGCCGACACGCAAGCACTCGCTCAGTCGGCCGGCATTGAAGTCACCTTCCGCCCGATTCCCGAAGCGGGCCTCTGGGTGCCCTATCGCGTCGCCATCCCGACCATCGCCGGAACGGTCTCCCTCGAAGCGACCCGTTATGACGTCAGTGCCCCCGGCCTCGCCGAGATCGCTCTTGTCGACTGATCGGCCAGTCAGACAGCCAACTAGCAAGCAGGCGGCCTTCCCGGCCGCCGGTTTTGTTTTTGGGTAGGAACCCCCACCACGCGCTGCTTTTAAGAAAGCCTTGATCTCCCCTCCCGGCGATGCAATGCCAGGGCCACCCCGCCTCCCGGGGGACGCCACGCCAGAGGGCCGTTAATGGGCATCGACCTCGAATCCCGCATCCGCAATGTCACCGCGGTTCTGGGACCGACGAACACCGGCAAAACTCACCTCGCCATCGAACGCATGTTGGGCCACTCGAGCGGCATGATCGGCCTGCCGCTGCGCCTGCTCGCGCGCGAGGTCTACGACAAGATTGTCGCCCGCGTCGGCGTCGATAAAGTCGCCCTCGTCACCGGGGAAGAAAAAATCAAACCCGAGCGAGCGCGCTACTGGGTTGCCACCGTCGAAGCAATGCCGCGCGACGTTGACGTCGACTTCCTCGCCATCGATGAAGTCCAGCTGTGTGCTGATCCCGAACGCGGCCACGTCTTTACCGATCGTCTCTTGCACGCGCGCGGCCGGTCCGAAACGCTGCTCTTGGGCGCCCAGACCATGGGCGGCGCGATCAACGATTTGATCCCCGGTGCCAATTTCATCTCCCGGCCCCGTCTTTCCAAGTTGAGCTACGCTGGCGAGAAAAAAATCACCCGCCTGCCGCAGCGCTCCGCCATCATCGCCTTCTCCGCCACCGAAGTCTACGCCATCGCCGAGTTGATCCGCCGCCAGCGCGGTGGCACCGCCGTCGTCCTGGGCGCCCTTTCGCCGCGCACCCGCAATGCGCAAGTCGCGCTCTATCAGTCGGGCGATGTTGATTTCCTCGTGGCCACGGATGCCATTGGCATGGGCCTCAACCTCGACGTCGATCATGTTGCGCTTTCAGCGACACGCAAATTCGACGGTCAGAACTTCCGCAACCTCACGCCTTCGGAACTGGCCCAGATCGCCGGCCGCGCCGGCCGTCACATGAACGATGGAACGTTCGGTGTCACGGGCTCATGTGACGCCCTTGATCCCGAAATCGTCGAACGCATCGAATCCCACACCTTCGATCCCGTCCGCGTTCTCCAGTGGCGCAACCGCGAACTCGATTTCCGGACGCTATCCCGCTTGCGCGAAAGCCTGCGCACGCTCCCCAACGAGCAGCGCCTCACCCGCGCCCGCATGGCCGACGACGTCATCGCCTTAGAAACCGTCGCCGACGATGACGAAATCGCGCGGCTGGCCACGTCGCCCGCGGCCGTGCAGCGGCTCTGGGAGGTCTGCCAAATCCCCGACTACCGCAAGATTTCGAGCGCCAACCACGCCGAGCTTGTTGCCACCCTTTACAAAGACTTGATGAGCACCGAAGGTCGTATCTCGGAGGACTGGTTCGCCCGCCAAGTCGCCCTTGCCGATCGCACGGATGGCGATATCGATACGCTTGCGACCCGCCTTGCCCATATCCGGACCTGGACCTTCGCTTCAAACCGCGCCGACTGGCTCAAAGACCCCGCCCACTGGCAGGGTCGCACCCGCGCCATCGAAGATTCATTGTCCGATGCGTTGCATGAATGCTTGACGCAGCGCTTCGTGGATCGCAGAACCAGCGCACTCATGAAGGGTATGCGGGATAAAGAAGAGTTGAACGCCGAGATCAAAGACGACGGCTCCGTGAACGTAGAGAGCCATTTCGTGGGCCGCCTCCGCGGCTTCCGTTTCACGCCCGACGCACAGGCCGAGGGCGTGCACGGCAAGGCCGCCCGCAGCGCTGCTGCCCACGTTCTGTCGAGCGAACTCGCCATGCGTGCGCGCCGCGTGGCCGCCGCGCAAGCGGACGCCTTCAAGATAGATCGCAAAGGTCAGATCCTCTGGCGGGGCGAAGAGATCGCCAATCTCATCGCCGGCGAAGATCCTTTAAAGCCCTCCGTCGAATTGCTCGTCGATGAGCACATTTCCGGCCCCGATCGCGAAAAGGTCCAAGCGCGCATAGATGCGTGGCTCTCCGAACACATCGCCGACAAGCTGAAACCTCTCGTCGAACTCTCCAATGCCGAGGATGTCACCGGCCTCGCGCGCGGGATCGCCTTCCGGATGAAGGAAAACTTCGGCGTCCTGAAACGCGAAGTGGTCGCCGAAGAACTGAAAAGCCTCGATCAGTCGGCGCGCGCGCAACTGCGCAAATACGGCGTTCGCTTTGGCGCCTTCAACATCCACTTTCCGCAGCTGTTGAAGCCCGGTCCCGCTGAACTGACGCTCGCGCTCTGGTCGCTCAAGCACGCAAGCACCGCTGGCCTCGACCCTGATAAATTGCCCGAAACGCCCCGCGCTGGTCTGACCTCCGCGCCAGCCGCACCCGACGTGCCCGAGGCCTTCTACCGCGCGTACGGCTATCACGTCTGCGGACCGCGCGTGATCCGCTTCGACATGCTCGAGCGATTAGCCGACATGATCCGCCCTCTGCTCGCCTGGCGCGCCAACCGCGATCCGGAAGCAAAGCCACCGAAAGGCTCCACCGGTGATGGCGGCTTCATCGCCACACCTGAGATGATGTCGATCCTGGGCTGCTCGCCCGACGAGCTCGGCAAAGTGTTCAAGGCGCTGGGCTTCCGCCTCGACCGCCGCCCCGTCAAACCGGTTGTTCCCGCAGCCGGGATCGCCCACGCCCCGATTGAGGTCAGCGCCGTCGCCGGGGCCCCCGCCGATATGGCCGAAACGACAACGTCTGAGCCCGCCGTCTCAGAGCCCATCGCAGCCGGCACCATTGTCAGCGAACCCGGTCCGGAAGCCGCAGCAACGAGCGAACCCACGGCGACGTTGGCGGAGTCACCCGCCGCCGACGCCAACGCCGAGATCCAGTACGAAGAGGTCTGGCGCCCGCGTCGTCATCATCGCGACTCGAACGAGCGCAGCGAAGGCCGCAGCGACCATCGTCGCCGCGAGCGTCACCATCGCGGCAATCGCCCTCAAGGCAGCAATCAGCCCGCACCAGCAATCGCCAACAGCGACGCCACAGCGATATCGTCCCCCGCAGTTGCAACAACCGACGCACCCAAATCGGACCGGCCACACCGCCACGAGCGCAATCGCGGCCCTCGCAATGAAGGGCACGGCAATCGCGATCAAAAGCGCGCAGGGAGCGAACGTCCGCAGCAAGGCCAGCGCAACGAACCCCGCCGCAACGACCAACGCCGCGACAATCGCGGCGATCGCCAGCGCGAGGACCGCAATCAGCCCCGTGCCATCACGGCCGCTCCGCCTCGTGCCAAGGCGGGAGCAGAGGCCGATAGCCCATTCGCAGCCCTGATGGCTCTGCGCTCGCAACTCGAACAAACGCGCCGCGACAAGAGTTGAGCATGACGGACGACGAGACAAGCGCTGGCAAATCGGGACCGTCCGTCCCTGCCTCGCAGCGTCTCGACAAATGGCTGTGGTGCGCACGTCTCGCCAAAACGCGGACCCAGGCGGCTGCCCTCGTCTCGAGCGGTAAGATCCGTATCAATCGCATCAAAACCGAAAAGCCGGCCCACGCCGTGAAAGCTGGCGACGTCATCACAGCGTCCCTCGGTCCAAAAATTCGCGTGCTCGCAGTCAAAGCCATTGGTGACCGCCGCGGCTCTGCAGACATTGCCCGCCGTCTCTTCGACGATCTCACGCCCGCGCCCCTGCTCACCGGGCCAGCACACGTGTCCGAAGGCGCGTCCGCCCATCGCGACAGCGGCACCGGCCGCCCAACAAAGCGCGACCGCCGCTTGACCGACCGCCTGAAGGGAGAATTTTGAACACCACATCGCACCCGCAGTGGCCTGCGCCGCCTCGCGCTTTTTTTCGCATTGTGCGGCTTCCGCGACGCCGCTATGAGACCTCACCGCAATGAGCGACGCGGGGTCGGAACCGGCAGCCCAGCTGGTTCGGAACAGGACACGAACGCATGACTTACATAGTCAACGATAAATGCATCAAGTGCAAATACACGGATTGCGTCGAGGTGTGCCCCGTCGACTGCTTCTATGAAGGCGAGAACATGCTCGTCATTCATCCCGATGAGTGCATTGATTGTGGCGTCTGCGAGCCAGAGTGCCCGGTCGACGCCATCAAGCCCGACACAGAGCCAGGCCTGGAAAAGTGGCTTGAACTCAACCGCGACTACGCCAACAAATGGCCGAACCTCACCGCCAAACGGTCAGCCCTTCCCGACGCCGACAACCACAAAGACGAAGCCGGCAAATTCGAAAAGTACTTTTCCGCCAATCCCGGCGAGGGCGATTGATCCGCCAACGACTAGATTTCTCACACTTATTTCAAATGACTCGCGCGTCGAGATTGGCCCTTTGAGCGGCCGGCAGTCCTTCGCGGCACCAAATTCCGTACGCCTCGTTTAGCCCGTTCGCAGCCGGGCGTCGCGCCGCCCTTCATTTTCGGTGAAGGTTGTGATACAGTCATACTCAGTTAGTGGTTTTGAGGAACTGAGCAGGAACAAAAACGGTCATAATGTGGACCGTTTCAAACTGCCAGCCTTTTGACGCGCTTCGAGGTTCGCAGTGCAACCAAAACGGCTCTGCGGCACCATCGACGATAAGGATGGGGATGACGGCGCGTCCTAGACGCCCAATATGAGGACATTCAGGCGGTTAGGGGGGACCTGACCGTTAAAACAAGCCTGCCGGCCCGGCAAGCAGGCAGCGGTACTCTGAACGAGAACCGCTCGGGCCGTAACGACCAAGTCGACCGTACAAGTAGCCCTTTGAGAGTGAGCGACGCGCAATGACCCAGAAGAAAACAACTTCGGTGAAAGCTAAAGCAGCCAAGGTCGCCGCTCAACCCAAAAAGTCAGGATCAAGCACGTCCACAGCGCAGGCTGTGGCAGCTAAAGCACGTCCTGTTGCGGCAGCAGCACGCAAATCCACCGCTCCGGTCAAGGAAATCAAGAAGCCCGTGTCTGCTAAGGCAACCGTTGCGTCTAAAGCGCCGGTTGCGCCAGCAGCAAAGAGCGCGCCCGCCTCCAAGTCCGCGCCGACAAAGGCAGCTGGTGGTGCAAAGTCGCCCGTAGCCGCGAAGGCACCTCTGACGCCGGCCAAAGCCCCCACCGCCACTGCTGCGCCGGCAAAGAAGGCCGCCGTTCCAGCCCAACCGCGCACTGAGGCCGCTAAGGCTGCGCAGGCCTTCGCTGCCCATCGCGCCCAGGCCGCGCAGGCATCGGCGCCGGCCACCGCACCCGCGCGTGCGGTTCCCGCGTCGGTCTCCAAGAACTCTGCCAATACCAAGATCGCAGCGCCCGCACGGGCGCCGGCTCCGGCAGTGGGTGTCAAAGTACCCGTTGCCGCCAAGCCGGCCGCCCCCGCTCCGGCATCGCCCAAGGCGATTGCCGAAAAGGCGGCAGCAGCACGCGCTGACGCAAACAAGAAGCCAGTCAACTCGCGCCACGGATTCAAGACGAATGAATTCGTGGTCTATCCGGCGCACGGTGTTGGTCGCATCATCGGAATTGAAGAACAGGAAATTGCGGGCATGTCCCTCGAACTGTTCGTGATCAATTTCGAAAAGGAAAAGCTGACGCTGCGCGTGCCGACCGGCAAGCTGCAGAGCGTTGGCATGCGCAAGCTCGCCGATGACGACATCGTCAAGCGCGCGATGGAAATCCTCAAGGGCCGCGCCCGCATCAAGCGCACCATGTGGAGCCGCCGCGCCCAGGAGTACGTGGCCAAGATCAACTCCGGCGATCTGATTTCCATCGCCGAAGTCGTCCGCGACCTCTACCGCTCCGAAGCCCAGCCCGAGCAGTCTTACTCTGAGCGCCAGCTCTACGAAGATGCCCTCGATCGCATGGCACGCGAACTCGCCGCCGTCGAAAAACTCGACGACCGCGGCGCAGTTCAACGCATCACTGAAGTTCTCTCCAAGAGCGCCAAAGGCCGGCGCATCGCGGAAGATGGCGGCCCCACGGAAAGCGACGAAGTGCAAGCCGCCTGAAAGCAAACGAGCTAAAGGATTGCAAGCGCCCGGTGATCATCGTCACCGGGCGTTTTTTCTTAGTCAGTGACCGTCACCGGCCGCTGGCGCTACCCTCAGGCAGATCTTCGATCACATCCGCCGACGCGACCCCAATAAAAGGTCCATTTCGCCGTTCGACGAAGCCGCGGACGCGCACAAAACGGCCCTTCAGCCGCTTAAGGCGGGCTGCTATCGCATCCCTATCTGGCGCCCGGCGAAGATCGACCGCAGCGGTGAAATCCCATCGCCAATTCCGCCCGAAATTCAAAAACACTTCGCTGCGCGTCGCCCCCACTTCGGCAACCCAGCCCTCAACGATTTGAAACGTTCCCATCAGCCGTTCCAGGGTTCGCGTATGCCGCGCCTGCCGGATCGCATAAGCGGGGTTTGCCCACAGACCCACGCGCTTGGCGCGCGCCACTGCCTCGCGCGCATAGAGTTCGCGCACACAATCCAACTCGCCGGGCAAGGGGACCACGCGCGCAAGACCCTCATCCACCATAGCGGATTGAACCCACAGTCCATCGGCAGAAATAGCGTGCGCAACCCGCCGGCCATAACGGTCGCGAAAAGATCCAGTCGCAGCGAGTTTCAGGGTTCGGCTCGCAAGGAAGCGATCAAGCGCAGCCTCCGCCTCAGACTGTAGCGGCCAACCCTCAGACGGCGCGGGTAGATCGCGCGGAGTGGGCAGGAGGATGCTGGACAGTCGCAACTCCGTGCCGTCGTCGAGTGTCAGGGAGTTGCCGCTCGCAATGGCTGTCAGGGCCCGGGTCTCCGTCGCCTCTGGCGGGCAGGCACGCACAGGGAAAACGCCCAGTAAACCTGCGCTCAAGGCGGCGCCCGCGAGTGCGCCAATCCGATTGCCCCAGACGGTCATGCCCTATCGGACCTGCCAACAACGATTGATCCCATGCGGTCAATGTCGCACGCAGCCGGTCCGGCAGCCAGCATCACAGCACGAAGTCGTCGGCCTGCAGAAGAGACGACGCCACATTCAAGATTGTGATCGAAGAATCGGTCTGCGCGATCTGGATGACGCTATGGCCATTCACATCCTGGGTCAGCGCGAGCACATCCAAAAACGACCCGAACCCAAATCCCGACAGATCGATCACGTCGCCATTGGTGCGCGGGTTCAATCGCAATTGGAAGTCGGCGATCGTATCCTGTCCGAAATCACCGGCGAAAACGAAGGTGTCCTGCCGCGATCCACCCACCAGGATCTCATTCCCGGAACTCCCGCGGATCCAATCCGCACCCGCACCCCCCTCGATCTGCTCGAGCCCTTCGACGGCCACACCCGAAAGATCAAGGACGTCGTTGGTCGAATGCATGCGCACAATGTCGAAACCGTCGCCGAAATCGATGGCTTCGATCGAGACGAGATCGGCTGAACCGCGCCTGAGCGTCAAGACGTCATCACCGGACGTGCCGAGGATCGTGTCGTAGCCCACCCCGCCGTCGTAAATGTCATAGCCCGACGTCTCCGAAAACAAGAACGTATCGTCCCCCGCACCGCCAAAAACGAAATCGTTGCTCCGTCCGGCATCAATCACGTCGTTCCCGGCGGACCCAATGACGGTATCCCGCCCCCCGCCCGCCAAGATGCGCTCGATGCCACTCACGGTGATCATCGAAAGATCGATTGTGTTTGCCGAGTTGTCGAACTTCAAAACATCAAAACCGTCTCCTCCGTCGATGGCCTCGATGCCCGCCAGTAAGGCCTGGAGTGGTTCACCCGATGGCCCGGTGACGGTCAAAGCTTTCGCGCCGATCACATCGTCGCCCGCGCTGCCGCGAATTGTGTCGAACCCCGCTCCGCCGTCGTAGATGTCAAAACCAGCATTTCCGGTCGCCCAAAACACGTCGTTGCCACCGCCGGCGAGCAGCGTATCGTTGCCGCCCAAAGCGAAAAACTGATCCGGTCCCTCACCGCCCACGAGTACATCGGCCCTCGAAGTTCCCATAAGTGTGAGACCGGCAGTGACCTCCCTGGCCCTCAAAACAAATGTGGTCGCCGTCTCGGCCAGTCCATCGCTGGCCGTCAGCCGGATGGTGAGGTCTCCATCAAAATCTTGCGGCACGAGACCTTCGAACCGCTGCGTGGCGGAGTTGAATGTCAGCCAAGAAGGCAAGCCGCTCCCATCGGAGAGATCCGCACGGACATAGAGAAGATCGCCGTCAGGGTCGGTAAAGGTGGTGCTGGGGACATCGAAAACCCAGGTGCTGCCCTGCTCGACATCGACATCGCTAAGCGGTGCTCCGTTGATTACTGGAGCATCATTGGGAACGAGTGAGATGTTGACGCGCGCGGTTGTGGACCCACCCCGTCCATCGGAGACGGTATAGTTGAGGACAGCCAGATCCGTTTGTCCTCCAGCCGACGCGACCTGAACATCACCATTAACAGTCAAGCTGGTGCTCACTCCAGCCGTCAGACTTTGAACGGCGACGATGGTGAGAGCGTCGCCGTCAACATCCCAATCGTTAGATAACAAGACGGCTTTGGAAATAACAAAATCTGAGGTGCCGGCCAGCAAACCCAAATCGTCACCCGCCACCGGTGCGTCGTTCACGAGCGGTCCAGCCGCTAGCGCCGCCGTGGAGATCGCACTCGCATCCCAGATATAGTCATTGTCAAAGCCCACGGCGGCGATCGACCCGCCGGCAAAAAAGTTCTGAAGAGTGATCCGCGATCCATCTACCAATCGCAAAATGACGTCGGCCTCGGTGACCGACTGAAATGCCAACACATGCTCCGGCGCGAAGCCGACAATCTTCAACGCGTCGATGCCAGCGGTCGCCCCGCCAGAGATGATCGTGTCATTGCCATCACCGGTTTGATAGACGTAGAGGTCGTCGCCACCCCCGCCGTCGAGAATGTCGTTTCCTCGCCCACCGACAAGCCGGTCATCGCCGTCGAGTCCGATCAGCGTGTTGGCAGTGTCATTGCCGCGAATGAGGTTGTGACCCGCGTTGCCTTGACCGAACGCGGCCGTCCCCGTCAGCGTTAAATGCTCCACATTCTCCGGCAGCGTATATGCGACCGACGCGATAACGGTATCAAAGCCGGACGTAGCCGCCTCGATCACAATATCCCCGGCCGCATCCACGATGTAGCGATCATCTCCGCGCCCACCCGCGAGTGTGTCGGTCCCAGTGCCACCGTCCAGAACATCCCGGCCCGTTCCCCCCGTCAGCTGATCGTTCCCCCCTCCGCCGAACAGATCAGCGCCGGAAACGAACTGGCCGGGTATCGGTGCGGCGGCGACGACGATGATAGTGTCGTCCTGCTCTGTTCCGCTGATCTGATCGCGAACGTCACTCTCGCCATCCGAAGGTTGATCAAAAATCGGCGTCTCCGGATCCGCTTCGAGCGCATCGCGCAGCAACGTATCGCCCACTTGCGCAAAATCCGTGGTGCTCCAGAGCTTAGTCGGGTCGGGCGTGCCCGAACCGCCCGGAAACGGGAACGGTGTTTCCGGCCCCAGTTCGTAGAAGCGAATGCCAAGCATACCCTCAGAAAAGTCCACGACGCGGATGACCGCTTCGGTGACAGGATCGGGGTCGACCTCTTGAAAGACGAAATCTTGTCCGCCGACTGTGAGGAACGTCTGTGTATAGACCTCGCCCGTGCCCCAGATATGAATGAGAAGATCGTTGCCGTCGCGATTGAAGACGACCTGATCGGTAATGCTGATCAGCCCGTCCGGCGATCCCGACCATGTGCCATCCAGCGGCACCTGACCGGCGAGATAGAAGAAACCCGGAGCGTCGTATCCACCGCGTGGCCCTGGTCCGGGATTTTGAGGCAGATTTGCAAACGTCGCACCGCCAATGACTGGCGAAATTGCTCCGAGGATCGGAAACAGCTCTGACCCGTCGAACGGCCCAGCATCGGGTACGAGAAAGTTGAACGGCACCAGCAAGCGATCCGCGCTGTCCGCGCCTTCCACGACAAATTCGACAACGCGACCGGAGCCGGACAAAGAGGCGAGAACGAACGTATCGGCTCCGGCACCGCCATTCGCGAAGCTTCGGCCAAGCCCAGAGATGATCGTATCGTCGCCCTCCCCGCCGCGGAGTTCGATGTCATAGCCCCGTGGGCTGAGGCCCGTCAGAACCGATGCCTGACGGCCGCTGAGAACATCGTTGCCTAGATCGCCTTCTACGCCCAGAAGGGTGGGCCCAGCATAGATCCGATCATCACCAGCTGACCCAATCAGCCATTCGAGGGAGCGCGCCCAAATCCCGCCATCGGTGAACCCGCCCGCCGGTGTTGCTGACCCAATAAGAACAATGTCCTCGCGATCGGAAGGTGCCGAAAGTAACCCAGATGTTTGATCAGAAAAATCGATGACATCGCCCTGGCTCTGCGGTGCCTCATCGTCGAAATCCAATTCAAATAGAACATTGTTGAATTCGACCCCTTCACCAAAAAGAACGGTATCGCTCTCGTCGAGCCAACTCAATTCGTCGATCGAAAACAGTCTGTCGACGGAGCCGCCGCTGTGAAGTGCAAGGAAGTCCGGCGCGAGGTGGGGAACGGGATCGTCTCCCGCGAGGATCACAACCGTTCCGACACCGGCATAGTTCACGCGGTCGCGTCCATCGAGCGCGTAGTCGAGATCGGGTTGCCCGCCGTGATAGAGATTGTTGCCGCCGCTCCAATTGAAGAGGTCATCGTCGCGGCCACCGTAGAATTTTTCGGTGCGTGTTGCGTCGTCGGTCCCTTGTAGGCGATCTTCTCCTTCGCCAGACAAAATGGTGTCGAAGCCAAGAAGCGGATCTAATACGAAGTCATCGTCGGCAAAGGTTCCCAACAGTGTCCCAGTTCCGACCGTAAAGGTCAGCCACTGAGTCGGCATATTCTGCGCAATATCGATCCCAACATAATAAAGCAGGCTTGCAATAACCGACGATGAATTGGAGGTTGGCAGCGGGCTAAATGGCAAATTGTAGAGAAGGTATGAATAGTTCTGGTCGTCGATCTGCCGTCCGTACGAGAGGATCGTAGACCAGTCACTGGCAGGAACAAAACTCGGCAACACCCTCGACCCGCGTGCCTCTGGCGATCCGATCACGTCCCGCAAGGCGTCACCCGTCAGATCTCCATTCTCCGACGACAACGTCGCTGGCTCATTGACGCCGTCAACGCCCAGCAACGGAGGACCGAACGCACCCCTATCCAGTGTTCCCTCAACAATCCGCCAGATCTCCTGGGATTGCCCATTGTCGAAGTCGTCTTGCTGCAAGACGAGCGACAGATGGTCGGCTCCGATCAGCCAAAGACCACCTGTCTTAATCAGCGCGCGTTCAATTCGGAGATTGGCCATCGGGTCCTCCGGCAGGGATCAGGGGTGAATCAAAATCGCGGCAACGCGCAATCGCCGCGGCGTCGCGAGCAATGGAATGGAGCGCGGAATTGAGGGGGTGAAGTGATGCCGGCGGAGCGGCACACGGCGACGGCAATGGATGGATGACGCGCATGAACCACCACGAACGCAGGAGGCCTAAAACGTCTCTTCAGTCGCCTGTTGAAATCCGACCGTCCGGCTACCTTAAATTGCAGGTCAGGACCTTGGTTCGACAGAGAACACCCGTTAAGGTTTCAGTAATAAATAAAATACAGCTTACGGAGGGAGTCAATGGTCTCTTCTAAAGATATAATTAACCAATCAAATTCATGGGCTTATGTCAGGACCGCGCCGCGTTGGTGGTTCGCTCGGAAACGCGCTGGCACCAACTGCCCAGTCCACTGATTGCTCAAGTAAAAATTGCAACGGCATTGAAGTTATCTCAGCCGTTCACCGGCGGCTGAGCAGGCGAAATCGGCCAAATGTCCACGCGGCAAGAGCGGCGTGGATCAACCACGAACGGCCATAGTGATCACAAGGTTCGCGAAGTGCATGTCGTGTTGCGAAGGCCAGGATGCCCGTCCGCAGCACCGCCCGCACCGTCACAAAGCCGCGCAGACCCTGCTGGCATCTGGTGCGGAATATTAAAGAGCGGGAACCGTTGAGTCCCTGAGCGCCTCGGCCCCGCGTCCAGTCGGCCGATGAGTTGAGAGGAGTTTTAGGCCATGGCGAACCCGCAGCCCGCACACAACGGTGGCGCGTTATCAATGGGAATGGGTCTACGCGCCACGCCGCCGCCAGCCCCCGGTTCGCCGTTTGCCGCTTCGGCCAACCAAGCGGGCGGACTGTCCGTCATCGGCACAGATCTGACGATCCTTGGCCAAAACATCGCGATCATCTCGCAAAACAAACTTCAGATTGACGGCGATGTGCGTGGTGACGTTGTCGGCAAACAAGTCACCATCAGCTCGGACGGCTCCGTCATTGGCACCGTCTCAGCCGAACGAATCGAAGTCCACGGCGGCATCAGAGGCGCAATCCGTGCGTCTGTTGTTATCGTCCACCCGACGGCTCAAGTCGACGCCGACATTCTGCATCAGTCGTTATCGGTCGCCGAAGGCGCGCTTCTCGAGGGCAGTCTGAAGAAGTCGAAAGACCCAGCTGAGCTCGTGCCAAATCTCGATCCGGGCAGTTATACATCGAAGATGTCCGCGCTCGTTTGACGGGGAGGGAACCAGCCGCGCGGCCACCTAGGCTGCGCGGCTGACGAGAACTTTATCGATCCGTCGACCGTCGAGATCCACCACCTCGAAGAGCCAGTGACGGTACTCGAACGTCTCGCCCACGTCCGGCAGCCGGTGGAGGACTTCGAGCACCAGTCCCGCCACCGTCTCGTAATCAGCCTCCGGATCGAGTGGCATTGAAATTTTCGCCGCAAACTCATCCACAGGCATCCAACCGGCAACGAGAAACGATCCGTCTTTGCGCACAACGAACGCCGGCTCGTCCTCGCCCTCTTCTTGAAACGCTCCCGTAATCGCTTCCAGCACATCGCTGGACGTAATGATCCCTTCGAAATGGCCATACTCGTCGAACACCAGCGCCATATGCACGGTCGACGACCGGATCGCCTTCAACACATCGAGCGCCCGCGTGTTATCGCTGACAACCGGCGCGATTTGAATATCGGCAACAGCGCGAATGTTCTGTAACTGCCCCGCCGCTTCCTGGGCTGCCAGCCGGTCGTAGAGATCTTTCACCGTCACCACGCCGACAATTTCATCCGCATCGCCATCCTGCACGGGAAGCCGCGATCGCTTCGTCGCGCGCAGTTTGGCGAGAATATCCACCGGCCGGTCAGCGAGATTGAGAACTTCAACCTCGCGCCGCGGCGTCATCAATCCGGTAGCGGTGCGATCAGCGAGCCTCATCACGCCCGAGATCATCTCCTTCTCTTCTAACTCCAAAACGCCAGCACTCTCCGCTTCGGCGATGATGGTTTTGACCTCTTCGTCCGTCATTCGTTGCTCTGCTTCACCATGCTGGCCCAGGAGGCGCAAAATCAATTGGCCCGATGCGTTCAACACCCAGACCAATGGCGCCGCCAGCCGTGACAGGACCGCCATGGCCGGCGCCACGCGCGCTGCCACCCGCTCCGGATCGCGCAGCGCGATTTGCTTGGGGACGAGTTCTCCAACGATCAGCGACAGATAGGTGATCGCCACCACGACGAGCATCACCCCCAGCGTATCGCTGGCCCCATCGGACAGTCCCTGCGTCGTCAGCCAGTCCGCCAGCCGCGCACCCAGCGTCGCGCCCGAGAACGCGCCCGACAGCACGCCAACGAGCGTAATTCCGATCTGCACCGTTGAAAGAAACCGGCCCGGATCTTCCGCCAGCCGCATGGCCGTTCCCGCGCCAGACGATCCCTGATCGCGCATCACCTGTAGGCGGGCGGGACGCGAGGACACCACGGCCAATTCGGACATGGCGAGCAAGCCGTTCAAAACAATGAGAACGACGACGACGGCAATTTCGATAAACAACGGGAGCCTAATGGATATGCCGGACTGCAACGTGATGGCAGCAGGCTTCACGACGTATTATAGACCGATGCGCAGCGCGGGTGCCATACGGATGTTGCGATCCCGCCAGCGGCACCATCAGCGGACGCCTCGATGAAACCGGATCGGCTATGCAATTCAAGATTCCAGCGTCGAATGAGCCCGTCCACCCCGATTATGCCCGCCTCCTCGACGAAATCGACCGCCTCGCCGGCCGTCTTGATACCCAATTCCGCATCCCACTAACGAACGTCCGCTTCGGCTGGGACCCTGTCGTCGGGTTTATCCCCATCGCTGGCGACCTAGTCACCGCCGCACTCGCGATCAAGATTATTCTTGCCGCCCGCCGCCTCGGCGCCGACAAAACCCTCATCCGGCGGATGTCACTCAATTCCGCCACCGACATCGCCTTCGGCGTCGTACCCATCATCGGTACGCTGTTCGATATCTTCTACCGCTCCAACGTCCGCAACGTCGAAGCGCTCAAGGATGAAATCCGCCGCCGCCGCACGCCCTCTGCGTGATCCGCCCACTCAACCCCACACGCGCCCGCCGCGCACCGTATCAATCTGATAATCGCTCGCATGCCGCGAGAAAAACGTCTCCCCAAACCGCCGCGCCTGCCCGATTGGATCATTAGGATCACGCGCCACCTCACCCCGCGCATTGCCGATCCCATGCACCACGCCAGCAAAAGTTCCGCGCGTATAGCGGGTATATTCCTGCATTTGCGACACGATCCCGGCAGCCACCATTGGAAACGTCTCTTCCGATGCAAGCACCAAACCGATGCGCTTACCCATCATGCGCTGGATGACGTCGCCCGATCCAGGATACGACGCTGCGTAGTAGCAGAACGACCGGTCGAAAAACGCCTTCATCTGCGCCGAGCTGCCATACCAATAGACCGGCGTCGCCGTAATGAAGCCGTCCGCTGGAAGAAACCGCTCCAGGAAAACTTGCCCGAAATTGTCCTCGATCGCGCAGGAACCATCCGCCCGCCGGCACTGCCGGCAATCGCGCAGGAAGTTGGACAGCACATCATCCGCATAGACAAAATCTGCCTCGTGCCCGGCCTCCACCAGCCCATCCCGAACGGCTTCGGCCAATAGGGCCGAGTTTCCGTGCCGCCGCGGGCTCGAAGAGAGGATAAAGGCTTTCATGGCAGCTGAGGTCCGGTGTTGGCGCGAGGTGCGGACCGATCAAACCATGCCAGCGGCGCGCGCGGAAGCCTCCGCCCAGTCCCGGCTCACCCCATCCCTCTGTGGATATGACCTTCTCGCAGGAAATCGCTCAGACCTATACACAAATCAGGCTAAGGTGCCGCCCGCGGTCATCAAGTGACCGTCGCGCCCCGATGTGGTGGCGTGACTTAATTTTGGGGAAGACAGGGCTGGCCCATAGCGGCGGCCCTTAGGGAGACCACACCATGGATTTGACAAGCATTCTCGTACAAGCAGCTGCTGGCGCCCTCGGCGGCAACGCCGCAGGTGCCGCGGCTAAAAACATCAGCCTTGGCCCGGTCGGCAACTCGATCACGGGCGCACTGGGCGGCGGCCTCGCCGGCCCGCTTCTCGGTGGGCTCCTCGGCATGGGCGGCGGCGACATGTCGGCCGGCATGGACTTCGCAGCCATCGCCCAAGGCTTCGCAACCGGTGGCGTCTCCGGCGCGCTCACCGCCGCCGTCCTCGGCTTCATCAAGTCGAAGTTCGCTTGATCCGACGCTACGCAACACGCTCAACGGCGGCGCAACCTTGCGCCGTCGTTTTCGTTTTCGCGCCTTTCCTAAAAGTTCCAAGTGCTCGATCACTGTCCGTGGGGAGATCGGCCGTCAGCGCGCATATTGCGCAGCCAGCCGCTCGGCAGCGCGCCCAATCAACGCGATCGGCAACGGCCCCGAATGCGGGAACGATAGATTCCCTTTCGGCCCGCGATAAGGCATCAGATCCTCCACCAGCGCCGCCGGCCCATCTACCGGCGGATAGATGCCAATGTGCTTCTTGAAAGCCGCGAAATAGAAGAACACGCGGCCCTTGCGGAATGCCGGCATCTGATAGGCCACACATCGCTCGGACCCCGGCACCCGCCGCTCCACCTCCGCCTGAATCAGCTGCAAACGCAGTCGCATCTCCGGAGCGACGATGTCAAAGTGTGCGGTGTGCGGACAAGGGATCATGAGGCACCGATTGGAGTGAACGCATAGGGTGTCCCGCTCTCTCCTTGCCGCGTTCTACCCGTAAGCAGTTATCGCCATGTTCGCGCGAAGGGCAGGCAATTGCCAAGTTTTGTTCGTCACGCGAGCCTTGCCTCTCGAACTTTACTTGATAGCTTGGTTGACCGTTCACCTCTGGCTGAAGCGACTGGTTCAGATGGCAAGAACGCGCCTCAGCCCTTAACGATCATCACATAAATCGCTGCGATCAGCGGCACGGTTGCAGCAATTCCCCACACCAGCCAAAGACGGCCGTCGCGCCAGTACGACTCCGGAATGTCGTCTTTCTGATCGAGCGATCGGACCGTCCTCGCCTGGCGAATTTGCGCCGGCACAAGAATCCCAAGCCAAATAAGGCCCGACAGCAAGAAGAGGGCTTGCGACCAGATCAGCCAATCTGCGCCCAATGGATCTAGCCCTGCTTCCCAAACCATACCGTAGCCACCGACAAGGATCAGAAGAATGCCCGGCAACGTGAACATCCAATCGGCATAGATCACACCCCGCTGCGCATGTGTGACCAGCGCCGTGCTTCGGGTCCGATCCGCAAGGACTTTCCAATAAGCAGTAATCGTCACGTTGCCGATCAGTAGAACCACGCCCAACACATGCAAGAACTTAAATACAGAATAGGTCATCGATGACGGAGTCTCGCTCAAGGTTCATGGTCGCCGCGCGCAGATCTTATCGTGACTCTCATTCTGACCCACACGACGCCGTTCTATATAGCGACCCCGGTCAGGTCCAGATCACCAACCACGGGGGTCAGCCGTCAGGGCAACTTTAGCGGTGCAGATGCGGTTACAGAGGGCTCCGGCTACGGGATCGCCTCAGACTTTCCCAGCGAACGCCAGATAGTTCACATCCGTATCGTCCGACAGCGACCACGTATCCTTCAGTGGATCATACGACAGCCCCTTGAACGTCGGCGACGCCAATCCCGCCGCGGACACGAACCGCGCCAGTTCCTCAGGCGTCACGAAGCGCTCCCACTGATGCGTGCCGCGCGGCAGCCAGCCAAGCACGTATTCCGCTGCGACGATCGCCAGCGCATACGATTTCAAATTTCGATTGATCGTCGACAGCACGAGCGCCCCGCCGGGCCGCACCAGCGCGGCGCACGAAGCCACGAACGCTCCCACGTCCGGCACATGCTCGACAACTTCGAGTGAAACAACCGCGTCGAACTGCACACCCTCCGCCGCCAAGTCTTCCACCATCCCCACCCGATACGTCAGATCGAGCCCTCCCGCGCCCGTCTGCCCCTCAACGTGCGCGCGCGCCGCTTCCACATTCTCAACTCCCGGATCGATCCCGACGACGCTCGCCCCCATCCGCGCCAGCGGTTCCGACACAAGACCGCCCCCGCAGCCGACATCGAGCACCCGCAACCCGTTCAGCGGCTTCAATCCACGCGCCGTCAACCCGAAGTGCCCCACCAACTCGTCGCGCACGAACGTCAGCCGCGCTGGAGCCAGCTGATGCAACGGGCGGAATTTCCCCTTGCCGTCCCACCATTCCGACGCCATCCGCCGGAAGCGCTCGACTTCCGCCTCATCGAGGTTCGGCGGGGCGGGCTTTTGGGCACCGGGCAGGGCGGTGGGGGGATGTGCGGATGCGGTCATGGCCTCCAGTTGGCCTCCCCCGATGCCCGGCTGTCAATGCGGCAGTGCAAGGTTGCCCAACAGGTCGGTTGGCCTTATGAGAACCCCCAACCCGGGGACCTCTCGATCAGCCTCCCATCTGTGCGCGAACAGAGGCTTGGCGGATAGGGGCAATTCCGGGGGGATTTCCGTTGAGCGTGAAGACGCACGAAGACCCGCGGGCGCAAGAACTGAGCGCCGGGCTGGAGACGCTATGGCATTGGTTGTGATGAAATTTGGCGGCACGTCGGTCGCCAACGTCGAGCGCATTCGCAACGTGGCCGCCCACGTCAAACGCGAAGTCGATGCCGGCAACAAGGTCGCCGTCGTGGTCTCCGCCATGGCCGGCGCAACAAACCAGCTCGTCGCCTGGGTCAATGAGGCCTCGCCCCTGCACGACAAGCGCGAATACGACGCCGTCGTTGCCTCGGGCGAACAGGTCACCGCCGGCCTCACCGCCATCGTGCTCCAATCCATGGGGCTGAAGGCGCGCTCTTGGGCCGGCTGGCAGATCCCGATCGAAACCAGCGACGCCCACGGCGCCGCCCGCATCCTGAACGTCCCAGGCGATGAGCTGCGCGCCTCGATTGAATCCGGCGAAGTCGCCGTCATCACCGGTTTCCAGGGCATTGATCC
>LNFM01004285.1_pt1 | contig 26571 bp, 21 predicted proteins | sample 596031 | NCBI WGS metagenome assembly LNFM01 (sample SAMN04254537, study PRJNA301005) | activated carbon metagenome | isolation source: dual media filters at the Ann Arbor, Michigan drinking water treatment plant | place: USA: Ann Arbor | reverse complement strand
TCTTGCGGTGACGGCCGGCTCGGAGAGCCGGCCCTACCCAGGAGAGACGGCCCTACCCAGGAGAGCCGGCCCTACCCAGGAGAGCCGGCCCTACCCAGGAGAGCCGGCCCTGCCCAGCCAGCCTCTCTCCAGATCGACGCGCTCCCCTGTTTGACATAGATTTCCGGCCGATGCGCCATTTGACACCCCGGCTACCCCCTGCGGCGTGGCTGCTGGTTCTCGCGTGTGCCAGCTCTTCCAGCGCCCAGGCACCCGATCCCCGTGGCGCGGAGGTCTTCGCGGACCGGTGCGCGCCGTGCCACGGTGCCGACGGCCGCGGCGGCGAGCGCGGCCCCGACATCGTCTCGACACCGACGGCGCTGCGGCGCGCCCCGGCAGACATCGCGCGGGTCATCCGCGAGGGGGTGCCCGGTGGAGGCATGCCGCCCGTGGCACTGGCGCCGGCCGACGTTCCGCTCGTCGCCAGCCACGTCCGAGGCCTGGTCGACGCGGGCCGACGACGGCCGACCTGGCCGCGCGTTCGGGCGACGACACGCGAGGGGGCGTCCGTCGAGGGCCTGGTGCTGGCCGAGGCGGCCGACGACCTGCACCTGCTGACCATGGATGGCCGTCTGCGTCGCCTGCGGCGACGGGATGTGACCACGCTCGAGGCGCTGGGACGCGTCGAGATGCCCGTGCTCGCGCCACGATCCGTCGTCTCGCCCCCCTCACCCGATGACTGGGCCACCTACAACGGCGACCCTGGCGGCAACCGCCACTCGCCGCATCGACAGATCGCCCCCGACAACGTCGCCCGCCTGCAGTCGGCCTGGACCTTCGCCGTCCCCGGCATCCGCGCGCTGCGCGCCACCCCGCTGGTGGTCGACGGCGTGATGTACGTCGGCGCGCCGAACGAGGTGGTCGCCCTGGACGCCAGGACCGGACGCTCGCTGTGGCACTACCGGCGTCCGCGCACGCCGGGGGTGATCGGCGATGCCGGGGCCGCCGTCAACAGGGGCGTCGCGCTGGCCGGCGACTGGCTGTTCATGGTCACCGACGATGCCCGCCTGGTGGCGCTGCATCGGGCTACGGGTCAGGTGCTGTGGGAGGTCGTGATGGCCGACTTCCGCGCCCACTACGGCGCCACGTCGGCCCCACTGGTCGTCGGCGACCTCGTCGTCTCCGGCATCTCGGGCGGAGACGAGGGGGTGCGCGGCTTCGTCGCCGCCTACGACGTCGCCACCGGCGCGAGGCGCTGGCAGTTCTGGACCGTCCCGGCCCCGGGCGAGCCGGGGGCCGAGACCTGGAAGGGGCGGGCCATCGACCACGGCTGCGCGGCGACGTGGCTCACCGGGTCGTACGACGCCAGGCTCGACACGCTGTACTGGACGGCCGGCAACCCGTGTCCCGACTACAACGGCGACGAGCGCGAGGGCGACAACCTCTGGTCCAACGCCGTGCTGGCCCTCGATCCGCAGACCGGTGTGCGGCGCTGGCACTTCCAGTTCACGCCGCACGACCTGAACGACTGGGATGCCGTGCAGACGGTCGTGGTGGCCGACACCACGTTTCGCGGGCAGTCGCGCCCCCTGCTGCTGCAGGCCAATCGCAACGGGTTCTTCTACGTCTTCGACCGATCGTCTGGCGCGCTGCTGCTGGCCGAGCCGTTCATCCGTGGCCTGAACTGGGCCACGGGGGTCGGCCCGGATGGACGTCCGCGTCGGGTGCCCGGCATGGTGCCCACGGTGGGGGGCACCACGGTCTGCCCCTCGGTGGAGGGGGCGACCAACTGGATGTCGCCGGCCTTCAATCCCGACACCGGGCTCTTCTACGTGCAGGCCCTCGAGCGCTGCAGCGTGTTCCTGAAGTCGTCGCGGTGGTTCGAGGCGGGGGAGTCGTTCTACGGCGGCAGCACCACGCGGGTCCCGTCGGAGGTCGGCGGCAAGGTGCTGCGCGCCCTCGACATCCAGACCGGGCGGATCGTCTGGGAACTGCCCCAGATCGGCGCCGGCGACACGTGGGGCGGGGTGCTCTCCACGGCCTCCGGCCTGGTGTTCGTGGGCGAGGATGACGGCGCGTTCACGGCCGTGGAGGCACGGACGGGCCGACGCCTGTGGCGCTACGCGGCCAATGCCCCCTGGCGGGGCTCACCGATGACCTACGTCGTCGATGGGCGACAGTACGTGGCGGTGGCCGGCGGCGGCGTCGTGTACGCCTTTGCGCTGCCGGAAGGGTGACGCGGTATATCCTCTCGCGCATGCGCAGCACCGCGGTCCTCGCCGTCGTCGGCCTCCTCGTGGCGTCGCTCGCCGCGCAGGCGCCGACCGAGTACGACTTCCTGATCAAGGGCGGGCGGGTCATCGACCCGCGCAACGCGATCGACGGGGTACGCGACGTGGCCATCAAGGATGGTCGCATCGCCGCCGTCGCCGCGAACATCGCCGCCTCGCGCGCGATGAAGGCCGTGGACGCCCGCGGCCTCGTCGTGACGCCCGGGCTCATCGACCTGCACGTGCACGTGTTCCCGGGCGAGAAGCTCCGTGACTACGCCGGAGGCGACTGGAGCGTGTTTCCCGACGGCTTCACGCTGCGCAGCTGCGTGACCACCGTCAACGACGCCGGCACGTCCGGGTGGCGCAACTTCCCGGAGTTCAAGCGCCGCATCATCGACCAGTCGAAGACACGCGTCACCGCCTTCCTCAACATCGTCGGCCACGGGATGGGGTCGGGGGCGATCGAGCAGAACGCCGACGACATGGATGGCGCGATGACGGCCAACATGGCGCTGCAGCACAAGGGCGTGGTGGTGGGCATCAAGAGCGCCCACTACAACGGCACCGACTGGAAGCCGTACGAGCAGGCGGTCATCGCCGGCACCAAGGCTGGCATCCCGGTGATGATCGACTTCGGCGGCAACGTGAAGGCGGGTCGCACGCTGATGGACCTGTTCATGACGCACCTGCGTCCGGGCGACATCTTCACGCACATGTACGGCGGCGTGCGGGGCGAGCAGGATCAGACCACGAAGGGGCCGAGCGCCGCGATGGTCGCGGGGCGCAAGAAGGGCATCATCTTCGACGTCGGGCACGGCGGCGCGAGCTTCCGCTACTCGGCAGCGATCCCGATGATGAAGGCCGGGTTCCTGCCCGACTCGATCTCGACCGACCTGCACACGAGCTCGATGAACTCCGCCATGAAGGACATGCTGAACCTCATGAGCAAGTTCCTGGCGATGGGCGTCTCGCTGCCCGAGGTGATTCGGCAGTCCACGTGGAACCCGGCGCGGCAGGTGGCGCTCGAGTCGCTCGGGCACCTGTCGGTCGGTGCGTCGGCCGATGTCGCCGTCCTCCGTGTCGAGAAGGGGCGTTTTGGCTACGCCGATCCCGTCGGCGGTCGCCTGGACGGGACGCAGCGGCTGTCCTGCGAGCTCACCGTGCGTGACGGCAAGGTCGTGTACGACCTGAACGGCATGATTGCCGACCCGTGGAACACCCTGCCCGCCAATGCGCGTGGCGGGGATCCGAAATGGGATCGCACGCGCGGGCACTGACGTGCCCGCGGGGGCGATCGTGAAATGCCGGAATGCCGGAATGCCGGAATGCTGAATGTCGAAGGTCGAAGGGTTCAAGCCCCAAGCCCCAAGCCCCAAGCTCGAAGTTGCGGCATTCCAGCATCCCGGCATCCCGGCATTCGTTAGACTGCTCCCATGTCCGATTCTTCCGTCGCCAGTCTCGGGGCGCGCCGCCGAGTGCCCGTCGCCGTCAACGAGCCGATTCGCAGCTATGCCCCGGGCACGCCCGAGCGGGCCGCGCTGAAGGCCCGCCTCGCCAGCATGGCGGGTGAGCACGCCGACATCCCGGTCATCGTCAACGGCAAGGAGTACCGCACGGGCGACACCGCCCCGGTGGTCATGCCGCACGCCCATCAGCAGGTGCTCGGCACCTGGCACAAGGCGACGCCCGACCTCGTGCAGCAGGCCATCGAAGCCAGCGCCGCCGCCCGGATCGAGTGGAGCCGCTGGGCGTGGGAGGACCGCGCCGCCGTGTTCCTGCGCGCCGCCGAGCTGCTGTCGACCACCTGGCGCGACACGCTGAATGCCGCGACGATGTTGGGGCAGAGCAAGACCGCGTTCCAGTCCGAGATCGACGCGGCGTGCGAGCTGATCGACTTCTTCCGCTTCAACTGCGCCTACGCGCAGGACCTGTACGGCGAGCAGCCGATCAGCGAGAAGGGCGTCTGGAATCAGACCGACTACCGTCCGCTCGAAGGCTTCATCTACGCGGTCAGCCCGTTCAACTTCACGGCCATCGGCGGCAACCTGTCGGGGGCGCCGGCGCTGGTCGGCAACACCGTCATCTGGAAGCCGGCGCAGACGGCGATGCTGAGCGCCTACTACGTCATGAAGCTGCTCGAGGCCGCCGGCCTGCCGCCTGGCGTCATCAACTTCGTGCCTGGCGACCCGGTGCCGATCTCCGACGCGCTGCTCGCGCATCCCGATCTCGGCGGCGTGCACTTCACCGGCAGCACGACGGTCTTCAACAGCATGTGGAAGACCATCGGCGGCCGCATGGGCCAGTACCGCTCCTATCCGCGCATCGTCGGCGAGACGGGCGGCAAGGACTTCATCATGGCGCACGCGTCGGCCGACGTCGACGCGCTCGCCGTGGCCATCGTCCGCGGCTCGTTCGAGTACCAGGGACAGAAGTGCTCGGCCTGCAGTCGCGTCTACATCCCGCAGTCGCTGTGGCCCGGGGTGAAGGAGCGGATGGTGGCCATGATGGCCACGATCCAGATGGGGGACGTGCGCGACTTCCGCAACTTCATGGGCGCGGTCATCGACGAGAAGTCGTTCACGAAGATCAGCGGCTATCTCGACGAGGCGCGCCGGAGCGGCACCATCGTCAGCGGCGGCACGGCGTCGAAGGACGTGGGCTACTTCGTCGCCCCGACGCTTGTGCAGGTCGAGGACCCAGGCTCGCGTCTGCTGTGCGAGGAGATCTTCGGTCCCCTCGTGACGGCGTACGTCTATCCCGACAACCAGTACGTCGAGACGATGCAGATCGTCGACCGGACGTCGCCGTACGCGCTCACCGGCGCGATCTTCGCCGACGACCGGCACGCCGTCCGCCTGGCGCACACGCACCTGCGCAATGCCGCCGGCAACTTCTACATCAACGACAAGTGCACGGGCGCGGTGGTCGGCCAGCAGCCCTTCGGCGGCGCGCGCGGATCGGGCACCAACGACAAGGCCGGAAGCAAGCTGAATCTGCAGCGGTGGGTGAGCCCACGCTCGATCAAGGAAACCTTCGTGCCCCCGACCGACTATCGCTATCCGTTCATGGGGGACGAATAGCACTCAGCCGGCCTTCGGCCTTGGGCCTTAGGCCTTCGTACACCACCCTTACTGGTGGTCGCGGAGAGATTCGATGATCGTGCCACGGCCCAGGGCCCAGGCCCCAAGGCCCATATTCCAGGTGGTGTGCCTGCTGGCGGCGCTGTGGCTCGCGCCGCTCGCGCACGCGCAGACGCCGCCGCGGCCCAACATCGTCCTCATCTACATGGACGACCTGGGCTACGGCGACACCTCGGCGTACGGTTCCACCACGATCCGCACGCCGAACATGGACCGCATCGCCCGCGAGGGCGTGCGGTTCACGAGCGGGTACGCGACGTCGGCCACCTGCACGCCGTCGCGATTCTCGCTGCTCACCGGCAAGTACGCGTGGCGCCAGCAGGGCACGGGCGTGCTGCCGGGCAACGCGTCGCTCATCATCGACCCGGCGCGCCCGACCCTGCCCTCCCTGCTGCAGAAGGCCGGCTATCGCACCGGCATCGTCGGCAAGTGGCACCTCGGCCTCGGCGGCCCCGCCGGCCCCGACTGGAACAGCCGCATCACGCCGGGCCCCAACGAGATCGGCTTCGCCTACAGCTTCATCATGGCCGCGACCGGGGATCGGGTGCCGACGGTCTACGTGGAGAACGGCCGCGTCGTCGGCCTCGACCCGACCGACCCGATCCGCGTCGACTACGAGAAGCCCGTCGGCGACTGGCCCACGGGCAAGGCCAACCCCGAGCTGTTGACGACGCAGCGACCGAGCCATGGGCACGATCAGACGATCGTCAACGGCGTCAGCCGCATCGGGTACATGACCGGCGGCAAGGCGGCGTTGTGGCGCGACCAGGACATGGGCGACACGTTCACGCGCAAGGCCATCAGCTACATCGAGCAGCACCAGCGCGAGCCGTTCTTCCTGTTCTTCGCCACGCACGAACCGCACGTCCCGCGCGTGCCGCACGAGCGCTTCGCTGGCACGTCCGGCATGGGACCGCGCGGCGACGCGATCCTGCAGGCGGACTGGTCCATCGGGCAAGTGCTCGAGACGCTCGACCGACTGAAGCTCACCGACAACACGCTGGTCATCTTCACGAGCGACAACGGCCCGGTCGTGGATGACGGCTATGTCGACCAGGCGGTGGAGAAGCTCGGGGCGCACAGGCCGGCGGGGCCGTTGCGCGGCGGCAAGTACAGCCGCTTCGAGGCCGGCACGCGGGTGCCGTTCGTGGTGCGGTGGCCGTCCCGGATGAAGCCCGGCGTCTCGCAGGCGCTGGTCTCGCAGGTGGATCTGCTGGCGTCACTGGCGGCGCTGACCGGACAGGCCGTGCCCAGCGGCGAGGCGCCCGACAGCCGCAACCAACTCGCCGCCCTGCTCGGCGAGGACGCCACCGGTCGTGACCACGTCGTGGAACACGCCGGCGCACTGGCGTTGCGCGAGGGCCGGTGGAAGTACATCGAGCCGACCAGGGGGCCGCGCATGAGCGTGCCGACCAACACCGAACTGGCCAACGACCCGTCGCCGCAGCTCTACGACCTCGAACGCGATCTCGGCGAGACGACCAACGTGGCGGCAACGCATCCCGAGATCGTCAAGGCCATGGCCGATCGCCTGGCGGCCATTCGCCGATAGATCACCCACCCCTGGAGCCGCATTCATGAACGGACTGCACCCACCAGCGGCAGCCTGGTCCCGATTGGTCGCCGCCAGCGTCGTTCTGCTGGCCATCGGCTCCTGGTACGACACCGGTCGTGCGCAATCGCCGACGCCATTCGGCACGCCGACGGCCGCGGTGCCGCAGCCGGCCACCACCGTGCAGGCCGTACGAGGCAGCCGTGCCCAGGGCTGGCCCGAACAAGGTCGGTCCGAAGTGCTCGCACGGCACGGCATCGTTGCCACGAGCGATCCGCTGGCCGCGCAAGCGGGCGTCGAAATGCTGCGCCACGGCGGCAATGCCATCGATGCGGCCGTTGCGGCTGCCGCCGTCCTGGACGTGACGTCGCAGAACGACACCGGCATCGGCGGTGACCTGTTCGCGCTGGTGTACGTCGCGCGCGAGCGCAAGCTGTATGCGCTCAACTCGGCTGGGTGGGCGCCGGCAGGGTGGACGCCCCAGTTCTTCACCGACACGCTCGGCGTGAAGGCCGTCCCGCGCAGCGGCGTCAACGCGAGCACGGTGCCCGGCGCGATCTCCGGCTACGACGCGCTGCTGAAGCGATTCGGGACCCGATCGTTTGCTGACACGTTCGAGCGGGCAGCGCGTCTCGCCGAGGAGGGATGGGGCCAGGCGGAGCGGCGGCACGCCGACCTGCTGCGGACCGTGCCGCAACTCACGATGGACCCCGACTCGGCCGCGGCCTTCCTCCAGGACGGGCGCGCGCCTGACTTGTATCGCATCATCCGCAACCCAGGACTCGCCAAGGCACTGCGCCTGATCCAGAAGCAAGGCCGTGACGCCTTCTATCGTGGCGACATCGCTAGGGCGATCATTGCCAAGGTGAACGCCGGCGGCGGCGTCATGACCGCGAGCGACCTGGCCGAGTATCGCTCCGAATGGACTGAGCCGATCTCGACCAATTACCACGGCTACGATGTGTTCCAGCTGCCGCCCCCAGGGCAGGGGCTGGCGGCCCTGGAGATGCTGAACATCCTCGAGGTCTGCGCGCCCACGCTGGGCGTCGACCTGGCGAAGCTCGGTCCATCGAGCGCGGACTACTGGCATGTCATGGTCGAAGCCAAGAAACTGGCCTACGCCGACCTGTACGCCCACAACGCCGATCCCGCCTTCGCCGACGTACCCGTGGCCCGTCTGCTCTCGAAGACCCATGCCGCCGACCTGTGCGGCCGCATCGACCCGACGCGCGTGTCGCCGGTCGGCGCCCCCGCACGCGTGGACGGCGGGACCATCTACCTGTCAGCCGCCGATCGCTGGGGCAACATGGTGTCGCTGGTGCACAGCGTGTTCAGCGTCTACGGCAGCCGTGCGACCGTATCGCCGTATGGCTTCGTGCTGCAGAACCGCGGCGCCGCATTCTCGCTCGATCCGAAGAGCCCCAACGTGGTCGCGCCACGCAAGCGGCCGTTTCACACCATCATCGCCGGCTTCGTGATGAAGGACGGCGAACCGGTGATGGCCTTCGGCAACATGGGCGGCACCGTGCAACCCGAGACGCATGCGCAGCACATGGTCAACATGATCGACCATGGGATGAACGTGCAGATGACGACCGATGCCGCACGCTTCACGCATGATCAGGCCACCAACGTCCTGAGCCTTGAATCGCACCTCTTCGACCTGGTTGGATCGGAACTGCAGCGCAGGGGCCACAAGGTGGAGCGGGTGACCGGAGAGGCCGTCGGCGGCTATCAGGGCATCCTGTTCACGCGTGACGCGACGCTGCCGCGGCCGACCTTCGGCCGACGATCAGCCGCCGACAACCGGCCGGTCAATGGCGTGTATCGCGCCGGCTCCGATCACCGCAAGGACGGGCAAGCGGTCGGCTGGTAGCTGAACGCCGCATCACTTTGCTCGCGACGCCAGCCACCCCGCGCGCAACGCCTCCTGCTGCGGCGTCCGCTCGGGCATCGGGACGGCCTCGACCCGATCGTTGCTCTGCACGGTGACGCGGGCCGTCTTCTTCTCGCCGCGCGACTCGAAGACGAGTTCCACCTCGGTGCCCGGCGTCAGCGTGGAGAGAATCCGTTCCCAGTCGCCCGCCTGGGTCACCGCCGTGCCGTTGAGCGTCAGGATGGTGTCACCGCGCCCGACACCGGCCTTGTAGACCGCGCTCGTGGCCACGGTGTTGTTGGTCACGACGATGCGCCCCTGCTGTGCGGTCAGGCCGAGCATGCCGAGCGTCGGCGGCGTTTCGCGCTCCCGCAACGTGTAGCCCGCCGCCGCGAACAGGCGACGGAAGGGCAGCGGTTCGGTGCCCAGCACGTGCCGCCGGAAGAAGTCGGCGGCGAAGGCCGCATCGCCGCTCACCGTCGCCAGGGCGGCTTCGGCGTCCTTCAGCGTGTACGGCCGCGACACGTAGCCCGGGGCCTTGCCGCCGGGGACGCCGTGGGTCTTCCACAGCGTGCGCATGTAGTCGTCCAGCGTGACGGTGCCGCCGCTGCGCTCGCGCAGGGTGAGGTCGAGACCCAGGCCGATGGCGGCCCCGTACGTGTAATAGGACACGTACGTGTTCTCCCAGTTGGTCGGATCGACGGCCTGGGCCGCATCGACGTACGGCGCGAGACGACTCATGTCCACCGCCGACCTGAACTGCGCGCCCGGCGCGCGCATCACCGACCCGGCGAACATCGCCAGCTGCGCGACGCCCCGATCCTGCGCGACGATGCCGGCCCGGATCATCGCCAGCGAGCCGTAGTAGCTGGTGAAGCCCTCCGCCAGCCAGAGCTCGCCCGACATGTTGGCCTGCGAGAAGTCGAACGGCTCCAGCGACGCGGGCCGGATGCGCTCGACGTTCCAGGCGTGGAAGAACTCGTGCGACGCCGTGCCGGCCACTCGCGCCATGCCGTCGGCCAGCGAGGCCGCCGCGGTGCACACCGTGCTGTTGCGGTGTTCCATGCCGTCGCCGTCGGCCCAGGGCAGGTAGTCCATCAGGAACGTGTACGTGCCGCCGTCGAAGGTCGGCAGCGTCCCGAAGATGGCCGCCTGCTCACGGACGATCGTTTCGACCATCGCCGCATAGGCGTCGAGCTGGGCATCGGTACCGAGGTGGTGGACGGCCAGCCGGATCCTGGCCGGCGTGCCGCCACCCGGATAGGCCACCGTGAACTCGCGCACGGCGTGCGCGCTGAACTCCACGGGGGAGTCCATCAGGTACTGCAGGTTCGGCGCTGTGAAGGCCAGCGGGGCGTCGGTCGGGAACAGCTGCGTCGAGACGCGCCAGTTCCGGCCCGGCGGCTGGACGAAGCGCACGGTGATCGGGGTCTCCGGCAGGGCCGGTGCCCAGACGAACGTCGCGGGCGCGTTCAGGTGCGCGTGCGTGCCGTCGACGGCCGAGTACGTGCCGTCGATGTGATCGGCAAACAGGCGGTAGCGCACCCGCACCACGCCGTCCGTCGGGGTGACGCGCCAGTGCGCGGGGGCGACCTGCTCGAGCGGGAGCACGGCCTCGCCCGCCCCGCGCGCTTCGAAGAGGTAGACGTTCTTGCCGAACTCGTGCGTCGCATAGCGGCCCGGCGAGGACCGCGCCATCCGGACGTCGAGGGGCGTGCCGGCCCTGGCCGGGAAACGCACGTCCACCTGCAGCCACCGCTGCTCGGGGTGCGGCGCCGAGACCACGTAGTCGATGGTCGGCGTCTGGGCGAAGGCCGCCTGCGCCAGCGGCAGCAGGACGACCAGGGCGAACAGGGACACGCGGTGCCGCACGGACATGGCCGATAGCGTAACCGGGAACCGGGAGCCGGCAACCGGCAACCGGGCCACCGGAAGTCAGACGACAGATGCGTCCGCGGGGCATCACTGACCGTCGACCTGAAGGTCGACGGCTACTTCGCGGTGATCCAGCGCAGCATGTCGCGGTAGTTGGCGGTCTTGCCCTGCATCAGGAGGCCGACGCGGAGCACACGGCCCGCGGCGTACACCATGGCGAGCGTCGTCGCCACGGCGCCGACCAGCGAGAGGACGACCTGCCACGCCGGCGGCCCGGGGGGAATCGCGATGCGCAACAGCATCAGGTAGGGGGTCGCGAACGGGAACAGCGAGAACCCGACCGACATCGCGCTGTCGGGGTTCTGCGCCACCTGCAGCCACAGGAAGATGGGGAACATCGCCAGGATCAGCGCCGGCATCATCATCCCCTGGGCGTCCTTGACCTCGCTGCATGCGGCGCCGATGGCGATGAACATGGCGCCGTAGAGGAACACGGCGATGATCAGGAACAACGCGAACCACGGAATCAGGCTCCACTGGATCAGGCCGAAGTAGTCGGCCTGCGCCGCCGCCAGCAGGCCGCCGCCGATGTAGATCAGGCCCAGCAGCAGCGTCACCCCCACGCTGCCCAGCAGCTTGCCCAGCATCAGGTGGAAGGCACTGACCGATCCGAGCAGCACCTCGCTGATGCGGCTGGTCTTCTCCTCGATGACGCTGTTGAGCAACTGCGGCGCCGAGCTCATGACCAGCCCGAACAGCATGAACATCGTGATCGCCGGCATCGCGAAGGCGCGGACCGCGTCCACCTTCTCCGCCTCGGACACCTTGCCGTCCGTCGTGCGGACGACGAGGCTCCGGCGGTCCATCGGGACCGGCTCGAGCAGCCGGCGAGCCTCGGTCGGGTCGGCCCCGAGCTTCGACAGCCGCCGATCCGCCACGGCGCGGCTGACCTCCTGGCGCACCCACTCGGGCAGGGCCTGGTAGGTCGGGTACTCGGTGTAATAGCCGAGCCGCGGCGCGTCGGCCCCGGTCGCCGTCAGCACTTCGGCCGGGATCTCGACGAAGGCGAACAGCTCGCCGCCGCGCACGCGCTCCGACAGGGCCAGTCGCGTCGCCTCGGCGGCCTGCCCCTCACCCGACACGATCTCGGGCAGGAACGATGGGCCGGTCTTGCGGCCGGTGGTCGACGTCTGCTCCGCGTTGTGCTGCCGTGCCGCCTCGACGATCTGCGGCGCGATCGTCCCCGTGCGGTCGACGATGGCGAAGTGACGCTCGGAGGTGTCGCGGCGGGCGGTGAGTGCCTGGATGCCGAAGGCCAGCGCCATCAGCAGCGGCACGGCCAGCAGCCCGAGGAGGAACGCGCGGCTGCGGACGGCCTGTTCGAACTCCGCGACGGCAATCGTGATCACCCTGGACATGGTTCGGTCTCGTCTCACGCGGAGGGAAGGATGTCGTCTTCCGGCGCCGGCCGGGCGATCTCGACGAAGATGTCGTGCAGCGACGGACGCGTGATCTCGAAGCGCTGGACCGTCGCCCGGGCGGCCAGCTGCGCCAGGAACGCCTGCGGGTCGATGGACAGCCGCACCTGCTGCGCGTTGCCGTGGTCCACCACGGCGTCCACGCCGGCCATCGACCGCAGCACCTCCGCACCGCCCTGCACACGGACGTGCACTTCGTCGTGCCCGTAGGTGGACTGGATCTCGTCGAGCGATCCGTCGAGCACCTTCCGGCCCTTGAAGATCATGAAGATCCGGTCGCACATCAGCTCGGCCATCGACATGTCGTGCGTGCTGAAGACGATGGTCGTGCCGCGTCGCTTCAGCTCCAGCACCGCGTCGCGCAGCACGTCGCGATTGACCGGATCCAGCCCGGAGAACGGCTCGTCGAGAATCACCAGATCGGGACGGGCGACGACGGCCGCGATGAACTGCACCTTCTGCGACATGCCCTTGGAGAGCGCCTGCACCTTCTTGTCCGCCACGTTGGGCAGGCCGAGGCGCGTCAGCCACCAGTCGGCCTCGCGCTCGACGTCGGCGCGGCGCGCGCCCTTCAGCTCGCCGTAGTAGGTGAGCAGGCGGCGCACGGGCATCTGCTTGTACAGCCCGCGCTCCTCGGGCAGGTAGCCGACCCGGTCGCGCGCCGCCACCGTGCTGCGGTCGCCGAGCACTTCCACCCAGCCGCTGTCGGCCAGGAGGATGTTCATGATCATGCGCAGCGTGGTGGTCTTGCCGGAGCCGTTGGGTCCGATGAAGCCGTAGATCGCGCCCTGTGGCACCTGCAGGGACAGCGCGTCGACGGCCGTCGTCTGGCCGAACCGCTTGGTGACGGAGTCGAGGATGATGGCTGGGGTCATGGAGGCTGCAGCTGCTAGCCTACAGCCTACGGGCTACCTGACCCTGATGTTCCCGATGACCAGCCGATCGCGTGCCGGCACGAGCGACAGCACCAGGGACCGGCGGCGCTGCTCGCCGCCGGGCAACTGCGTCAGCAGTCGGGCCGTGGCGTTGAATTCGTCGCTCGTGCGCACGATCGTCACGTTCTCGAACACGCACACGAGTTCGCCGCTGGTGCTGAAGGCCTCCTTCAGCTCGGTGCGCCACTCGGGCCCCATATTGGGCCAGAGCCGGTTCAGGCCACCCATGTCGCGCGCGAGGTAGGCGCCGCAGAACTGCGCAATCGACGCCCGCGCTTCTTCGTTGGACCACGTCGAGAGATCGACGGTGGATGCGGCCGGGGCCTGCGCTGGCGCAGGTGGCGGCGCCGCGGGTTCGGGCACCGGGGGCGCGGCGACGACCGCGGTCGGGGCGGCCTTGCCGCTGTCGTTGAAGGCCTGGAGGAAGTGCCCGCGAGCCGCCATGTAGCTCGTGACGGCCGATTTCAGCTGGCCACCGGCACGCTGGCGATCGGCCGCCTCCTGGCGCGTCACGCCCTGGGCGTACTGCGGACTGCGTGTCAGCCGGAGGTCCTCGGCGCCACGTCGGGCCGCGAGCGTGTAGCGGCGGGCGTTCTCCACCACCCGACTCCGCTCCTCCTGCATCAGGGCCTCGGGCACTCCCCGCACCTGGTCGATCGCGACGATGGCGCGGTCGTACTTCCCGGCCGCGGCGAACTGTCGCACGCTGGCCCAGGGGTCGCCCCGGGGCGCCACCGGGGGTGGTACGACGCCTGGGACCGGGGCCGGGGATGCGTCGCCGGCGACCGGGTCCGGCGCCGGCGTCTCGATGGACGTTGCGGGCGTCGTGCTGGACGCCGGCGTGGCATCGGCCGGCGTCACCACCGCGGGGCCAGCCGTCGTCGTGGCGCTCGGACCGCTCGAGGCGGCAGCGGCTTCGGGCGAACGGCCGAACGTGTAGTACGCGCCCCCGCCCGCCGCCAGCAACGCCAGCACGACCAGGGCGGGGACGAGCGGGGATCGGCTCGCCTTCGGGGTGTCGTGCGCCGGGGCCCCGTGGCGCGCGTCGCCCTGTGGGTCGGCGGCCACCGGCGGGCGCAGCAGCAGTCCGTCTGCCGTCGGGCTGTGCGCCTGGGGGCTGGTCGCCCGAACCGGAGCCGCGGCGGGCGTGGCCGGGGCCGGCGCGGCCGGTGGCGCGACGGGGACGGCGGCCTTGCGCGGCGCGGCGGGCGCGGTGGCGGCAGCGGGCGCCGGGACCGGAGGCGCCGGCGAGGCCACCGGCGGCGGCGCGACGACAGGCACGGGCACGGCTCTGGCCGGCTGCGCATGCGCATGCGCGTCGTCGGCCTCGGCCCGGACCGCGTGCAGTCGCGCCTGCAGCCGGGCGACGTCACGATGAGACGCGTCGATCTTCACGAGCGCGTCGATGGCACGGCTGGCCGCCGCGGTGTCGTCCTGATCGAGCGCGCGGCTCGCCTGCGCCACCAGGCGCGCGATGCGCTGCGCCCGCGTGCGATCCGACAGCTTCTGCTGGACCGCGAGCGCGTCCGGCGCGTCGGGGGCCAGGGCCAGCGCCTCGGCGATCAGCGACTCGGCCTCGTCCAGCCGATCCTGCTGCAGCGCCTGGCGGGCGCGCGAGGTCAGCGCGGCGACCTGCCGTTCATCGATGCGCTCCTGGTGGGCGTGACGCAGGCGCTCGAGTGCCGGGTGGCGCGGCGACAGCTCCGCCAGCGCATTGATGGCGGCTTCGGCCTCCTCGATCGACCCCGTCTGCGAGGCCTCGTCGGCGCGGCCCACGGCCTCGTGGACCCGCAGCTCGAGCCGGCGACTCTGCAGCCGATGGCGCAGCTGCTGCACATCCGGACTCGGCGACGTGCCGGATTCGAGCTTCTGCAGCAGCCCCGACGCCGTGGTGAGCTGCCCCTGCTCGATCGCCTCCTGGGCCTCGCGCAGCAGCTCCCGCCGCGAGGTCGTGGCGTCCTTCACCTGCGGCGCCACCATCGTCGGCTCGGCGGGCAGCACCACCAGGGTGTGTTCCGGATCCAGGCGACGGGCGATCGACAGGAACTCGCGCTCGAGCAGCCGGGCACTCTCGGCGCGCGCGGCCGGTTCCTTCTGGAGGCATTTCGCGATGGCCTTGACCAGCGCGTGCGGCACGTCGGGGACGATGCTCTCGATCGGCCTCGGCTGCTCGCCGACGATCTGGCGGGAGACGTGATACAGGTTGTCGCCGCCGAAGGCCTGACGCCCGGTCAGGAGTTCGTAGGCCACGGCCCCGACCGAGAAGATGTCGCTGCGGGCATCCACGGCCTGCCCGGTAATCTGCTCGGGCGACATGTACTGCGGCGTGCCGACGATCATGCCGGCCATCGTCATGCCCGAGGCCTCGTTGCCGTGGGCGATGCCGAAATCGAGGAGGCGCAGCGTGCCGCTGTTCTGGGCGATCAGCAGATTCGAGGGCTTGACGTCCCGGTGGACGATGCCGCTCTCGTGGGCGTGTCCGAGACCGGCGCACAGCTCCGACAGCCAGTGGACCTTGCGCGCCAGCGGGATGTCGTCCCCGCTCCGAATCACCTGCGCCATCGTCCGCCCGGCGATGAACTCCATCGCCAGGTACGGGTTGCCCTCGTGTTCACCGACGGCGTAGATCGAGACGATATGGGGGTGATGGACCCTGGCGGCGAGGCGGGCCTCCCGCAGGAAGCGCCGGCGGGTTTCCTCGTCGGGGACCTTCAGGACCTTGATGGCGACCGGGCGGTCCAGCATCGGGTCGAACCCGAGATAGACCACGCCCATCCCGCCCTGGCCGAGGCGGTCCCTGACCTCATAGGGTCCAATATGTCCTGGAAGCTCGTCCACGAAGGTATCCAGCCGTACTTTAAACGATCGGCACGACCCCGACCGCACCTGAGCGGGGCAGGATGCCTCTGTCGGAAGGGCGGTCCCTGTTCTTCCCGCACGTCCCGCAGCGTTACACCCTAGGAACGTTCATGAGCCAGGTGCCCTCCATCATCGGCCGGTACGAAGTCGAACGCCTCCTCGGGGAAGGCGGCATGGGTGTGCTGTACCTGGCTCGCGACCCCGTCATCGATCGGCACGTGGCGCTCAAGCTCCTCCGGGTCAACGGCGAGGACCTGCGCCGCCGCTTCATGCGTGAGGCCCAGTCGGCGGGCCGCCTCCAGCACCCCAACATCGTCACGGTCTACGACGTCGGCGACCACGACGGGCAGCTGTACATCGCCATGGAGTACATCGATGGCGACACGCTCGGCACGCTGATTCGAGACGACGTGCCGTTCTCGATGATCCGGAAGCTGGACATCGTCGACGAGATCGCCGACGGGCTGGGCTATGCCCACCAGCGCGGCATCATCCATCGCGACATCAAGCCCGCGAACCTGATGATTTCGCGTGCCGGCCTGGTGAAGGTGCTCGATTTCGGCATCGCCCGGCTGGCTCACCGCGAGTCGCGCGAGATCGACGGGCCGACGCTGATCGGCACACCGGCCTACATGGCGCCGGAGCAGCTCGAGGGCGCCGAGGTGGACGCCCGCAGCGACATCTACGCCGTCGGGCTGGTCATGTACGAGCTGTTCTCGGGCCGCCGCGCCTTCGCCGGCGCGACGACCGCCGACGTCCTGCAGCAGGTGCTGGCGGCGCAGCCGACGCCCATCGAGCGGCTGGTGCCCGACATCGATCCCGATCTGGCGAAGGTCATCGCCCGGGCCATGGCGCGCGATCCGAAGGACCGGTACCAGGATCTGCAGGCCATGCGGAAGGATCTCGCCCGCGCCCGTCGTCGGGCGATGCAGGCGAGCGCCGACGACGCGACCATCGTGGTGAGCGTGCCGACGACCCGCCCGATGACCGGGCCGGTGGCGAGCCCTGTGCCGATCACGGTCGTGCCGCCGGCGCCAACGCTGGCGCCAACGCCGGCGCCCGCGCCGACGGCGACCCCGGCCTCCCGCCCACCCACGGCGCCAGTCACGCAGGAGGACCGGGCCCTGGCGCACCTGGCGTCGCAGCGCGACCGGACGGCCAGGCCGCCCGCCGCGCCCGCGCTGTCGGACGAGACCGTGTATGCCCCCGTGGCCGGGACGGTTGGCGCCCCCGTGGGCGTGCCTGCCGGCCTGCCGGTCGAGGCGTCGGCCCTTTCGATGGCGCCGCCGCCACTCCCGCCGTTGCCGACCGTCGCCGCGGCCGCTGGTGTGGCCACGCCGCAGACCGAGGACGACCTGGTCCCGGTGCCGCTGCCCGCCGTGCCGTCCAGCGGCGTGTTCCCGCTGCCCTCGGCCGGTCGCGTCACGGTGGATGCTCCGGTCATCGCGGCAGCGCGGGATCGGGCCGCCGCCGTCCCCGCCGCGCCGGTCGACGTGCCGTCGCAGGAGCCGCGCGCGTCGTCGCCGCCGCGCCTGGCGGTGCCGGTCGCCCCGCCGCCCGTGGCCTCACACGGGTCGGTGCAGAGCCTGGCGGCGCTTGGCACCAGTGCGGGCCCGCCGCGTCGCAAGGGGCTGTCCGCCGGCCTGATCGTCGGCGGCATGCTGGCGATGCTGGCCCTCTGCTTCGTCGTCGCCCTCATGGCCGCGCGGTCGTTCGGCCTGCTCGGTGGCACCGTCGAACCGAAGGTGGCCCCGGCCGTCACGCAGACCGCCGAGGCGACCGATGTGCCGGTGCCGCCCCCCGGCGCCTCGCCGGTGCCTGACGTCGTGCCGCCAGCTGGCCCTGCCACCGAGTCGGCACCGGTGACCGAGGTTCCGGTCGAGCCCGTGGCGCCGGCCGTCACGACGCCCGCGGCGCCGCTGGCCCCGGTCACGACCGTGCCGCCGGCGTCGTCACCCGCGGTGCGCGTGCCCGCGCCGGTACGCGAGTCGCCCCGGGCCCGTCCGGCCGAGGTCCCGCCAGCGCGCGTGGCCGTCACACCCGAACGCGATGTGCCCAGGGACGTCGAGCCGCCCGTCGTGTCCGAGCCGGCCCCGCGGCCCATCGAACGGCGCGAGCCCGATCCGCCGCCCGTGGAGACCCCGGAGGACGAGGGCCTCGGTCTGGTGCGCGGCTACGTGGCGGCCAGGAACACGGCGCATGCGTCGGGCATCCGCCGGGTGTGGCCGGGGGTGGATGACAACCATCTGAAACGCGTCACCAGTTCGTTCTCGGCTCCGCTGACGTTGACTGGATGCGAGATCACGTCACGCGACGCCTCGCACGCGGTGGCGGCGTGTCAACTGACACAGCCCGGCACCACTGGCGCGTATGCACCGGGGCAGGGACTCACGATCCGACGGACGTTCGTGTTCGATCTCGTGCGGCAGGGGCGCGGATGGGTCATCGCGGCGGTCCGCGAGTGAGCGTGATCGCTGGCGGGTTGATGCAGATGAACGGGCGCAACGGCCCGGCAACGGCATATGATGCGGGGCATCGAGCTCATCCGGAAGGTGATGTGACTGAGGACCGCGCACTGCGCAGGGCCGGTGTCTCTGGCCAGGTGGCCGTCGAGTGGCTGATGGTGGCCGGTATCCTCACGGCCGTCGCCATCGTGCTCACGGGCCTGCTGCAGCCGGTGCTGGTGAGTGCCGTGCGGATGATCGCGCGCAGCGTGCGGACGGTGGGTCTGTGACGCGCGTGCGGAGCGAGCGGGGCCAGACCGCGAACGAGTACCTGATGATCGCCGGGTTGATGACGGCGATGTTGATCGTGCTCACGTCGATCATCGTGCCGACGATGAAGACGGTCGGGGTCAAGGTGGTGGAGCACATGGTGCTGCACCTCTCGAGCCCGCCGCGTGACGAAGAAGCCCCTCCGGCCCCGTGTCCGGAGTTCGTCGAGCCCGAGCCGGGCGTTGAGTGTCAGTAGCGGCCCTCGGGCCCAAGGAGATCGCAAATGGACGTCATGAACGACAGCGGCATCATCCGGACCATCCGACGCAACATCAGTGCCCGGCGCCTGCGCCGCGAGGACGGCCAGACGCCGACCGAGTACCTGATGATCGTCGGCATCATGGCGGCCGTCATCCTGATCGCCTTCATCCTGTTCTTCTGGGACAAGGTCAAGCCGGCGGCGGAGAACTGGTCCAACAAGGCAAGCGACGCGGTCGGCGCCTCGAAGGACAAGAAGTCCACCGTCGATCAGTAGCCGCGGATTCCGTCAGGACGTCCGTGCGCACTCCAGGCCGGCCGGCCGCCCGCGCTTCGGCGCGGCGCGGCCAGGCCACGCTCGAGTCGATGATCATGATGGGCTTCCTGCTCCTCCTGATCTTCGGCCTCATGCATCTCGTGATGTTCGCCGTCACGCGGTACATGGTGACGTACGCCGCCTTTGCGGCGTCGCGGGCGGCTGTCGTCGGCAACAGTCCGCAACTGGCGGCCGAGGCCGTCATGGACAACCTGAACTGGTGGGCCGACGAGGGCGGCGAACAGCCCGTCGAGGTGAGCTACACGTTCAAGGGCATCACCTTCGGCTACGAGGTGCGGACGCGCGTGCCGTTCGGCGCGCCCATCTACGAGTGGATCGATCCCGACGGCATCGAGATCGTCGCCTTCGCGCCGTCCCACACCCAGGACGACGCCCCGAGCGGTGGAGACAATGACTAGCGAACGCGGCCAGTCCACACCGTTCTTCCTCTGCTTCCTCGTGCTGATGACCGTGATGGTCGGCACGATGGTCAACGTCGGTCAGGCGATCAACCGCCGCATCGCGCTGCAGATCCTCGCCGACGCCGGCGCCTGGACCGGCGCCACCAACATGGCCATCGGCCTCAACGGCCTGGCCGAGGTGAACGACTGGCGGCACGACCTCGAACCGGTGGCGAGCATCGGCGTGCCGGCGGCCGGCTTCATCGGCCTCGACAGCGTGATGCAGACCATCTTCGAGGTCGGCACCACCATCATCAACTTCGTCGACCTCGGCATTCAGCTCGGCTACGCCAAGATCCCCTACGACGAAGCGTCGCGCGTCACCTGGTACAACTCGCAGGACCTCTTCCCCGGCGAGCAGCTGCAGTGGTGGGAGGGTTTCCGTCCCGGGCTGATCTCGAACGGCGAGGACTCGGTCAGCGACGAAGTGCCGTTCACCAAGTCGCGGCCGACGGTCTGCACCGACCAGCCGTTCCTCGACGACACGTTCTTCCTCCTGCCGTGCCTCGTCGACGAGGAGCCGATCCGCAACACGGTCTACTACGTCGTGCCGTGCTTCCCCTTCGGCTACTGTCCGGCCTCGTACAGCTACGTGAAGTGGTACGAGAAGAGCGGCGAGACGATCTCGTTCGTGTGGGTCGTGCGGGCGCCCGAGGCCAAGCCGATCTTCAACCCGTTCGACGTGTTCGGCGACGACGCCATCCCGGCGATGACGGCGGCGGCCCACGCCAAACCGGCCGGCGGCACCATCGAGGACGGCAGCGACGACTACCGCGTCAAGATGGAGCCGCTGACCACCGCCGCGATGTACCTGGCGCCGATGGCCGCCCTCAACGGCGGCAACTATGACGAGATCTTCGAGAAGTGGCGCCGTGTCGCGTACTGAGCGGCCCCGCACCTCCGAGTCGGGTCAGGCCGCGATCGAGACCATGCTCATCGCCTTCCTGGGCGTGGTGTTCCTGTCGATCGCCTTCCAGTTCTACCTGACCAACCGCAGCGTCTCGCGCACCCTGCAGGAGGTGCACGGGGAGATGCTGAGCGGCTTCTGGGAATACAACAACAAGAGCACCAAGTACGACCGCGAGACCGTCAAGGTGATCTGGGACGCCGACAACGGCATCGCGTCGGCGCGGGAGCTGCCCCGGGTCGGCCTGCTCCAGGACGACCTGCCCGAGGACCTGCGCATCTACAGCCACTGGGTCGAGCAGCACGGCGATCCGGACGGCAACTGCACGCCGTCCAGCCCGCCGTGCAAGCGCACCAAGGCGGGAGGGGGCCTCGACGCCGGCGACCCGTGGGAGCTGGCGTTCGCGGGGATCGAGGAGGTCGGGTCTGGCGACTACTTCGGCTGGCTCTTCTACAACGGCGAGTCGGCCGTGCTCGACATCACCGGACTCAAGGAGACCCTCCAGGACGTCCAGGGCGCGGTGCAGACGCTCAACAAGATCGAGGACTGCATGGACGATTTCCTGGGCTGCGCGACCTCGTGCATCTTCGGCAACTGCCCCTGGGACGACTGAGGCCGGTCTGCCGCCCGTTCGGTTGACCACCTCCAACCTGTTCTCTGAATCGACACACCTATGTCCGGTCGCGCCAAACTCCTCCTCTCCCTCGTCCTCGGTGTCCTGGCCGTGTTCCTCGTCTACGTCTACGTGCGTGGGCTCGAACGCCAGCTCTACGAGGAAGTCGACATGCAGAACGTGATCGTCACCCGGGCCGCCATTCCGGCCGGGACGGCGATCGATCAGGGCGCCATCCAGCGCGTCTCGGTGCCGCGCAAGTACCGGCAGCCGCAGACCTTCCCGACCATCGAGGAGGTCGCCGGCCGCGTCGCCGTCGTCCCGATCGCCGCGGGCACCCAGGTCAGCGGCAGCATGCTGGCCGACGCCGGTGCCGAGGCGCTCTCGTTCGAGGTCCCGCGCGGCCGCCGGGCCGTGGCCATCACGGTCACCGACGACACGGGCGTCGGCGGGCTCATCCGACCGGGCAACTTCGTCGATATCGTGGGCACCTTCGAGTTCGGCCGGCCGGTGGGCTACCAGAACGGCCGCATGGCGTACGCCGACGAGAAGACCGAGGTCCGCACGATGATGCAGAACGTCTTCGTCGTCGCGGTCAACAAGGAGTTGCGGCGCGAGCGGGTGCAGTCGGAGACGGCCGGGTCGGCCGGCGCCGCGCAGCCGCCGTCGCGCGAGCGCACGCTGCGTACCGTGACGCTGCTGGTCGAGCCGAAGATGGTGCAGGAGCTGATCCTGGCCCAGAACGTCGGCGACCTGACGCTGTCGCTGCGCTCGTCGCTCGACGACACCGCCGTGCAGTTGCCGTTCCTCGACCCGATGGGCCTGTTGAACGTGCAGATTCCGGTCAAGCCGAAGGCGCGGGCGGTGCAGAGCTTCCGCGACGTCGGCCGCGGCCTGTTCTAGAACTCGAGGAGGCGTCATGTTCTTCCCTCTCACGCGCCGCCTGATCGCCGGGGGCCTGCTCGCCCTGGGCGTGCTGGCCGCAGGGGCCTCCGCCGAGGCCCAGCCGACCGCCGAGGAACTGACCATCTACGTCAACGAGGTCACGACGTGGAGCCCCGGCTACGCGATGGGTGACATCGTCCTCGGCTCGCCGACCACGGCCGGGTACGAGCCGGTGGCCGGCCGCAAGCAGCTGATGCTGCGCGGCAAGAAGCCCGGCCGGACGACGCTGAACGTGTGGGACCAGAAGAAGGTCCTGCGCCACGAGATCACGCTGGTGGTGACCACGCGTGAGGCGCAGACCGTCGAGGCCGATCTGAAGACGCTGCTGGCCTCGTATCCCAACGTCGCCATCTCGAAGCTCGGGGGCGAAATGCTCCTGACCGGCACGGTCGCCAGCACCGATGAACTCACCGCCGTGACCCAGCTCGCGCGGGTAGCCAAAGTGCAGTCGGCGGTGCGTGTCGCCGCCGCGGCGCGTCCCCCGGGATACACGACCGGCCCGTCGACCGGGCCCTCGACTGGGCCGACGACGACCACCACGATCCCGGGTGGCGGCCCGGGCACCGCCGTCGCGACGGTGGAGGCGCCCGCGCCCAATGCCGTCGAATACGAACTCGAGCTCTTCGAGGCGAGTTCGCAGTTCAAGACCGGCGAGTACGGACGCGGCGTCGAGCCGTCGGGCCGCAGTCTCTACAAGGGGCGGGTCACCGCCGCCATCGGCGGTGAAGGCGAGGTCTTCATCGGTGGCCCTGCGGTCGACCCCAAGAACAAGGGCGACAAGGCGCTGAAGGACACCGGCATCCGGCTCACCGTGCGGCCGCGCCCGGGCAGTCGCGGCCTGATCACCGCCGTCGAGGTCGAGACCAACGTGCCGCTCGAGTACAACCTCTATGACCCCGAGGTGTGGCGCCGGTCGCGCTACTCGTTCTCGACGGCCGAGGGCGTGCCGTTTGCCGTGTCGGGCAACGACCTGCTGGCGGCGCCGGCGATTGCCGGCGGCATGAGTGCCATGGGCAAGGCGACCCGGGGCGCGTCCGCGGCCAGCAGCGTGCCGGGCGCCAGCGGCACCGGCCTGCAGTTCGTGCCGGTGTTCGGCAGCCTGTTCGGATCCAACAACTACAAGGCGAAGAAGACCCAGATCCTCGTCGTCTTCCGGCCCGCGCTCACGATCGCGGCGCAGCCCTGACGCGATGGCTCGTCTCAAGGTCATCGGCGTCACGTCGGGCTCGGGGGGCGCCGGCAAGACCTTCGTCGCGACCAACCTCGCGGTCGGCATCCTCCAGCAGGTCCGCGGCGGCGTGATCTACCTCGACGCCTCGGCCCCCTGCCCCGGCGACGGCTGCCAGAAGATGGGCCTGCCGCGCACCAAGAGCATCAGCGACCTGCTGCCGCTGCTCGAGCGGCTGACGCCGGAGTTCCTGACGTCGTACCTGACGTCGTCGCCGTCGGGCGTGCCCTGCCTGTCGCTGGTCAACGACGTCGTCCAGGCCAACGCGCTCAACCGGAAGGTGCTCGAGCAGGTCTTCCACGTCATGGACCAGGCCTTCGACTACCTGGTCATGGACCTGTCGCTGCTGACCGGCGATGTCGGCGCCTTCCTGCTCGATCGCACCGACCAGATGTGTGTGGTCGTCGACCCGTCGCCACAGGGCCTCGCGCGCGCCGGGCACCTGCTCGGCCTGCTGCGCGCGGCGCAGGTGCCGCCGACCGCCGTCGGCATCTGCGTCAACCGGACGACGGAGGCGCACACCGGCACCGGGGCGTCGAGCCTCGGGTTGCAGGTGCTGAGCTATCTGCCCGAGCAGCACGAGACGGTCAGGTGGGTGGAGTCGAAGGGGCGCACGCTGATGGAGCTGCGGCCCGACGACGACCTGGCGGCGGGCTTCGCGGACCTCTCGCGCACGTTCATCCAGCGCGCCTTCCGGCATCGCACCGAAGGGGCGAAGGAGGGCGGCGCCGAGGTGCCGTCCGACGTCCGGCGCGACCTGAAGCTGCGCATCCTTCGCCGCCTCATCGAGGAAATCGACCTGCGCAAGGGCGACCTCGGCTACCTCCACGATCCGGTCAAGCGCCAGGAGATGCACGTCCGCGTCGAGGGCAAGCTGGTGGCGCTGGTGCAGGAGGAGGCCACCGAGGTCACGCGTCAGGATCGGCGACAGCTCGTCAAGGAGCTGATGGACGAGGCACTCGGGCTCGGCCCGCTCGAGGACCTGCTCGAGGACCCGACCGTCACCGAGATCATGGTCAACCGCATCGACCAGGTGTACGTCGAGCGCAAGGGCCACCTCACGCTGAGCACCGTCAGCTTTCTCAGCAACGATCAGCTGCGCGGCATCATCGAGCGCATCGTGGCGCCGCTCGGCCGTCGCATCGACGAGAAGGTGCCGATGGTGGATGCCCGGCTGCGCGACGGCAGCCGCGTCAACGCCATCATCCCGCCGCTGGCGCTCAAGGGCCCGGCGATCACCATCCGCAAGTTCTCGAAGAAGCTGCTCGGCGTCCCCGACCTGATCGGCTTCGGCTCGATGACGGAACAGATCGCGACGTTCCTCGGCGCGGCGGTTCACGCGCGGCAGAACATCGTCATCTCCGGCGGCACGGGCTCGGGCAAGACCACGCTGCTCAACGTGCTGTCGTCGTTCATTCCGGACGACGAGCGCATCGTGACCATCGAGGATGCTGCCGAACTGCAGCTGCCGCAGGACCACGTCGTGTCGCTCGAGTCGCGGCCGCCCAACATCGAGGGGGAGGGCGCCATCACCATCCGCGACCTCGTGCGCAACTCCCTCCGCATGCGCCCCGACCGCATCGTCGTCGGCGAGTGTCGCGGCGGCGAGGCGCTGGACATGCTGCAGGCGATGAACACCGGCCACGACGGATCGCTGACGACGTTGCACGCCAACACGCCGGTGGATGCGCTCAGCCGACTCGAGACGCTGTCGTTGATGGCGGGACTCGACCTGCCGGCGCGGGCCATCCGCGATCAGATCTCGTCGGCGGTGCAGCTCGTGGTGCAGCAGTCCCGCCTGCAGGACGGCAGTCGTCGCATCACCTACGTGACCGAGATCTGCGGGCAGGACGGCGCACAGTTCATCACCCGCGACGTCTTCCGCTTCGAACAGACCGGCCTGTCGCCTGACGGCAAGGTCCTGGGCCAGTTCAGGCCCACCGGTCACGTGCCGGCCTTCGTCAAGAACCTGCCGAACTTCGGCATCCAGGTGCCGGAGGAGATCTTCCTCCACCAGACGCTATGACGCCGACGATGCTGTTGCTGAAGGTGGTGGGACTGGGCGTGCTGTTCGTGGCCGCGGTGCTGTTCGTGGCCGGCGGCGGCGAATCGGTCGGCGCCTGGTGGCGCAAGCGCACGCGCACGTACGGCTCCTGGATCGTCGACGAGTTCGACGCGATGTTCGAGGCGATCACCATCGAACGCGCCCAGAACTTCATCACCGGCATGACGGTGGGGGGCGCCCTGATCGGCTTCCTGCTGGGCAGCGCGCTGGCCAGCCGGGTGTTCTTCGCGCTGTTCCTGGCCGGGATGGGCTACTTCATCCCGCGCGTCTTCGTGCTGTGGCGCCGCCACCAGCGGCTCGATCGCATCGACGACCAGCTGGTGGACGCCCTGCGCCTGATGTCCAACGGTCTCAAGGCCGGCCTGAGCCTGCAGCAGGCGCTCGAACTGGCGGTGCGCGAGACCAAGCCGCCGATCGCCGACGAACTCGCCCGCGTGGTCAAGGAGATCCATCTCGGGCGGCTGATGGATGATGCGCTGCGGCGCTTCGCGGAGCGGGTGCCACTGGAGGACGTACGCATCGTGGTCGATTCGATCCTCACGCTGCGCGAGACGGGTGGCAACCTGAGCGAGACGTTCGACGTGGTGGCCAACACCATCGTCGAGCGGAAGAAGGTGTCGGGCAAGATCAAGTCGATGACGGCGCAGGGCATGACGCAGGGGTTCATCATGTGCCTGATGCCCCCAGGCATGCTGCTGCTGTTCTCGTTCATCGACCCGACGTACACGGCGCCGCTGTTCAACACGATCCTCGGCTGGGTGATTCTCGCGATCATCACCGCCCTGGACCTGATGGGGCTCTGGGCCATGCTCAAGCTCGTGAAGATCGACGTATGAGGCCTCGACGCGGAAACCGGGAACCGGGAACCGGCAATCGGGCGTGGGTAGGGCCGGTTCTCCGAACCGGCCGTCACCGTCAGGGCCAGACGACGACCGAGTACCTGATGATCGCGGGGATCATGACCGCCATCGGGTTGCTGATTCTGCTGTGGATGTTCGAGCCGTGGCGCCAGACGGTCGAGGACGTGACCGATTGCGTCCGCACCGACGACTGCGAGGATGTGGGTGCCCAGTAGCAGGAGGGCCGGCGCGCCGCGC
>LNFM01008724.1_pt1 | contig 26572 bp, 20 predicted proteins | sample 596031 | NCBI WGS metagenome assembly LNFM01 (sample SAMN04254537, study PRJNA301005) | activated carbon metagenome | isolation source: dual media filters at the Ann Arbor, Michigan drinking water treatment plant | place: USA: Ann Arbor | reverse complement strand
GACGCGCATTCCCCAGACCCAGGCGGTGCTGGACAGCTGCGCGCTGATCCGCCGCAGCCTGGGCGAATTGCTGGACAGCCACCTCGACGCCGGCGAGAGTTTTGACGACATCGCCAGCGCCGTGGTCGCCGCGCATGATGTGGACGGCAAGGCCTTCACGAGGGAGGAGCTGATCGACCAGCTCGGCGTGCTGTTCCTGGCGGGGCATGAGACCAGCGCCAGCGCGCTCACCTGGGTCTTCTATCTGTTGGCCTCGCGGCCGGACTTCGTGGCGCGGCTGCGGGCGGAGGTCGCCTCGGTGTGCGGGGACGGGCCGATCGGCTTCGAGCACACCAAGCGCCTGGTCTTCACCCGCAACATCTTCCGGGAGACGCTGCGGCTGTACCCGCCCATCACCTTCCTGCCGCGCATCGCCAATGAGGCGACACGCATCGGTGATTATCGGGTGAAGCGCGGCGCGCTGATCATGGTCGCGCCCTGGCTGCTGCACCGCCACCGCCGCTACTGGACCAACCCGAACGCCTTCGACCCCGACCGCTTCCTGCCGGAGCGAGAGGCGGAGCTGACGGCCGGCGCCTATATCCCCTTCGGCATCGGCCCGCGCATCTGCGCCGGCGCGGCCTTCGCGACGGTGGAGGCGGTGCTGCTGATCGCCCGCCTGTTCCGCCGCTTCGATTTCCACCTGGCCGAGCCGCAGGCCGTGCGCCCCGCCGCGCGGCTGACCACGCGGCCGGCACGGCAGATCCAGATGCGGGTGACGGCGGCCTGATGCCGACCGTGCTGCTGACCCTGGGCCGGCTGCCCAAGGCGCTCGACCTGGCGCGCGGGTTTTCCGAGATCGGCTGGCGCGTGGTGGTGGCCGAGCCTTTTGCGCGGCATCTCTGCGGGTCTTCGCGCGCGGTCGCGAAATCCATCCGTGTTCCGGCGCCCGCGGAGGGCAAGAAGGCCTACCTTGCCGCGCTGGCCCAGGTGGTGCGGGACGAAAGCGTGGAGCTGGTGCTGCCGGTGTCGGAGGAGACGATGCATGTCGCGCATCTGCCACCGCTGCTGCCGGCCGGCGTGCGCGTGCTGACCATGCCGCCGGAGGTGCTGCTGCCGCTGCATCACAAGGGCGGCTTCATCGCCTTTGCCCAGGCGCATGGGCTGGATGTGCCCGACTCCGTGCCGCTCGGCGATCCGCGTGCCGTGGCCCTGGCCGCGGCCGGCCGCGTGGTGGTGAAGCCGGTGCATAGCTGCTCCGGCCGCGGCGTGGTGATGCTGCCGCAGGGCGCGGCGCTGCCGGCGGCGGAGGTGGCCTGCATCGTGCAGCGCCGCGTCATGGGCGCGGAGTTCAGCACCTGCTCGCTGGCGCATCAGGGCCGCGTGCGCGCCACCACGGTCTATCGCGGCCTGCAGATGTCCGGCTCCGTCGCCGTGGCGTTCGAGCGTGTGGCGCATCCGGCGATCGAGGACTGGGTGCGCCGCTTTGTCGCCGCGGCGAACTGGTCCGGCTTCATCGCCTTCGACCTGATCGTGGATGAGGCCGGGCGCCCCTGGGGGCTGGAGTGCAACCCGCGCACCACCAGCGGCCTGCATTTCTTCGAGGCGTCCGAGCTGGCACGCGCGGTGGTGGACCCGGCCGCGCCCGCGCCGCGCCACCGTACCGAAACACAGCTACAGCAATTCTGGTCCTGCCTGACGGAGACGCAGCTTTCGCTGTTCCGCGGCGGTCCGTTCCGCCGCAACCTGCGCGCCCTGCTGACCACGCGGGATGTCTGCTGGCAGGCGCGCGACCCGCTGCCGCTGCTCGCCATGCCCTGGACCACCTGGCCCATCATCCGCATGGCCGCCCAGCGTCGCGTGCCCTTCGGGGAAGTCGCGACGCTGGATGTGGGCTGGTACGATTAGAGTGTGATCGTCTGAGGTGGACTCACCGAAAGACGTGAATCACACGACAAAACGAGAGTGTGATCGTCTGAGGTGGACTCACCGAAAGACGTGAATCACACGACAAAACTCTAGAAAACCAGCGGCGGCGCCACCGTGTCGAAGGCCGGCAGGCGGATCACCTCGGCTCCGCGCCAATCCAGCGTGGCGTCGCGGCCATTGAGGAAGCGCAGGAACGGCTCGATGCGCCCGGGGCGGTCGAGCTGCACCACCCAGTCGCGGTAGCATTCGGCCATGAAGGCGGTGAAGGTGTGGTAGCGGAACACGGTCTCGCCATCCGCATCGACACCGGCATAGACCTCGTTGTCCCGGCCGCTGGCGCTGAAATCGGCGCGTACCAGGTAGCGCCCCGCCGGCAATTCCATCGGCTTCGCCAGCCTGGCGCCGCCGGCGGCATCGCGGGTGAAGGCGCCGGCCTCCAGCTTCGCCACCAATTCCTGTCGCGGGTCGAAATAGGGCGAGGTGGCGGCCTTTTCCTCCGGCACGAACAGCACGTTGTTCACCCCGGTCGGGTTGGAGAAATCCTCCCCGCGCGTGATCCGCTTGTAGCTGCCGAGATCGACGGCCAGGTAGCCGGCGGCGGTCAGCAGGGCATGGCAGCGCATGTCGTCGGGGGCCTGTTCCAGCGCCATGATCGGCCGGCCTTCCGCGATCAGCCTGGCACTGCCGCGCAGCGCATCCAGTTCCGCCCCCTCGATATCCATCTTGATGAAGCTGGGCGTCAGGCCGGTGGCGGCGATGAAATCATCCAGCGCCAGGGTGGGCACCGGGATGCCGCCGGCGCCGGTCTCGACCCGGTCATTCAGGTGGCTGCCCTCGGCGATATGCACGAAGTCACCGCTGCGGTTCCAGATGGCGCGGTGATACAGGGTCACGTTGTGGCAGGCGGCGTTGAGCAGGTTGTGCTGGGTGCGGCCGATGATGCGGGGGCTGGCCTCGAAGGCGCAGATCGTGCCGCGCGGGCCGGCCTGGCGGGACATTTGCAGGGCGAAGGCGCCGGCATTGGCACCGACATCGAAGGCGATGTCGCCGGGCCGCACATGGTCGCGCACCGCCAGCTGCACCACGGGTTCCCACAGCGACCGTTCCCACCAGTTCTGCAGCGGGAAATCGGCGTAGCGCGCCAGGCGGTCGAGCCCGGCATGGCGCGAGGCCGCCGTGCTGCTGGCCGGCGCCTGCAGCAGGCGCGCCACTTCTTCCTCCAGCAGCGTCACCTGCTGGCGCAGCTGCTGGGTGCCGGTGGCCCGGCGCAAGGTGGTCAGGATGAGCTGGCGCATGGCAGTCTTCTCCCCAGGTCAGGCGCGGCGGTCGACGATGTCGAAACCGATTCCTGGATTGGTGCGGTTGCGGTCTTCGGGCGCCGGATCATCAGATCGCCGGATTCTGCCCGGGTGATCCCGCCCGGGTTTGGGCGCCGCTGGCCCCGGTCACGCTCGCGGACCGGCCCATCCGGACTTCGATCGGGCAAGTAAGCGTCGCGATGGCTGTGGCTCGACGAATCGAATCGGGTAGTCCGGAGCGCATTACCACCTCGAATCGAACTCGCTATGGTCTAGCCTTGGACCCTGGCGGCGTCCAGGCTCGACCGATTCGCACGGCCGGGCTATTGGCCCTGCCGCCCATTTGCCCCGCCGAAAGGTGCGCCCGACGATGATCACGCTCGATGCCTGGCTGGCGGAGGCCGAACAGCTTCTGGCCGCCACCCGCGCCCAGACTCTGGATTCCGTGATGCAGGCGGCGGTCGATGTCACCGTCGCGGCGCTGGCGGCCAACAAGCCGCTGCTGGTCTGCGGCAATGGCGGGTCGGCCGCCGATGCGCAGCATATTGTGGGCGAAATGGTCGGCCGCTTCCTGCGCGAACGCCGGGCGCTGCGCGCCATCTGCCTGTCCTCCAACCCGGCCGTGCTCACCGCCTGGTCGAATGACTACAGCTTCGCCACCGTCTTCGCCCGCCAGGTGGAGGCCTATGGCGAGGCCGGCGGCGTCATCCTCGGCCTGTCCACCTCCGGCAATTCGGAGAATGTGGTGCTGGCCTTTGAGGCCGCGCGCAAGCTCGGCATGGCCACCATCGGCCTGACCGGCCAGGGCGGCGGCAAGATGGCGGCGGTGACGGATCACCTGCTGGCCGTGCCGTCCCGTTCGACCCCTGCCATCCAGCAGGTCCACCTGGCCTTCTACCATTGCTACTGTGCCGCCGTGGAGGCGCGCCTCGCCGATGGCTGAGGGGGTGGCGCAGGCGGCCATCCTGGTCGGCGGCCGCGGCACGCGGCTGGGGTCGCTGACGGATGCCATCCCGAAGCCGATGGTCGATGTCGCCGGCCGTCCCTTCCTGGATTGGCTGGTGGAGGAAGTGGCCCGCTTCGGCATTCCGCGCATCACGCTGCTGGCCGGCTATCTGGGCCAGACCATCGCCGACCGCTACGACGGCCAGATGATCCGCGGCAGCCGGATCGATGTGGTGATCGAGCCGGAGCCGCTGGGCACCGGCGGCGGGCTGCGCCTGTTCGCGGACCGGCTGGAAGATCGCTTCCTGCTGCTGAACGGCGATACGCGCTTCGATGTGAACCTGCTGGACCTGCCCCTTCAGGCTGGGCCATTGCAGGCCGGCGATGCGCTGGCCACGCTGGCGCTGCGCCGCACCGCGCCCGGCGCCCGCTACGGCACGGTGGATGTGGCGGCGGAGGGCCGCATCACCGGCTTCGCCGCCCGCAGCCCGGATCGCAGCGGCCCGATCAATGGCGGCATCTACTGGCTGCGCAAGCCGATCCTGGACCATATCGGGCCCGGCGCCGTCTCCCTGGAATCGGATGTGTTTCCGAAGCTGGCGCAGGCCGGGCTGCTGCGCGGTGGCATGTATGACGGCGCCTTCCTGGATATCGGCATCCCGGAGGACCTGGCCGCGGCGCAGGCCGCCATCCCGGCCATGGCCCGCCGCCGCGCCGTGTTCCTGGACCGCGACGGCGTGCTGATCGAGGATACCGGCTGGCCGCACGACCCGGCCGCGGTGCGTTGGATGCCCGGCGCGGCGGCGGCGGTGAAGCGGCTGAACGATGCCGGCTGCTTCGTCTTCGTCGTCACCAACCAGGCCGGTGTGGCCAAGGGCATGTTCCCGGAGGCGCAGGTGGGCGTCATGCATCGCTGGATGGCCGGGGTGCTGGCCGGTGCCGGGGCGCATATCGATGCCTTCGAATACAGCCCGAACCACCCGGAGGCCCCGATCGCGGCCTATCGCCTGGCGTGCCGGCGCCGCAAGCCGAACCCCGGGATGATCGAGGACCTGCTGGCCGCCTGGCCGATCGAGCGTCAGGGCTCGTTCCTGGTGGGCGACAAGGACAGCGACCTGGCCGCCGCCGCGGCTTGCGGCATCCCCGGCCACCTGTTCCAGGGCGGGGACCTGGATGCCTTCGTGGCGGGGCTGCTGCGCGCGTGATGCCCGCGGGCGGGCGGTTCGTCATCGCCGATCCCGGCCTGAACGGACCGCTGGGCCACCATCTTTCCTACAGCCTGGCCGTGGCGGAAGCCGCGCAACGGGCCGGGCTGCAGCCCCTGGTGCTGGCCGGGCGTGGCTTCACCGGCCTGCTGGATGGCGGGCGGATCCCGGCCCATTCCGTGCTGGGCGCCAGCTACCAGACGGCCGGCGGGGGCGGGCTGGCGCGGCGGCTGGCCTTCGGGCTGGCGGCCCGACTGCCCGCGCCGCTGGCCGGCCTGGTCGCCCCCCCGCTGCGCGCCCTGCGCCGGCGGCTGCGCCAGGGTGGCGCGGCGGACCCGCTGGGGGGCGAGCTCACCGCGGCGCTACAGGCGCTGGAGGCGGGGGCGCGCGACTGGCTGCTGCTGCACAGCGTCTCCGGCGCCAATCTCCATGCCGTCGCCACCGCCCCGGACATCCCCCCGGTGCAGCTTCTGGTGGTGCTGCGCCGCATGCCGGCGGAGATGGAGGCGGATGACCCGGCGCCGGAGCCGCTGCCCGCGTTGCTGCGCCGCCTCCAGGCCCGGTTCGGCCCCCGGCTGCACCTGTTCGCGGATACCGAGGCGCTGGCCGCACAATTCGGCGCGTTGTCTGGCCTGGCGGTGCAGCCGGTGCCGCTGCCCGTGGTGGTGCCCGAAGCGGCCCCGCGTGAGGCGGGCGCGCTGCCACATGTGGTGTTCGCCGGCGGCGCCCGGGCGGAGAAGGGCTACCCCCAACTGCCGGATGCAATCGCCGCGGTCGCCGGCCGGGCCCGCTTCACCGTGCAGTCCGGCCGGGTGGGCGCGGAGGCCGATCCGCTGGTGCAGCGCGCGCATCGCGCCCTGCGCGGCATGGCGGGCGTGACGCTGGTGGAACGGGCGCTGGACCCGGCGGATTATGCGGCCCTGCTGGCCGGCGCCGATCTTCTTCTGCTGCCCTATGACGGCCCGACCTATGGCGCCCGCAGCAGCGGCATCCTGGCCGAGGCCCTGGCCCTGGGCCTGCCGGCGGTGGTGCCGGCCGGCTGCTGGATGGAACAGGCGGCCGGGCCGCGGCGGGCGGTGGCGATCCAGCCCGGGGCAAACCCCGGCGCCGCCGCCGCCGCCGCCCTGGCCGCGGCGCTGGACCGCCTGCCGGAGCTGACCCGCGCCGCGCGGGACGCCGCACCGGCCTGGCGGGCATGGCATAATCCGGATGCGCTGCTGCGTGTTCTTGTGAGCGTTCCTGCAAGTGCCACGGCCATGCCATGATCCGGTGCGACCCCAGGTTGCCCGGCAGGACGCCACACCCTATACGCGGCAGAAATCCGTGATGGCCGAGGGAAAGAAATACATGCGCGTGCTCGTCACCGGCGGGGCCGGCTACATCGGTTCCATGTTGGTTCCGGCGCTTCTCGGCCGTGGCTGGCAGGTGACCGTGTTGGATACTTTCGCCGCGGGCGAGCCTTTCCTGGCCCATTCCTGTGCCGATCCGAACTTTACGCCGGTGCGGGGCGACTGCCGCGACATGCGGGTGGTGGAGCCGCTGCTGCGGGAGGCGGACATCGTCCTGCCGCTGGCCGCACTGGTCGGCGCGCCGCTCTGCGCGCGGGACGAAATCGGCGCCACCTCCCTGAACCGTGATGCGGTGGTGGAATTGGTGAAGCGGACCGGCAAGCAGCAATTGATTGCCTACCCCACCACCAATTCCGGCTATGGCGTGGGTGAGGGCAATGCCTTCTGCACGGAAGAAACCCCGCTGCGCCCCGTATCGCTCTACGGCCGCACCAAGGTGGATGCGGAGGAGGCGGTGCTGTCCCACCCCAACTCCCTGTCCTTCCGCCTCGCCACCGTCTTCGGCATGGCGCCGCGCATGCGGCTGGACCTGCTGGTGAACGACTTCACCTGGCGCGCCGTGAATGACCGCGCCGTGGTGCTGTTCGAGGCGCATTTCCGCCGCAACTACATCCACATCCGCGATGTGGTGAAGGCCTTCCTGCACGGCATCGACAATGTCGATGCGATGCGCCAGCAGGCCTATAATGTCGGGCTGTCGGAGGCCAACCTCTCCAAGGCGCAGCTCTGCGACCGCATCGCCAAGCACGTGCCGGGCTTCGTCTGGCTTGAGGCGCCGGTGGGCGAGGACCCCGACAAGCGCGACTACGTCGTCTCCAACGACAAGCTGGAAGCCACCGGCTGGACGCCCGACCACGGGCTGGACAAGGGGATCCAGGAGCTGATCAAGGGCTACCGCATGATCCGCAACGGGCGCTTCGCCAATGTCTGACAGCCGCATGGTGGTGCCCGCCCCGGGCGTGATGCTGGACATGGCCTGCCGCTGCTGCGGGTCCCGCCGGGTGGAGCTGGTGATCGACCTCGGCGACCAGCCGCATTGCAACCGCCTGGTGCGCCCCGACCTGGCGCCGGGGGTCGAACCCCACTACCCGCTGCGCGTCGGCTTCTGCCGGGACTGCACCATGGTGCAGATCGACCATACGATTCCCAAGGAATCGATGTTCACGGACTACCCCTACGTCTCCGGCACCACCAAGACGCTGCCGGCGCATTTCCTGGAGACGAGCCAGCGCATCGCCGCCGCCTATGGCGTGAAGCCGGGCGACCTCGTCGTCGATATCGGCAGCAATGACGGCACCTGGCTGAAGCAATGGGCCTTCTCCGGCGCGCGCGTGCTGGGGGTGGAGGCCGCGGGCAATGTGGCAAAGCTGGCGCAGGATGCCGGCGTGCCGACCTGGAACCGCTTCTTCAACGCCGCCTGCTGCGCCGATATCCGCAAGGAATACGGCCCGGCCAAGATCATCACCGCCGCCGGCGTGTTCTTCCACCTGGAGGAACTGCACAGCGTGGTGGAAGGCATCGCGCAGCTGCTGGCGGAAGACGGCGTCTTCGTCGTGCAGGCGATCTACCTGGGCGGCATGGTGGAAAACACCGCCTTCGATCAGGTCTATCACGAGCATCTTTGCTACTACACGCTGAAGTCGCTCTCCGCCCTGCTGGAGCAGCAGGGGCTGGAGGTGTTCGCCGCCGATCTGGTGGACATCCATGGCGGCAGCATCGAGGCGCATGTCGCCCGCAAGGGAACCCGCCCGGTGCAGGACAGCGTCCGCGCCATGCAGGCGGAGGAAATCCGCAAGGGTTTTGGTGAGATCGAGACCTATCGCCACTTCGCAGGCAACGTGCTGGACCTCCGCACCCGCCTCGTCGCGTTGCTGCAGGGCTACAAGGATTCAGGAAAATCCGTCTGGGCCTATGGCGCGCCGGCCAAGGGGGCCACGCTGCTGAACAGCTTCGGCATCGGTCCCGATCTGGTGCAGAAGGCGGTCGAGAAGAACCCGATGAAGGTCGGCCTCGCCATCCCCGGCGTGCGCATCCCGATCGAGGCCGAGGAGGGCGCGCGACCGGATGCCTACCTCGTGCTGGCCTGGAATTTCATCAATGAGTTCCTGGTGAAGGAACGCGCCTACCTCGCGGGTGGCGGCGAGCTGATCGTGCCGATCCCGAAGGTGCGTGCCTATGGGAAGGAATCGGCGTGAGCCTGCCGCCCGCGGTTCTCGTCTGGGGCGCCAGCGGCTTCATCGGGCGCAACGTGGTGGATGCGCTGGCGGGCCGGGTGCCGATGGTGATCGGCGTCAATGCCTCCGGCACCGCCGTGCCGGGCTGCGCCATCACGGTGGCCGCCAATGCGGTGGACAGCCTGCCGGCGCTGCCGCCGGGCACGGCGATCATCCATGTCGCCTCCTTCCGCTACTTCGCCTCGATCTTCGGCAAGCAGCAGGCCGAAATCCTCTCGGCCAATCTGGCGATGACGGAGCAGGTCTACCGCTTCGCCATGGCGCGCGGCATTACCGAAGTGCGCGCGGCCTCCTCCTCCGCCGTCTATCCGGCAAGCTGGGCGATGCAGGACGATGCCCGCCCGCTCGACCTGAACGACTGGCCGCATGATGGGGAGGCGGCCTATGCCTGGTCGAAGCGCTGGGGTGAGATCACCGGGGAGCTGTGGCGCCGCCGCGCCGGCATCCACACCATCAGCTTCCGCCTGACCAACCCCTATGGCCCGCATGACACGCTGGATGAGGACGAGGCGCATGTCGCCACCGCCTTCGTCATCCGCGCCGCCGGCGATGCGCCGGAATTCGAGGTGCGCGGCGACCCGGATGCGGAACGCGACTTCATCTATGCCGGTGACGCCGCCGCGGCCTTCGTGGAATCACTGAAGCTGACGGGCGTGACGGAGGTGGTGAACCTCGCCTTCGGCGAAACCCGCACGGTGCGCGACCTGGCCGAATGCGCGATGCGCGCGGCGGGCCGGCAGCGCCCCATCAAGCTCACCTCCCCGCCCGCCGCGGGCAATCGCGGCGTGAAGGTGCGCCGCGCCACGGCGGCGAAGCTGCGCCAGCTGCTGCCGGGCCTGCCGCCCTTCCGCGGCCTGGATGACGGCATGGCGGCAACCCTGGCCTGGTATCGCGATGCCCTACGCCGATAGCCCCACCATCATCCTCGGCGCCGATGGATTTCTCGGCCGCAACCTGGTGGAACGCTGGAGCGCCGAAGGCTGGCCGGTGCACGCCATCGGCCGCGCCGCCGGCGACCTGACGGATTTCGCGGTGGTGGATCGCGCCTTCCGCGACGCGCCGAAGGCGGGCCGCATCTTCCATGCGGTGACGAGACAGCGCACCGGGCAGATCCAGTACGGCATCCAGGGTGAATTGCTGCGCGACAATGCGCGCATCCACCTGAATGTGCTGGATGCCTGGCGGGCGCATCAGCCGCAGGCCAAGCTCGTCTCGCTCGGGTCCTCCTGCACCTATGCGGAAGCGGATCATGCGACGCCGGAGGCGGAATTCGGCATCGGCCGGCCGCATCCTTCCGTGCAGGGCTACGCCCTGGCCAAGGAACTGCTCGCCACCGGCTGCGAGGTCTTTGGCAAGCAGTACGACATGCGCTGGCTGCATTGCGTGCTCGCCACCGTCTACGGCCCGCATGCCCATACCGAGGACACCCGCGCGCATTTCATGGCCGCGATGATCGACCGCGCCATCCGCACCCAGGCCAGCGGCGCGACAGAATTCGAAGTGTGGGGCAACCCGCGGACGGTTCGCGACCTTCTGCATGTGCATGACCAGATCGACGCCATCATCGCCGCCGACGCCGCCTTCACCGATTGCGTGCTGAACGTGACACCGAACGCCCCGGTCGAGATCGGCGATTGCGCCAAGGCGATCCTGGCTGCGCTGCACTGGGATGCGCGCATCGTCAGCCCACCCGGCTCCTTCCAGGGCGCCGGCTACAAGAGCTTGGATTCGACGCGCTTCCTGGAGCAGACCGGCTGGCGCCCGAAGCTGGGCGTGGAACAGGGCGTCGCCCAGATCCTCGCATCCCGCCACGCAGGAACCGCGCATCGATGATGACCGTCTCCCGCACGCCGCTGCGCGTGTCCTTCTTCGGCGGCGGCACCGACTACCCCGAATATTTCGCCCGCGCCCGCGGCGCCGTGCTCGGCATGGCGATCGACCAGTATGTCTATGTCGCCGCGCTGCGCCTGACCAACATCCTCGACTACCGCTACCGCATTTCCTATTCGAAGATGGAACAGGTGACGGCGCTGGATGCGATCGAGCATCCGGTGGTCCGGGAAGCGATCCGGCACTACGGCTATGCCAGCCCGCTCGATATCTCGATCATGGCGGATCTGCCGGCCCGCAGCGGCCTCGGCTCCTCCTCCAGCTTCACCGTGGGCTTCGTGAACCTGCTGTTCGAACTGCTCGGCCGCGGCGCCACCAAGATGGACCTGGCGCGGGAGGCGGTGCATGTGGAGCGCGGCCTGCTGGGCGAGAATTGCGGCGTGCAGGACCAGCATCACGCGGCCTTCGGCGGTCTGAACCGCTTCGACTTCGAGGGTGGCCGCACCCGCATCAGCCCGATCCAGATGACGTCGGAGTGCCAGGCGGCGCTGACCTCCTCCCTCATCCTGGTCTACACCGGCATGACGCGCTTCGCCTCCGCCACGCTGGATGAGCAGATGGCGAAGACCAAGTCCGGCGCGTCCGACAAGGACCTCACGCATCTGCTGGCCCTGGTGGACCAGGCGCAGGCGGTGCTGGAGGGGACGGAACCCGGCGCCATGCTGCGCGAATTCGGCGCCATGCTGCATGAGGGGTGGGAGACGAAGAAGCGCCTCTCCTCCAAGGTGTCCTCGCCGCAGATCGATGCGCTGTACGACAAGGCGCGCGCCGCCGGCGCGCTGGGCGGCAAGCTGTGCGGCGCGGGGGCCGGCGGCTTCCTGCTGATGCTGGTCCCGCCCGACCTGCAGGCCGGCTTCCGGCTGCGCATGGCGGACCATTCCCTCATTCCCGTCGGGCTTGATACGCTCGGCGCCACCATTCTCAGGGGTTGAGCATGTCGCCTGCCGAGATGTCTGAATCGGCAGGGCGCCGAATCCTGGTGCTGGATACCGACCTGTTCGGCCAGGTCGGTGGTGGGCAGGCGGTCTTCCGCCGGCTGATGCAGCACCGGCCGCAGGATCGCTGGTTCTATTTCCGCCGCGACGAGGCGGCCGATGCGCCGCGCCCGGCCAATGCACAGGCCATCCCGCTGGTCGAGCCGCTGCGGGCGCTGCCGGACAAGGTGCCGGGTCCGCTGCACCATTTCCTGTGGGTCTGGCGCATCGCCCGCAACATGGCGCGCTCCGTCGCGCTGGCCTACGGCCGCGTCGATTTCGACGTGGTGGACGTGCCGGACTACACGCAGCTCGGCCCCTTCATCCGCCTGGCCCTGGCGGCGGAAGGCTGCCGCGTGGATCGCGTCATCGTCTCCCTGCATGGCACGCTGTCCGATGCCTTCCGCGGCGGCTGGCCGACCGGGCAGCCGGAAGGCCGCATCCTGGCGGAGCTGCGGGTGCGCGAACACCTGCAGTTCAGCGCCGCCGATGGGCGCTATGCCATCAGCGAAAGCTACGCCCGCGCCTGGCAGCGCCGCATCCCGGCCCCGGTCGCGCTGCTGGATCCGCTGGTGATCACCGGCGCGCCGGCGCCGCGCCCGGCCGACCGCCGGCATGGCGCGCCGGACCTCGCCTTCATCGGGCGGCGGGAGAAGTGGAAGGGGCCGGACCTGTTCCTCGATGCGGCCTGGGGCCTGGAGCCTTCCAGCTACGGCCGGCTGCTATTGATCGGGCCGGAGGGTCCGAACCGCGTCGGGCTGGGGTCGGAGGGGCCGTTGCGCGCCGCCGCGCGCCGTCGCGGCCTGGATAAGCGCCTGGAGATGAACGGCCCGATGGGGCGCGAAGCGGTGCAGGCGTTGCTCGGTGGGCGCAGCCTGCTGCTGCTGCCCTCCCGCCACGACACCTTCAACCTGACGGCGCTGGAGGCAATCTGCCGCGGCTGCCCGACGCTGGTTTCGGACCGGGCGGGCGTGGCGGAATGGCTGCGCGCCCGGGTGCCCGGGCTGGATTGGGCGGTTGTGGATATCGACTGTGCCCGCGGCGCGGCTGCAGCCGCGGCCCAGGTGCTGGGCGATTACGACGCGCACCGCGACAGGCTGGCCGAGGCGCTGCACCGGGCGGCGCTGGTGCCGGATCCGTCCGGGCTGGACCGGCTGCACCAGCGCCAGGGCCAGGCCGATATCCGGTCGCAGCAGGCGGCCATCGAGATCGTCGCGCAGCTATCGGGCGGGCTGATGGACCCGCAGAAGGGCCTGGGCCAGTCGGCCGAGGCGCGCATGGCACTGGCGCGCGCCACCCTGGTGGCCGGGTTGCGTCGGGTGAACGGCGCCCTGGCAGTGCTGCCTACGGCGCGCAAGACCTGGCGCATGCTGCCCGAGGGGTTGCGGACGGAGGCGCTGGACATCGGCAGCCGGCTGCGCGCCGTGGCCCGGCCGCCCGCCGGCACATCCCGCCGCAGCGCCCTGATCTGGCAGACGGGGGACGCCATCCGCCGGCGTGGCGGCTTCGACCAGAAGGCCTTAGGCCAGGTCGGCGCCCTGTCCCGCCTGCCGCCGCTGCTTACCAGGCTGCGGGAAATGCCGGAACGGCGGCCTGAGGAGATCGAGGCCAAGCTGCGCGTGCTGAGCAGCGCCATCGGCACGCATCTGGCGGACCGCGTGGTGCTGTTCCGGGAGATGGCGCGGCTGGAACGCCGCCTCGGCAACCCGCTGGCGGCCGCCACCTACCTGCTGCGCACGCTGCGCTGGGTCGGCGCCGATGCGCGCGGCGACCTGCCCTTCATCACCCACACCCTGCGCCAGGCCAATTTCAAGCAGGAGGCCCTGACGGCGGAGGCGATGTTCGACGGCGCGCCGGATGGCCCCGCCCGCTGCCTGGACCTGATGCGCGGCGCCTATGCCCGCAACCGGACCAAGCCCGACCTGCCCCTGGCCGTGCTGGATGACCGGCGCGACCCGGCCGCGCGGCCGCGCGCCTGCGTCATCGCCTCGCTCTACAATGCCGCCGACAAGCTGCCGACGCTGCTCGGCATGCTGGCGCGGCAGACGCTGGCCCTCCAGGGCGGGCTGGAGGTGGTGCTGGTGGACAGCAACTCCCCGGCCGACGAACAGGCGGCCTTCGCCGCCTTCGCCGCCGCGCATCCCGACCTGCCCATCTGCTTCGCCCGGTCGGCGGAGCGGGAGACGATCCAGGCCGCCTGGAACCGCGGCATCAAGCTGGCCCGCGCGCCCTACCTCGCCTTCCTGGGCGCCGATGAGGGGCTGCACCCGGATGCGCTGCGCCAATTGGCGAATGCGCTGGATGCCGATGCCTCCGCCGACTGGGCGATGGCGGACAGCATCGTCACCAATGTGGACCGGCACGGTGTCTATGATTCGGACATCATGTCCTACGACCGCACCGGCTACCGGCAGGATCTGGTGTATCTCGAGACCTGCTACCTGTCCTGGGTCGGCGCGCTGTACCGCCGTTCGATCCATGACCGCTTCGGCTATTACGACGAAGGCTTCCGCGCCGCCGGCGATACCGAGTTCAAGAACCGGGTGATGCCGCACATCCGCAGCATCCACATCCCCGCCCCCCTCGGCATCTTCAACAACTACCCGGAGGAGCGCACCACCCAGCACCCGCGCGCGGAGATCGAGGATCTGCGCGCCTGGTATCTGTGGCGCAGCGCACCGGGCATGGACTACGCCTTCGGCCAGCGGTCGCCGGAGGATGCGGCGGCCCTGCTGCGGGACTGCTTCGGCTATCGCAAATCCTATTGCGGCCATCTCTCGACCGATTTCGACCTGGCCGCGGCGCTGTCCGACCACCTGATGCGGCGTGAGGACCGGCCGGGCTGGACCGCGGCCGCCTGGCAGGAAACCCGCCGCGCCCTGGCGCTGATCCGGGATTTCGAGGAGGTGCCGGAAGATGTGCGCCGCCCCGGCATCAGCCTGCCCCGCCATATCTGGGGCCTTGGCCAGCTGCGCGCGGCACAGGCACAGGCGCGGCGGCAGCGCGACAGGCTGGGGCTGGAGGCGCTGCCATCCTTCAACGTCTTCAACGACAACCGCTACGAGCAGCATTGGTGGTCGTGGAGCGTCGGGTAGCCTCGGGCGACTTGGATCGCGACCTGGATCGATCCCGATCCAGGCGATCCGGGAAAGGCAGCGCCGCGCCGCTCAGCTTCCGGGCAGGGTTCCGCCGCTGAAGACCGGCAGACGCGGTACGGCCCCGATGCGGGCCGGGAAGGGCGGTGTCTCCGGGAATGCCCAGCAGCAGCAGGTAGGCGGCCATCACCTGGCGATGGTCGTAGCCGGCGGCCAGCGCCCGGCCGCCCGCGGCCAGCCGCGCCCGCCGATCCGGGTCCGCCACCAGCGCCGGCAGCAGCGTGACCCAACGCGCCAGCTCATCCTCCATCACGCCCTGCGCGTCATCCGTCACCGGCAGGCCGCGGAAGGCGATCCGGGTGCCGAGCACGGGCAGGCCGGCGGCCATCGCCTCCAGCGTCTTCAAGGAGCTGCCGGTGCCTTCCGGCAGCGGCACCACGGCCAGATGGGCCGATTGATACAGCGCGGCCAGTGCCAGTTCCGGTACCCGGCCGAGCGCCAGGAAGCCCGGCAGGGTCTCCGCCTCCGCCGCACTGCCGGCCACGACGATCAGCGGCGCGGCCTCCCCCAGCTCGGCATCCAGCCGGGCGGCCAAGGTGCGCAGCTGGGCCACGGCGGTGACGTTGGGCGGATGCTGGCTGCCGACGAACAAAGCGAAGGGCCGCTCCGGCAGAGTGATGCCGAGATCCTGCAGCACCTGCCGGGGCGGTGCCGGCAGCGGGCGGGACATGGCGCCCAGATCCACCGGATTGGGCACCACATGCGCCATCACGCCCAGTTTCGCAAAATGCGCCGCATCATCCGCCGTCACCGCCACCACATGCGGCGCCTGGCGCAGGGCGCGGGTTTCCAGCCAGGCGGTCAGCCGGTGCAGCAGGGCGGATCCCTGCACCCGGTCACCGATCACATCATGTGCGGTCAGTACGCAGGGCACGCCCAGCCGCCGGCAGGCGCTGAGCACCGGCCCCGCCCAGAAGCCGTATTCCAGGATCACGGCATCGGCGTCGCTCACCAGGCGTCGGACCTGGCGGCGGAAGAACGGGTCTACCATCCGTGTCAGGTACAGCCAGGGGAACAGGACCTCCCCCGCATGCGCCGCGCCGCTCAAGGGCCTGGTGAGCACCTTCAGGACACGCCATGCGAAGATCCGGGTCTGGCTCACCATGCGCCGCTCCTGCAACGTCTCCACCACCAGGTTGCCGCGGCGGGTCGTGGGGGCGGTGCCGTCCTGCAGCACGCGCAATTCCTCGACATGCGGGGCGATGATGTCGGCCATCAGGTTGCTGCGCAGGCTGGCGCCGGCCTTGCGGTCGAGGAAATCGGACCAGGGGTAGAACACCTGCACCCGCCGCGGTGGCTCCGGCGGCGGCGGCAGGGGCGGGGGCGCCAGGATGGCCCGCATCAGCGCCTGCCCGCCATGGCGGGCCAGCGCCGCGCCGCGCCCGGCCAGCGCGCCGGCGGCCAGCCGCGGCCAGGCGGCATGGGCCTGACGGATGGCCGCGGCCAGGCCCTTCGGGTCGTGATCCGCCACCAGCAGCCCGGCGCCATACAGCGCCAGCTCATCGGCCATCCAGGTGGCGGCGGTACAGATCACCGGGCGCCCACCGCCCATGGCTTCCGGCAGCACGCCGGAGGTCCGCGCCTCATAGATCCCGCGCCAATAGGGCAGCAGCACCATGTCGGATGCGGCCAGCAGCGTGGTGTAGCAATCGGGCGTCAGGGCTTGGCGCAGCAGCCGGACCTGGGCTGGCAGATCCTGCGCGAAATCCTCGATCGCGGCGGCGATATCGGGTGTTGCGTCATTGGCCTGCAAGGTGAAGCGCAGGCCCTCCAGCCCCGCCGGCTCCGCACGCAGCAGCCGGATCGCCGCCAGGATATCGAGGAAGCCTTTCTCATCCCGCGCATTACCCAGGCTCACCAGATGCAGCGCGCGGCCTTCCGGTGGGGCGGGCGGCGGCAGGTCGGGCGGGGTGTGGGGAATCGGCAGCACCTCCACCGGCATCTCCGCCAGGCGGCTGATGCGCCGCGCCAGGCGGGCACTGTCGGAGGCCAGGCGCAGCCGCGCGCCCGCGCTTACCGCGCGGCGCAGCCGGGCGAAGGCGCGGGCGGACAGCCCATCGTCGTAAAGCTGCGTCTGGTAGCGCAGCAGGGCGATGGTGGTGACGTGGCGCGGCAGCGCCTCCACCACCCGCGCCAGGCCGAGCATCTGCCGCCGGGTCAGCATATGCGCCAGCAGGACGGACCCCGGCGGCAGGTCCTTCGGCAGCGCGCCCAGTAAATCCGCGGCGAAGCGGCGGTTGCGCAGCAGGTCGTCGCCGCGCCGCAGGATCGGGCCGCCTGCGGCCCGGTGCGCCCAGATATGGTCCTGGAAGCAGGGCACCGCGCCGGCCTGGCGGGCGACATCCGCCGGCAGGCTGCGGTGGCCCAGCACCAGCGTGGTGAAGCCGGCCCCGCGCGCGGCCTCGGCCACGGCGTGGTCGTAGGAGAAATGGTGGCCGACGAAATCGCGCAGGCTGGGGTCGGCGATGCAGAAGACCGGCGTCGGGCTGGTCACGCCGTCGCTTCAAGGGCGGACAGGACATCCTCGACCGGACCATCGGCCAGGATCACGCCGCCTTCCATCCGGATGGCGCGGTTGCACCAGCGGCGCACGACGGAGAAATCATGCGTCGCCACCACCATGATGTCGGCGCCGCCGACCAGCCGGGCCAGCCTTTCCTCCGCCTTCGCCATGAAGGCGGCATCACCGGCCAGGAACCATTCATCCATCAGCAGCACCTGCGGCTGCATGGCGGTGGCCATGGCGAAGGCCAGCCGCACGCCCATGCCGGCGGAATAGGTACGAATCGGGACGTCAAAGAAATCGCCGAGGCCGGCGAAATCCGCCACCTCCTCCGCCAGCTTGTCGCATTCGGCATCGGTCAGGCCGCGATACAGGCCGCGCAGGCGCACATTCTCGCGACCCGTGGATTCGCTGTCCATGCCGGCGGCCACGTCGATCAGCGCGCCGATCTGGCCGGTCACGGTCAGGCTGCCGGCGACGGGTTCATAGACGCCGGCCAGGGTCCGCAGCAGCGTGGTCTTGCCCGCGCCATTGGGGCCGACCAGCGCCACGCGATCCCCGGTGCCGATGCGGAAGGTCAGGTTGCGCAGCGCGGTGACGACGATGCGGTTGGACGGGTCCGTATGCAGCCGGGACTTGCCCATCAGCCGCTTCTTCAGCGACCGCGCACCGATGTGGTAGTAGGGGAAGTCCAGGCACAGCCCGTTTGCTTCGATCACGGCCATGGTTGCGCCCCCCTACACCCAGAAGGCCACGCGGCCGCGGAAGCGAACGAAGAACACCGCCGCCACCGTCACCGTCAGCAGCGTGTAGATGACCGCCGCGAGCCATGCCAGCGGCGGGCCGCCCCCTTCCACCAGCGGGCCGCGCACCGTCTCCAGGATGGCGTAGAACGGGTTCAGCGGCATCCAGGCTTCCCAATGCCCCAGCAGCCGCGGCTTCCACAGGATGGGGGTCAGGAAGAAGGCCAGCTGCATGGTGCTGCCGACGATCGGGCCGATGTCGCGGAACCGGGCGCACAGCATGCCGAGGAACAGCGCGACGGCCACCGAATTGATCGCGATCAGGATGAAGCCCGGGATCGCCAGCACCGCCTCCGGCCCCGGCAAATGGCCACAAAGCAGGAACACCACGAGGATGAGCGGGAAGTTGTGCGCGGCGATGATGCCGTTGCGCATGACGCAGCGCAGCGCATGGACGGAATAGGGCAGCGGCAATTGCCGGATGATGCCTTCCGAGGAGGTCAGGCTGGTGGTGGCATCGTTCACCATCTGGCTGATGGCGTTCCAGATCACCAGGCTGACCGCCAGATGCGGCAGGTATTCCCGCAGCGACATCTTGAACAGCGCGGAATACAGCAGCCCGAGGCCCAGCAGCATGGCGCCGGTCGACAGGGTCAGCCAGAACGGGCCGAGGACGGAGCCGCGGTAGCGGTTGCGGATATCCAGCCAGGCGAGGGTGAAGGCCAGGCGCCAGCGGCTGGCGCCCAGCCGCACATCCTCAAGCGCCTTGCGGAGCCGCTGCGGGTCTGCCGCATCGACATGATAGGCCGGCATCGTCGCGGCGGTGTGGTCGAGCATGCTGCGGCTCATAGCCCGGCGGGTTGCGCCGGGCCAGGGCTACGGCCAGGGCGCGGGGCTACTTCGCCGCGCCCCGATTACCCTGCGGCACCGCATAGGGGCTGGAGACCTGCGCCCCGGTGCCGGCACCCGGCGCGAAGCCCTGCGGCGGCAGGTAGGCCGGCGGCGGCGGGCCGCCCGCGGCGCGGGACAGGCGCACCCGGTCGCCGCGCGTGATCACCACGCGGTCGCCGGCTTGCAGCCCGTCCTCATTCGTCTGCACCACGGCGATGTCGCCGCCGCGATCTTCCCGCACCACGAATTCGATGGCGGTGCCGCGGGTCATCCCGCCTTCCACCGCCGTGCCGGCCAGGCCGCCGAGCAGCGCGCCACCCAGCCCGGCCAGCAGGTTGGACCGGGTATCGCCGCCGATGAAGCTGCCGGCGATGCCACCGGCCACCGCGCCACCCACCGTGCCGATGCCGCTGGTGCTGCCGGCGACCTGCACCGGCCGGCTGCCGACGATCGTGCCGTAGGATACGGAGGCCGCGCTGCCCAGCGTGCCGGCGCGGACGGTGTTGCCGGTCTGCTGCGGGGCGCAGCCGGGCAGGGCGACGACCAGGGCCAGGGCGGCGATGGCGGGGATCAGCCGTTGGGACAGGCGCATTGTCACGTTACCTCATGGCTCGGCGGCATCGTCCGCCGGAATGGTCGTGGTGTATCAGGCAGAAATAGGCGCTGCGGTCACCTTGTTCCACCACCAAGGCGCAATCGCGGCGACACCTGCCATGATCTCGTCCTTGCCTCCGCCGGTCGCAATGGGTTAGGCAATTCCCTCCGATACTTGCGAGCGGACTTGAACGACGGGACGGAAGTCGGGGTTGGCCTGGGTTTGTGCATCGCTTGGGGGCGAGGCACGGGCCGGGGGGGCAGGCCTCGGGATCGGCACCCGCAACCGACGGAGAGCCTGGCATGAACCGGTTCAATGCAGCGGGCCCGGTGGGGGCTTTCGGGCGCCCCCTGGCGGCCTGCCTGCTTCTGGGGCTGCTGGCCGCCTGCGGCCAGACCCCGCAGCGGGCCGTCACCCAGGCCCCGGCCAGTTCCGCCCAATGGGCGCGGCCGCTGAACTACGACCCGCCCGGCCCTGCGCACGACCCCTGGGGCCCCTACATCGTCCAGGCCTCCCAGCGATTCGATATCCCGGAACGCTGGATCCGGGAGGTGATGCGCCAGGAATCCGGTGGCCGCGTCTCCGCCACCTCCCGAGTCGGGGCCATGGGCCTGATGCAGGTGATGCCCGGCACCTACCGCGAATTGCAGGCGAAATACGGCCTCGGCACGGATCCCTACCACCCCTGGGACAGCCTGATGGCCGGCACCGCCTATCTGCGGGAGATGTATGAGCTGTACGGCGCGCCGGGCTTCCTGGCGGCCTATAATGCCGGCCCGCGGCGGCTGGAGGATTACCTGTGGGGTGGCCGCGGCCTGCCGGCGGAAACCCGCAACTACGTCGCCCGCATCGGCCCGCGCATCCAGGGCGTGCACCCCACGCGCCGCGCGGCGCCGGAGGTCTATGCCGCCGCCGAGGTGCCGCTGAACATCCCGGCCGGGCCGCGCCGGGGCGATACCGCCACCATGCTGGCGCTGCGCGAGCAGCGCCGCGCGGTGGATCCGGGCGTGCAGATGGCCAGGCTGCCGCCCGGCCCGGTGGTGCGGATGGACCCGATCGCCGACGGATCGACGCAAAGCTACCCCCCCCCGACGCAACTCGCCTCCGCCGGTGGGTTCATGGTCTCCCAGGCTTCGGCCCAGGGGGTTGCCCAGGGGGCCTCCCAGGGGTCCGTGGTGGCGATGGCACCGGTGGCGAGCCTCGGGGATTTCCAGACGCGGATGGAGCCCATCGCCAGCCCCGGCGATTTCGCCGCGCCGCCGGCCAGCAGCCTGGGGGGCGGCTACCAGATGGCCAGCGCCCAGCCGCAGGTGACGCGGATGGAGCCGGTGGTCAGCCCCGGCGATCCGGGCAGCTTCGGCGGGTCCGGTTTCGGTGGGGCCGGTTTCAGTGGGGCCGGTTTCAGCGGGGGCGGCATCAGGGCCGAGCCGCTGGCGGTGCCGCCATCCGCGCCACGCATGGCCTTCGCGGCCCCAAGCCGGCCGGAGTCGCGCCCGCTCGCCCCCTCCGTCGCGGCGCTGCCCTTCGTGCGCGTCGATCCGCCGGGCCTGGCGGCCGCCCCCGCGCCGCGGGGCTTCTCGATCATTCCGCAGGCGCAGGCCAGCACCCTGCCGGCGCGCCCGCCCTCCAACTTCGCCCCCTCCACTGTCGTCCCGGCCGGTGGCGGCAACTGGGGCATCCAGGTCGGGGCCTTCGCCTCCGCCAACCTGGCGCGGGATGCGGCGGACCAGGCGCGTGGCCGGGTTGGTGCCAGCGGCACGCAATCGCAGGTCCAGCCGGCGTCGCAGGGGCGGTCCGCGCTGTACCGGGCGCGGGTGACCGGCCTGGCGGACCGTGCCGCGGCCGAGCAGGCGTGTGAGCGGCTGCGCGGCCGTGGCGCCTGCATGGTGGTGGCACCGGGCGTCTAGGCCGATGCCCGCCGTCCTCGTCATCGGCGCGGGCGGCCACGGCCTGGTGGTGATCGAGGCGCTGCACGCCGCCGGCCTTTCGGTCGCCGGGCTGCTGGATGATGGCCCGGCCACCGGTCCGGTGCTGGGGTATCCGCGCCTCGGCAGCACCGCCCGCCTGCCGGCGCTGCGGGCGCAGGGCCTGGAACACGCCGTCATCGCCATCGGCCACAATGCCACCCGCGCGGCGATCGGCGCCCGCTGCGAGGCGGCGGGCTTCACCCTGCCAAGCCTGGTCCATCCGGCTGCGCTGGTCTCCCCCTCCGCCACGCTTGGCGCCGGCTGCCAGGTGATGGCGCGCGCGGTGCTCGGCCCGCTGGCGCGGCTCGGCCGGCTGGTGCTGGTGAATACCGGCGCGATCGTCGAGCATGAATGCCAGCTGGAGGAGGCCACCCATCTCGGCCCCGGGGCGGTGCTGTGCGGCGGCGTGGCGCTGGGGGCGCGGACGCTGGTTTCGGCTGGCGCGGTGGTGCGGCCGGGTGTGGCGATCGGCGCCGATGTCCTGGTGGCGCCCGGCGCGGCGGTCGCGGGGCCGGTGGCGGATGGCGCGAGGCTGGGCGGCGTGCCGGCGCGGCCCCTACGGGACAGGACAGCCCCGGGCTGAGGCTTTGCTGTCAGGGCGCGCAAAAGCCCTTTTGGTCACCCGCAAAGGTTGCTGCCGCTGCGCCGAATCCGGATCAATCGTCACAAAAACGTGTAGATGACGCCCCAACAGGCTGGTGTTTTTTGCCGGATTGAGATTATTTGTTCCGCATGACGCGCGAAACCGACACCCCCCATCGCAGTCTCCTGGGCCTCCGGACACCGGCAGACACCGCCGAAGCGGCCTTCGCCCTGCCAGCCGCCATGCCCATCGCCGCGCCGGTGACCGTTGCGCGCGCCGTGGCGCCTCAGGACACGCCGACCCCGGCGCGCCCGGATTATCCGGTGGTCTCCTCCGGCTGGGACAATGAGGATACCGGCCCCGCCAGCAAGACCAGCGACCTGATGACGGCGATTCGCGCCGGCATCGTGCTGCTGCTGGGCATGGTGGCGCTCGGCCTGCTGATCCGCTGAAGCGCGCTCCAGGCGCCTTCCCGCACAAGATTGGGTTCCGTCACCGCGAGATCCGCCGGCAGCGCGCGTGACGGCGCTAGCATAGTGTCAGACCGCATTTTCCGAGTCGCCTTGCGAAGCCGCAAGGCTTGAAAATGCTCTGGCTGGGGGCGGGACTTGCCGTGCCTCCCTGCCTCCCGCAACTTGCCGCCAACTGATGGGGGAGGCGTCGCTGGCATTCCGGGATCTCGATCGGCTGTTGCGGCCGCGCTCCGTCGCCGTGGTCGGCGCCTCCGACGACCCCACCCGCATCGGCGGGCGGCCATTGGCCTACATGCTCTCCCAGGGATTCGCCCAGGGTCTTGAGGGCGCGCTGATGCCGGTGAATCCGAACCGCGCGACGGTGCAGGGCGTGCCGGCCTTCGCCAGCGTGGCCAGCCTGCCGCAAGCCCCCGATGCCGCCATCGTGGCCATCCCCGGGGAGGCGGCGATCCAGGCGGTGGCCGATCTTGGCGCGCGCGGCTGTGGGGCGGCCATCGTCTTCACCGCGGGCTTTGCCGAGACGGGCGAGGCCGGTGCGGCGATGCAGGCGCGGCTGCTGGAGGCGGCGCGGCCCTCGGGCATGCGGCTGCTAGGGCCGAACTGCCTTGGCATGTTCAACGCGACGCTCGGCTATTTTCCCATTTTCTCCGCCAGCTTCGAGAATGGCTGGCCCCGTTCCGCCCTGCGCGGCATGGGCGGCATCGGCATCGCCAGCCAGTCCGGCGCCTATGGCAGCCATCTGTTCGCCGCCGCCCGCGACCGCGGCATCGCCACCCCCGTCCTGGTGACCACGGGCAATGAGGCCGATCTCGGCCTGTCCGACATCATCGGCTGGATGGCGGAAAGCGAGGAGGTGCAGGTCATCGCCGCCTATGCCGAGGGCATCCAGAACGGCCCGCGCTTCATCGCGGCGCTGGAAGCCGCCCGCGCGGCGAAGAAGCCGGTGGTGATGATGAAGGTCGGGCGCAGCGCGCTCGGCCAGGCGGCGGCGCAATCCCACACCGCCTCCATCGCCGGCGATGACCGGGTGATGGATGCGGTGCTGGCCGAATTCGGCGTGCACCGGGCGCGGACCACCGAGGAACTGCTGGATATCTGCTACGTCGCCCAGCGCGGCATTTTCCCGAAGCGCAACACGCTCGGCGTGGTCACCATCTCGGGCGGCGCCGGCGTGCTGATGTCCGACGCCGCCGAGCAGGTCGGGCTGCCGATGCCGCCGATGCCGGAGGCGGCGCAGGCCAAGTTGAAGGCGCTGGTGCCCTTCTCCTCCCCGCTCAACCCGGTGGACTGCACGGCGCAGGCCTTCAACGACATGAGCGTGATCGGCGCCTTCGCCGAATCCATGGTCACCGACGGCGGCTATGCCAGCGTCATCGCCTTCTTCACCCAATGGGGCGCCAGCCCCTCCACCGCGCCCCGGCTGCGGACGGAGCTGAAGAAGGTGCTGGACGCCCATCCGGACCGCATTTTTCTCCTATCCATCCTCGCCCCGGTCGAGCGCGTGCGGGAGTGGGAGGCGGACGGCTTCCTGTGCATGGAAGACCCCTCCCGCGCCGTGGTCGCGCTCGCCGCCATGGGCCGCTTCGGCGAGGCCTTTGCCGAACCGCCAGCACCGACCGAATCCCCGGCCGAGATCGCGCTGCCGGACACCTCGCCGAACGAGGCCGAGGCCAAGCGCATCCTGGAAGAGGCCGGCATCCCCCTGGTGCCGGAGGCCACCTGCCAGAGCGCGGAGGATGCGGTGAATGCCGCGGATGCGATCGGCTATCCGGTGGTCGCCAAGATCCTGTCGCCCGACATCCTGCACAAATCCGAGATCGGCGGCGTGCTGCTGAACCTGTCCCACGCCGCCGCGGTGCGGGAAGGCTTCGCGCTGTTGAAGCAACGCGCCCGCGCCCATGCGCCCGCCGCGCGCATCGATGGCGTGCTGATCGCCAGGCAGGTGGTGGGCGGCACGGAAATCGCGCTCGGCGTGGTGCGGGACCCGGTCTTCGGGCCGATGGCGATGGTGGGTCTCGGCGGCGTCTTCATCGAGATCTTTGCCGATGTCGCCTTCCGCCGCTGCCCGCTGGATGCGCCCCAGGCCGAGGCGATGATCCGGTCGCTCCGCGGTTTTCCTCTGTTGGACGGCGCGCGCGGCAAACCCAAGGCCGATGTGGCGGCGCTGGCGCAGGCGCTGGTGGCGCTGTCCCGCTTCGGGGCCGCCGCCGGCCCGCGCCTGGCCTCGGCGGAAATCAACCCGCTGCTGGTGCTGCCGGCCGGGCAGGGCGCCTTTGCGGCCGATGCCGTCCTCGAACTGACGGACTGACCATGCCGATCGACTATCAGACCCTGCTGAATTTCCCGATCCCGGAAATCCGCCAGCAGCTCCGCTGGCAGGATTCGGCCCTGTACGCCCTGTCGCTCGGCTTCGGGCAGGACCCGATGGACGGCGACGCGCTGCGCTACGTGACGGAAGGTGCCGCGATGCGCGCGCTGCCGACCATGGCCGTGGTGCTCGGCTATCCCGGCTTCTGGCTGGCCGATCCGGCGACCGGCGTGGACGCCGTGAAGCTGGTGGCCGGCGAACAGGCCGTGGAGCTCTTCGCCCCGCTGCCCACCAGCGGCACCATCATCGGCACATCGCGCGTCACCGGCCTGGTGGATCGCGGCGCCGGCAAAGGCGCCTTGCTCTACACCGCCCGCGACATCCTGGATGAGGCGACGGGTGCGAAACTCGCCACGGTGGAGAACACCACTTTTCTCCGTGGCGATGGCGGCTTTGGTGGCCCCGATGGCCCCGTGAAGCGCCTCGCCGCCGAGCCGGACACCGCGCCCGACCTCACGCTGGACCTGCCGACGCGCCCTGAAATGGCGCTGTTCTATCGCCTGAACGGCGACCACAACCCGCTGCATTCCGACCCGGCCCTGGCCGCCAAGGCGGGCTTCCCGCGCCCCATCCTGCATGGCCTGGGTACCTTCGGCGTGGTCGGCCGCGCGCTGCTGGCCGCGATCTGCGACAATGACCCGGACCGCTTCGGCCGCATGGAATGCCGCTTCTCCGCCCCCGTCTTCCCGGGCGAGACCATCCGCACTGAAATCTGGCGCACCCCGACCGGCGCCGCCTTCCGCGCCAAGGTCGTGGAACGCGCGCTGACCGTCATCAGCCACGGCGCTTTCCGCACGCGCTGAATCTGGACGCCCCAAGCCAAGACGTTTACCTCACTCCCTGAACTCAGAGGGCGGATATGATCAACAAGATCGTCCAGTCGATCGCGGAATCGCTGGAAGGCGTGCCGCATGGCGCCACCATCCTGATGGGCGGCTTCGGCGCCGTCGGCCAGCCCGATGAGCTGATCGAGGGCCTGTTGGAACAGGGCGCGCGCGACCTCACCGTGGTCGCCAACAATGCCGGGGCCGGCAAGGTCGGCCTGGCGCGGCTGATGATGGAAGGCCGGGTGCGGAAGATCATCTGCTCCTTCCCCCGCTCCGCCGGATCGACGGTGTTCGAGGAGCTGTACCGCGCCGGCAAGCTGGAGCTGGAGATCGTGCCGCAGGGCACACTGGCGGAGCGCATGCGCGCCGCCGGCGCCGGCATCCCGGCCTTCTTCACGCCGACGGGCGCCGGCACCAAGCTGGCCCAGGGCAAGGAAAGCCGCGTCTTCAACGGGCGCGAACACATCCTGGAAAACGCCCTTGCGGGCGATGTCGCCCTGATCGAAGCCTGGCAGGCGGATCGCTGGGGCAACCTGACCTACCGGGAATCGGGCCGCAACTTCAACCCGGTGATGGCCATGGCCGCCACCACCACCATCGCCCAGACCCACCACATCGTGGACCTCGGCGAGATCGCCCCGGACAACGTCCACACGCCCGGCAT
>LNFM01004284.1_pt1 | contig 26578 bp, 23 predicted proteins | sample 596031 | NCBI WGS metagenome assembly LNFM01 (sample SAMN04254537, study PRJNA301005) | activated carbon metagenome | isolation source: dual media filters at the Ann Arbor, Michigan drinking water treatment plant | place: USA: Ann Arbor | reverse complement strand
TCGAACGTGCCTTCGCTGACAGTCTTGGCCGGCACCGAGACGTGCTGCTCCTTGCCCTTGGTGTCGGTGAAGCGGTAATCAACGAACTTGACTTCGTTGTCCGCAATGATTTTCAGGACCTCTTTGGGGGTCGCCATGAGAACTCCTCGGTGAGTGAAGGCTGTTGTTGCTGTCGCGCGCGCGCCCCGTATTGCCGCGTAAGCGATCAACCGAGGGCCATAAAAGCATGAACCGTGCCGTTTGTTGCGCCGCGCCGGACCAAATCGCACCGGCCTTGTGCATCAAAGATTTAGCACCCCGGCTAGGTCGGCGGACAGGTTGAGCGTCCCTGCATTCGTCAAGCGCCGTTCGCGGGCATTATGCCCATCTTTGGTGCGCATCGCGCCGATCTGGGGCGCAGCGCACTTCAGCGCAGAAACAGGGACTGCAGGTCGCTGAGAAACCGTCGGCCGAGGGCGGTCGGCACGATCCGCTCCAGATCACGTTGCACCAGACCGCGCGCCTCACCCTTCGCCAAGCCTGCTTCGATTGCCGAGATCGGCAGTCCGGTGCGTTCACCAAAGAGCGCTACCGGAAACCCTTCGTTCAGGCGCAGTGCGTTGAGCATGAACTCGAACGGCAGGTCGGCGCGCCCGACCTCGGTGCTCTCGGCCACGAACTGCCGTCGAGCGGCGCGCTCAAGATAGGACCGCGGTTGACGAAAGCGCGTCTGCCTGACCACCCGATGCGGAAACGAGAGCTTGCCGTGCGCGCCGGCGCCAATCCCGAGGTAGTCGCCGAAGTGCCAGTAGTTGAGGTTGTGACGGCAGGCGTGCCCAGGTCGCGCGTAGGCCGACACCTCGTAGTGCCTATAGCTTGCAGCAGCCATGCGCTGCTCGATCCATTCGTGCATCGCCGCCGCGCTGTCGTCATCGGGCAGCGTGGGCGGAGCCTTGGCGAACACGGTGTTCGGCTCGATCGTCAGCTGATACAGCGACAGGTGCGGCGGTGACAGCGACAGCGCCTGATCGACATCGGCTTGCGCCTGCGCGAGGCTTTGCCCCGGCAGTGCGTACATCAGATCCAGATTGAAGTTGTCGAAGTGCCGCTGCGTGATATCCACTGCGGCCAAGGCCTGCGCCCGATCGTGCACGCGACCGAGCTGGCGTAGTTGCCGTTCGTCGAACGACTGGATGCCGATCGACAGGCGATTGACACCGGAGGCCCGATACGCGGCGAACCGCTCGGCCTCGAACGTACCCGGGTTCGCTTCGAGCGTGATCTCGCACTCCGCTTCCAGCGGCAGCAAGGCGCGCACGTCCGACAGCAGCCGGTCGAGCCCCTGCGCACTGAGCAGACTCGGCGTGCCGCCGCCAATGAACACCGAGTGGATGCGCCGTCCCCAGATGAGCGGCAGCGATGACTCGAGGTCCGCGCGCAACGCATCCAGGTAAGCCGCTTCGGGAATCGCCGCAACACCGCCGACCTGTTCGTGCGAATTGAAGTCGCAATAGGGGCACTTGCGCACGCACCAGGGAAAGTGGACGTACAGCGACAGCGGCGGCAGTGCCGGCAGTCGCAGCGTCCCCGGACGCAGGTAGTACGAGACGTCGGCAACGGCTGCCCCGCTTTCCGGGTGAACTGGGATCGTGCCCACGTCAGGCGCGCCGTCGACCGCCTACCAATGACCGAGCAAGGTCAGCTTGCGCGCCAGTTCGGCCATCGCCAGACCGCGATGGCTGATGCGGTTCTTGTGCTCGGGATCGAGTTCTGCGGCGGTGCGCCCCAGTGCGGGCAGCAGGAAGTGCGGGTCGTAGCCAAAGCCGTGCGCGCCGCGCGGGACGTCGATGACCTCGCCCTGCCAGCGCCCTTCGGCGATCAGCGGCTCCGGATCATCGGCGCCGCGCAGCGCAACCAGAACACAGGTGTAATGGCCGCTGCGGTCACGCGCATCGCGCAATTGGCGCAGCAGTTCCGCATTGTTGTCAGCGTCCGACGCGCCTTCGCCTGCAAAGCGCGCCGACCGCACGCCGGGGAGGCCACCCAACGCAGCGCACGACAGCCCGGAGTCGTCGGCCAGTGCCGGCAGGCCGCTGGCCGCAGCCGCGTGGCGCGCCTTGGCCAAGGCGTTCTCGACGAAGGTCGCGTGCGGCTCTTCGGCAGGCGCAATGGCCAGCTCGGCCTGCGAGATCACCTCGATCTGCAGCGGCGCCAGCAGCGCCCGGAACTCGCGCAGCTTGCCGGCATTGCCCGACGCGAGCACGAGACGACGCATCAGAGTCCCAGCGCGCCGCGCTGCGCCGCCACCAGTTCGCCGATGCCTGTGCGCGCATAGGCGATCATCTGCTGCATCTGCTGGTCAGTAAACGGCGTGCCCTCGGCTGTGCCCTGCACTTCGACGAAGCGGCCGTCACCGGTCATCACCACGTTCATGTCGGTCTCACAGGTCGAGTCCTCGGCGTAGTCAAGATCCAGCAGCGCCTGGCCGGCGTGCATGCCGACCGACACGGCCGCGACGAAGTCCCGAATCGGCCATGCGGGCAGCACATTGGCCGCCCGCAGCTTGCCGAAGGCATCGTGGACCGCAACGAATGCCCCGGTGATGGACGCAGTGCGCGTACCGCCGTCGGCCTGGATCACGTCGCAGTCAATCTGCAGCGTGCGTTCGCCCAATTTGGACAGATCGACCACTGCCCGCAGGCTGCGCCCAATCAGGCGCTGGATCTCCTGCGTGCGGCCGCTTTGCTTGCCCTTGGCCGCCTCCCGGTCGGCGCGGGTGTGGGTGGCGCGCGGCAGCATGCCGTACTCGGCGGTAAGCCAGCCCTGCCCCTTGCCCTTGAGGAAGCCGGGGACCTTGTCCTCCACCGAGGCGGTGCAGATCACCTGCGTGTGACCGAACTCCACCAGCACGGATCCTTCGGCATGGCGGGTGTAGTTGCGGGTCAGACGGACCGGGCGCAGCGCAGCGGCCGCACGCCCTTCGGCGCGGATGTAAGTCATGTGGGTTCGGGTGCCTGAGAGGCGAAGCAACGGCAATCGTACCGACTGCAGCTACTTGCTATCGATGAGCTTGGTCGAGCGGGCGATTGCCTTGTTGATTTCTGCGACCGCCTCGTCGATCTGGTCTTCGGTCAAGCCAATGTCGGTGAATTCTCCCGAGCGCGGGATCTGGATCGTCGAGGCCACCGCGCCGTCCGGCATCACAAGCGTTGACACCGGCGCATCGGTCGGCGGCACCATTTCCACCGACTCGGTGCCGGCCCAGGTCATTGCCACCGCAGTGCAGTTGTCGGCGTCGGCGCCGGCATTGGCGAGCGCCATCTCGATCAGGTCAGGCACAGCACGCATCACCGTGTTGCCGTAGAAGCCTTCGGCAATCTGCCGGTCCGTCAGCGCGCCCCACAAGCCGTCGGAACAGAGCAGCAGCGTGTCGCCATTGCGCAGCGGCGTCGGCCGGCTCACCTCGACTGTGGGTGCAACGAAGGCACCGATGCAGTTGAAGATGCGGTTGCGCTCAGGATGGTCCTTGGCCTCTTCGGCCTTGATCAGGCCCGCCGCGACCAGATGGTGAACACGCGAGTGATCGGTGGTGCGCTCGGCAATGCGCCCGCTGCGCAGCAGATACAGGCGCGAATCACCCACGTGCGCCCAGGTCGCCATGCCATGCTGGATCACGCAGGCGATGACTGTGGTGCGCGGCGCTTCGGGCAGGCTGTGTTCGGCGCGATAGCGATGCAGTTCGCGATGCGCCGCCAGCACCGATTCCTCCAGGTAGCGCGCCGGGTCGGCCAGCAGCGGCGCGGCGTCGCGCTGGTAGATCGATGCCATGGTCTGCATCGTCAACTGTGCGGCCACCTCCCCTCGCGCATGGCCGCCCATGCCATCTGCCACCAGCATCAACAGCGAATCACGGGTGTAAAGGTAACCCATGCGGTCCTGGTTGACCTTGCGTCCGCCCTTCTTGCTCTCCTGATAGATCGAAAAACGCATAGGGTTTCAGATCGCTGCGCAGTTGAGACGGTATTGCACCAGATCCGGACCGGCCCAGCATGTGACGGGCGCTGATTCTTTCACTGTCTTGCGCGTAAGAGAAGGGCCTTGCCCGTGCGGGTTCGGCTAGAACCAGGTGATGTTGTGGTCCTTCATGAAACGCATGAAGCGTTCCTGCATGTGACGAACGCGGGCACCGGTGCGCTCCATCACGCTGAACTCAGGCTTTTCTGGCACGTTGTTGACCAGTTCCTTCTGCACCGCATAGACCGTCTGCGGCCGCTCGAGCGAGTTCAGGCGCAGACAGCGCTCGACCATCGAGATCATCTGGGCCGAGTACAAGCCGCGGAACGAGCGCAGCGCCGTCGGCATGCGGTCGTCCTTCAGCCGCTGATCGGACTCCTGCGGTGGCATGCCAGACATGCAGGCATAGATGCAGGCGCCGATCGAATACACATCCGTCCACGGACCGAGTTCGGCGTCGCGCTTGTACAACTCGGGCGCGGCGAAGCCCGGCGTGTACATCGGATAGGTCTTGCTGATGTCGCGCTGCAGAGTCTGGCGGGCGGCACCGAAGTCGAGCAGGATCGGCGTGCCGTCCATGCGCAGATAGATGTTGGCCGGCTTCACGTCCAGGTGCAGCAGCCGGTTGGAGTGGACCTCGCGCAGGCCGTTCATCACCTGGGTGAAGACGCGTCGGATGAAGCGCTCGGACAGGACGTCCTTCTGCTCCTTGCTGCGGTTACGAATCACGTGCTCCTGCAGCGAGCGACCTGATTCGTAGGTCATCACCATGTAGACCGTATCGTTGGCGCGGAAGAAGTTGAGCACGCGCACGATGTTCGGGTGGAAGATCGACGCGAGCGCACGACCTTCCTCGAAGAAGCACTTCAGGCCGATGCGATAGGTATTGAGGTTCTCTGGCGCCACGTAGGGCGAGAACTCGCCCGCCTTGCGCTGGGCCAACGCCGCCGGCATGTACTCCTTGATCGCGACCGACTGACCCGCTTCGTCGGTCGCCAGGTAGACGATCGAGAAACCCCCGCTCGATATCTTCTTTACTATGCGGTAGCCGCCGACCTCGAGACCTTCCGGCAATGAAGCATTGTTTTGCGCCGCCATCGGGGTCAGTCAGTAGAGGTCCGTGAATGCTTGGGGGCTCGGGCCCGGATGCATGCGGCGTGCTGCCAGTGTCCGCAACGAGCGCCCGATTCTATCCAAGTAGCCGCGTTTCGCCGCGTCGAGATCGATCCGCCAATCGCCTGAAAAGCACTCCCGCATGGGCTCAGTTGCCAGCATGACCGGCTTTGCCGCCGCTTCCCGTCCGACGCCGTTGGGGTTGCTCAGCGTGGAATTGCGCTCGGTGAACAGCCGTTTCCTCGACCTGTCGCTGCGGGTGGCCGATGAACTGCGCAACTTCGAGCCGCAATTGCGCGAATCGGTTGCGGCTGTTGTGGCGCGCGGCAAAGTCGACTGCCGCCTGTGGATGCAACGCCAGTCACAACCGCTGGCGCCCACCGTCAACGACGAGGCGCTGCACGAGTTCGCGGCCTTGGCCGACCGGCTGCGTGCCGCGGTCCCGCAAGCTCAACCACTGTCAGTGGCCGATATCCTCGCCTGGCCCGGCGTGGTCGAGACGGCCGTGCTCGACAACGAATCGCTGCGCGCCGCGCTGCAGGGCGCGTTGGACGAAGCGCTGGCCGGACTGCTGGCCACGCGGCGGCGCGAAGGCGACGCCCTGCGCGCGATCCTGATCGAGCGCTGCGATGCGATCGACAGCATCGTCACCACCTTGCGTCCACGCGTGCCGGAGATCCTCGCGGCGCTGGAGAGGAAGCTCACCGAGCGTCTGAACCAGGCGCTTACGCCGGCGCTCGAGGGCGGCACGGTCTCGCGTGACGAGATCATCGACCGCATCCGCCAGGAGGTCACGCTCTACGGCCTGCGCGCCGACGTCGACGAAGAGCTCAAGCGGCTGTCAACCCATGTCAACGAAGTGCGACGGGTACTCGCCGCCGGCGGCTCGGTCGGCCGTCGACTCGACTTCCTGATGCAGGAGTTGAATCGCGAGGCCAATACGCTCGGCTCCAAGGCATCGGCGATCGATCTCACCCAAGCGGCAGTCGAACTGAAACTGGCGATCGAACAGATGCGCGAACAGATCCAGAATCTCGAGTAGACCGTCATGCCGTTGACTCCCGCCATCTCTCCCGTGCTCGCGGACATGACCGCCGGCAACCTGTTCCTCGTTGTCGCGCCATCGGGCGCAGGCAAGTCGACGCTGGTCAACGCCCTGCTTGCGCGCGACACGGCGATCGCCCTGTCGGTCTCGTACACCACCCGCCCGCCGCGTCGCGGCGATCAGAACGGGCGTGAATACCACTTCGTCAGCGTGGACGAGTTCAAGAAGCGCCGTACCCGTGGCGAGTTTCTCGAGAGCGCTGAAGTGCACGGAAACTTCTACGCGACCAGCCGCGTGTGGATCGAGGAACGGGTGCTGGCCGGTGGCGACGTCCTGCTCGAGATCGACTGGCAAGGCGCACGCCAGGTAAAGGCCGTGTTCCCGCATGCGGTGGGCATCTTCATCCTGCCGCCTTCCATCGAGGCGCTTGCCCAAAGGTTGCACAAGCGCGGACAGGACAGCGAGGCGGTGATCAACCGCAGACTGCTGGCCGCAGGCAGCGAAATCGCTCACGCGCCCGAAGCCGACTACGTCATCATCAACGAAGACTTCGAGCTGGCGCTGGCCCAGATGACCGCGATCGTCACCGCCACACGCCTGCGCTACGGGTGCCAGGCCGCGCGTCACCACGACCTTTTCGCGGCTCTCGGCATCCCCCAGTAACGGCAAGGCCCGTCCGCGCGCGCTGCGGCAGGTAGAATCGGGCCGACTTCATCCAGGAATCCGCCATGGCCCGCATCACCGTCGAAGATTGTCTCAAGCACATCCCGAACCGCTTCCAACTCGCGCTCGCCGCGGCGTACCGTGCGCGCCAACTGGCGCAGGGCCACTCGCCGAAGATCGAAACCAAGGACAAGCCGCCGGTCGCCGCCCTGCGGGAAATCGCCGCCGCCAAGGTCGGTATCGAGATGCTGCGCAAAGTGCCCACCTGATCGAGCGCCGTGGCATCCCGCCACATCTTCGGGGAACCACTGGTCTGGCAACGCTGACCGACGTGTTCCCTTATGCCTTCCGCCCCCACCACCCCTGACGTTCCGGGCAGTTCTCCTGCGCCGGCGGCACCACCGGCGTCGAGCTATTCGCCCACGGGCCTGGCGCGTCGCGCCGCCGAGGCGCTGCGCAAGGCAGTCGTCTGGCGCGCCGACGTCGCCAGCGAGCCGGCGCCACCTGCGGTGGTCAGCTTTGCCCAACTCACCGAGAAGCTCAAGCGCTACCTGCCCTCCGCCGACATCCAGCGCGTCAAGGAGGCGTTCAAGGTCTCCGATGCCGCGCACCTGGGCCAGTTTCGCAAGAGCGGCGAGCCGTACATCACCCACCCGATCGCCGTCGCGGAGCTGCTGGCCGACTGGAAGCTCGACGCCGCCGCGATTCAGGCCGCCCTGCTGCATGATGTTCTGGAGGACTCCGGCACCAGCAAGCAGGAACTGACCGAGAAGTTCGGCCCGACCGTGGCCGAACTCGTCGATGGCGTCTCCAAGCTCGACCGACTGCGCTTCGACTCCTCCGAGGAACAGCAGGCGGAGAGCTTCCGCAAGATGCTGCTCGCCATGGCGCGCGACGTGCGCGTCATCCTGATCAAGCTGGCCGATCGCTTGCACAACGTGCGCACGCTGGGCTCGATGGCGCCCGACAAGCAGCGCCGAATCGCGCGCGAGACGCTCGAGATCTACGCACCGATCGCGCATCGTCTCGGCCTCAATGCGCTGTACCGCGAGATGCAGGATCAGGCGTTCGCCCGCCTGCATCCGCTGCGCTTTCGCACGCTCGACAAGGCGGTGCGATCAGCTCGTGGCAACCGGCGCGAAGTGCTCGGCAAGATGATGGAGTCGGTGCGCAAGGCGCTGGCGCAGGCGAAGCTCAAGACCGAGATCTTCGGCCGCGAGAAGACGCTGTACGGCATCTACAAGAAGATGGAGGAAAAGCACCTGTCGTTTTCCGAGGTGCTCGACGTCTACGGCTTTCGCATCGTCGTCAACTCGCGCGCCGACTGCTACCTGGCGCTCGGCGCACTGCATGCGCTCTACAAGCCGGTGCCGGGGCGCTTCAAGGACTACATCGCGATTCCCAAGGTCAACGGCTACCAGTCGCTGCACACCACGCTGATCGGCCCGTACGGCACGCCGGTGGAGTTCCAGATCCGCACGCAGGAAATGAACCACGTGGCCGAAAGCGGCGTGGCAGCGCACTGGCTGTACAAGGAAGACGCTACCTCGCTGTCCGAGCTGCAGTCGCGCACGCATGCGTGGCTGCAGTCGCTGCTGGAGATCCAGAACCAGACCGGCGATTCGACCGAGCTGATGGAGAACATCAAGGTCGATCTGTTTCCGGACAAGGTCTACGTCTTCACCCCGCGCGGCAAGATCGTGTCGCTGCCGCGCGGCGCCACGCCGGTGGACTTCGCCTACAACATCCACACCGACGTCGGCAACAAGTGCGTGGCCGCCCGCATCAACAACGAGATCCAGCCACTGCGCACCGAGTTGCGTAACGGCGACGTGGTGGAAGTCGTCACCGGCCCGGTGGCGCGCCCCAATCCCGGCTGGCTGTCGTTCGTGCGCACCGGCCGCGCGCGCGCCGAGATCCGCCACTTCCTGCGCACCATGAAGCGGGAAGAATCGATCGAGCTGGGCGAACGCCTGCTCGCCCAGGCCTCGCAGCAACTTGACTTGCCGGTCGGCGATGTCACCGCGCTGGCCGGATGGGACGCTGTAATCAAAGCGGCGCAGGCGCGCGACAAGGACGAGATCCTCGCCGACATCGGCCTCGGCCGCCGCCTCGCGGCGGTGGTGGCGCGCCAGCTGCTGCTGCCGGCCTACAACACCGAGAGCGGTGAACGGTCACGCTCGGCGGCGCAGTCGGCACCGGTCGTCATTCGCGGCACCGAGGGCATGGCGCTGCAGATGGCCAATTGCTGCTGCCCGATCCCGGGCGACGTCATCATCGGGCACATGCGCCGCGATCAAGGTTTGGCCGTGCACCAGGCCGACTGCAGTAACGCGCAGCGCGCGCGCAAGGCCGATCCGGAACGCTGGCTCGACCTGCAATGGGCCGAGGAGATGACCGGCAACTTCTCGCTCAACCTCGACGTGCACGGACTGAACCAGCGTGGCGTGCTGGGTCGCGTGGCGGCGGGCTTCGCGGAAGCCGACTGCAACATCCTGAACGTGCACGTGGACGATGATGGCTCGGAGATCGCGCTGATTCACTTCAAGGTGCAGGTGCGCGATCGCCAGCACCTGGCACGCGTGATCCGTACGCTGCGGCGGATCAAACAGGTCTCCAAGGTGATCAGGGCGCGCTCTCGCGAGCGCGGCGGCGAGGACACCTAGGCCGGGCGAGCGGTCGCGGCAGGCCGCCCGGTCAGTCCAGCGCCTGGTACGTGACCTCGACGATCTCGATCGTCTCCACACCAGCCGGCGTGCGCAGCTGCACCACATCGCCCTCGCGCGCCTTGATCAGCGCGCGTGCGATCGGCGAGATCCAACTGACCCGACCGCGCGGCAGATCCACCTCGTCGATGCCCACGATCGCGATCTGCAGTTCGTCGCCGGCGCCGTTGGCATAGCGCACGGTCGCGCCAAAGAACACCTGGTCGGTCAACTCGCGCGATGCAGGATCGACGACCTCGGCGTTGTCGAGCCGTCGCGTGAGAAAACGCAGGCGGCGATCGATCTCGCGCAGGCGCTTCTTGCCGTAGATGTAGTCGCCGTTCTCCGAGCGGTCGCCGTTCGATGCCGCCCACGAGACCGTCTGCACGACCGCGGGTCGCTCGACATTGAGGAGATTGACGAGCTCGCTTCTCAAGCGCGCGTAGCCCGCCGGTGTCATGTAATTGCGCGATCCGACCGGCAGCCCCACCACCTCCAGATCGTCGTCATCGTCTTCGCTTTCGCTGCTTTCCTTGACGAACGCTTTGCTCATGCCGGCCGATACCGTGAACCGAAGCAGCGCATCTTACTCACTGCCGCCATTGCGCCCGGGCGGCAGCGCGCATCAAGGTCGCGTGATGCCGGGTTCGCGTCCGGTCTGCGGCGTGAACTTCAGCGCCGCAATGTCGTACCCCAGTGCCGCCGCGCGCGCCAGCAGGCGCTCCAGCGTGCCCTGCTCGATGGTCGGCGAGCGACCGAGCAGCCACAGCGCGTTGCGTCCCGGCGTGCCAACCAGCGCCGCGGAGTAGTCGGGCGTGACATCGAGGATCCAGTAGTCGGCCCACGCGAACGGCATCCAGCGAAGCGCGCGCGGCGCGAAGCTGACCTTGAGCTTGGCATCGGCGCTGCCCGACACGACCCGCGCAATGCCCTGCGCCTGGCGCAGGCGGCCGCGGCGTGTCTCGCAGCGGTTGATCACGTCGAAGCGGCCATCGGGCCTGGGCACGTAGGTCGCCGTGACGTTGTGATCGCATACTGCTTCGAATGGATTGGACAAGCGCGCCAGTTCGAACCAGCGCCCGGCGTACGAGTGCAGCCGCACCGTCGGCGCAGTCTGCGGCGGCGCCGGACCCTTGGTGAAGGCGAGCGGTACCGCGACCGTGGCCACCAGGGTGGCCAACTCGCGTCCGATCGTCGGCGTGAGCAGCCGAAGCGCCAGGGGAGCAAGGATCGCAGCGGCGCGCGGACTGGTGCGCGGCGGCGCCATCACGCGCGGCCGGCGCGCACCAACCAGCAGCCAGCCGACCGCCGCCGCTGCGACGCCGACCAGCACCTTCGGTTTGAGAGACTGGAATTTCGCGCCCGCCTGCACGCGCCCGCGCGCCAAATGGTTGCGTAGTCGGTAGGTCGACTGCTGCAACGACACCTCTGCATGCCTGATCTCGGCATCGAGCAAGAGACCGCCGGCGAGACGTGATGCCATGGTGCTCTCCGAGCGAGATGAGATGGGAGATGGACAATCGGCGTCAGCGAGCTGCTGCTGGGCCTGCCGTTGCGCCTGCCGGCTGCGCCGGCGAAGGCCCCCGATCGCCGTCGGGCGTGCGGCTCGGCGCCAATTGCCGGACCGTGGCCGGAAACAGCAGGTGCTGCGCCTCCGCGCGTGCCATGCGCAGCAGGATCCATACGCCCATGGCGGAGATCACCAGTGCGACGCCCAAAGCCACGCCGAACGGCGCGCCCGCGGCCATGGCCAGCGCGATCGCCAGCACCCAGCCGCAGACCCAGGCCGTCAGTGCCAGCAGCGCGGCGAGCACGGCGTACAACGCCATCATCGTCAATGCCAGGCCGGCGCGACGCGCCTCCAGCGTCAGCAGGTGGAAGCGCGCCTGCAGTGCACCGCGCAGATCGTCGATCAGCTGCTGGCCGATCTCCATCAGCGATGGGTCGTGCCCGGCGCGCGCCGGTGCCTCGGCGCCGGCGCTCGGCGTCGCTGCGCCGGGCGCTGGGCGTGGCGGCGTTTCGTCGGCCGGCGCTCGCTGACCCGGTGCGTCCGCGTGCGGCTCGCGCTCCACCATCAACGCATCCAGCGCGCGATCACCATGCCGGCCAGCATTGCCAACGCAATCGACGTCATTGGCCGTTCGCGCACGTAGTCGCGCGCCGTGGTCATGGCGCGCGACTGCATCTCGCCAACGCTGCCAACCCGCGAATGCAGGCTGTCGGCTGTGTGCTGCGCGGTCTCGCGCATGCGATCCAGAGCAGGCCCGGCCGTCGCCGCCACGCGGTCGACAGCGGAGTGCGCCGTGCTGGCCAGACGATCGACCATGCGCTCGCCGTTACGGTTGCCGACATTGGCGGTGGCGGTGTCCGAGCTTGGGTAGCTGCTTTCCATGAAGTTCTCCGTTGGCTTGGGGGATGGAATGGATGAAGCGCGTCAGCGCACGCGGCCGCGTCGGAACAGGTTCACGATCGCCAGCAGAATGATGGCGCCGACCAGCGAGACGATCAGTGAAGCGATGCTGAATTGCTCGTTGATGCTGGGCACGCCCACCATCGGCGAGATGATCCAGCCCGCAAGTGCGGCACCGATGATGCCGACGACGATGTTGAGGATCAGGCCCTGCTGTGCGTCGGTCTTCATGACGAGACTGGCGAGCCAGCCGACGATGCCGCCGACGATGAGCCACAAGATGAAATTGATCATGGTTGCATTCCCCGATGGTTGCAGTCGCGCCGAACAGCAGCGACCTGTGCAGGAGTCGGCAGGCAACCCGCGTGCCCCGTTTCCGAAACGTCAGGCCCGTAGTTCGAATGCGAGTGGAAGCGACGTCACTCGATCAGCGGCAGCATTCTTCTGATCACCACCGTCAATCGTCCTGCATCCACGTCGAATGCGTACGCGCAGGTACGTGCTCCGGTGCGCGGTGTCCCTCACCGGAACGCTGCCCGCAAGGCAGCGTACCCGTGACGCGGGACCCATCGACGCCGAAACTCTTGTCCGTCGGCAGCGCGGGATCGGTGCACGCAACTACCATTGGGCGAGCGCGCTTGTGTCGATTGCAGTACTCGACAGTCGCGCGTTAGTCACCGTCGTTGCGAGGCGTGCGCCGCATTCGAAGCGCACGTCAACGCGCGTCACTTTTGATACAGCAAGTGGTTCGCAGAACGTTCAACAGCAACAGACCGAAGATTCGGAACGAGAGTCGGCGGGTTTGTCTCGTTCACTGGGGAGGAATACATGAGCCACGCGCTCATCGTCGATGACGATGTCGATTCGACCGCGATGCTGTCTGAGCTGATCGCATCTGAAGGATTCACCGTTGCCGTCGCGCACACGTTGCGCGATGCCAGACGCAATCTCGCCCTGCAGCAGCCCGACGTCATTCTGCTTGACCTCATGCTGCCCGACGGCAACGGCATGGAACTGGTCGAAGACGCCGAGGTGATGCGCAACAGCGAAGTCGTGCTGATGACTGGCCACGCCAGTGTGGAGACCAGCGTGCAGGCACTGCGCATGGGTGCCGCCGACTATCTCGTCAAGCCGATCAACATCAAGCATCTGCGCGGTGTGCTGTCGCGGCTGATGCGCCCCTCCGCCCTGCAGGCAGAGATCAAGACGCTGAAGAACGAGCTGGACGACACCGGCAAGTTCGGCATGCTCTGGGGACGCTCGCAGCCGATGCGGCGTGTCTACGAGCAGGTGGCACGCGTGGCCGGCACCGGCGTGACGGTCTTTATCACCGGCGAAAGCGGCTCGGGCAAGGAAGTGGTGGCGCAAACCATTCACCAGCTGTCGCGGCGCCGGAACAACCCGTTCCTCGCCGTCAATTGCGGCGCCATTTCACCGCACCTGATCGAAAGCGAAGTCTTCGGCCACGAGAAAGGCAGTTTCACCGGCGCGCAGCGACAGCACCAGGGGTTCTTCGAACGCGCCCACGGCGGCACGCTGTTCCTTGACGAGATCACCGAGATGCCGCTCGACCTGCAGGTCAAGCTGCTGCGTGTCCTCGAGACCGGCACCTTCATGCGCATCGGGTCTACCGATGTGGTCGAGGCCGATGTGCGCATCATCGCCGCCACCAATCGCAAGCCGCTCGACGCAGTCGCCAGCGGCAAGCTGCGCGAGGACCTGCTGTATCGCCTGAACGTGTTCCCGATCCACCTGCCGCCGCTGCGCGACCGCCTGGAAGACGTCGAACTGCTGGCGCAGCACTTCGTCGACGAGATCTCGCAAAGCGAAGGCAAGAGCAAGAACTTCACGCCCGGGGGGCTGCGCCGGATGGCATCGTATCCCTGGCCCGGCAACGTGCGAGAACTGCGCAATGCCGTGCACCGCGCCTATGTGATGACCGAGGGCGGCCTGATCTCCGAGGAGTGGCTGCCGCAGGCCGATCCGGATACGCCGATTCCGGCGACCAGCAGCGGTCGCTCGCTCAGCGTGCACGTCGGCATGTCGCTCGCCGAGGTCGAGCGCATGATGATTTACGCCACGCTCGATCACTATGGCGGCCACAAGGAAAAGACCGCCGCCACGCTCGGGGTCAGCCTGAAGACGCTTTATAACCGGCTCAAGGAATACGCCGAAGAGTCGGCAAGGCACGAGGCAAGCGAGGTCTAGCGCGGCGCCCGCAGGCGCGCCCTACGCCCGCGCGGTCAGCGCAGGTCGCGCCCGCTCAGCAGGTCGGCCAGGTCATCGGCGTGTTCTTCCTCGGTGGCGAGGATGTCTTCCATCATGCGCCGTGTGGTGGGATCACGGTCCGCGAGGTAGCGCACCATCTCGCGATAGCTCTCGATCGCAATGCGTTCGGCCACCAGGTCTTCACGGATCATCTCGCGCAGCGTGCTGCCGGCCACGTACTCGGCATGGCTGCGCTCGGCCAGGCCATGCGGCGAAAAATCAGGCTCGCCACCCAGTTGCACGATGCGCTCGGCGATCCGATCAGCGTGCTCTTCCTCTTCTTTGGCGTGCTCGAGGAACTCGGCCGCCACCGCCTGCGCGTCGGTGCCCTTGGCGGTGAAATAGTGCCGCTTGTAGCGCAGCGTGCACACCAGTTCCGTCGCGAGCGCCTCGTTGAGCAGGCGCAGGACGGTACCGCGATCGGCGTCGTAGCCGGGTGTCACGGCACCCTCTTCGATCGACTGCCGGGCGCGTTGCCGCAGTGTGGCGACATCGCTCAACTGACCTGGCGCCGACACGGGCGGGTGGGCCGGTGCCTGTGTACTGCCTTGCGGGTCCTCTTCGACTCTGCTGGTGACTGCCATGGGTGCGACTCCAGTTGGCCGACATCTCGTCGGCTCGAAATTTGAGCGGGGGGAGAAGCTTCTCTGACAGCATCGACTGTGCCCGTCAGCACGGCACACGGCCTCGGAACGCGATTGCGCAGCACGGGCACGTGCCTTGCCGTTTTCGGTTCTTCATGATCACGCAAGGGCGTTCGATGCAACAGGTACCTCCTGGCTGGACACCGCCCGCCGACCCCGCCGATCCGATCCCCCAGCCGCACCCGCCCGGCGTGCGTGATCCGGGCGACGTGCCGCCCAAGCCGATTCAGGATCCGCCACCGGTGCCGCCCCCGACGCACCCCAAGTAGCGAGTCATGTCCAGTGCGCCTGCGGGCGCGCCCCGCTCCACCATCCCTCTTTCCGCAAGGAGTCGCCAATGAAGCGAGCCATCCCGACCCTCACCCTGCCAGGCATCGTGCTGTCCGCGACGATCGTCGCTGCGCTCGCAGCCTGCAGCCCGACCGACCGCCAGGAGGCGCGCACCGAGACGGCAAAGGCCGCCAACAGTGCAGCAGCCAGCGCAGAGAAGGCCGCCGAGCGCACCGGGCAGGCAGTCGACGACGCTGGCATCACCGCCAAGGTGAAGTCGTCGCTGCTGGCCGACGATCAGGTCAAGGGCCTGTCGATCAACGTGGATACGAGCGGTGGTGCGGTCACGCTGACCGGTTCCGCCCAGACCGCCGCCGAGAAACAGCGGGCCGAGCAACTGGCAACGGGTGTCGAAGGCGTGCGCAGCGTGCGCAACAACATCACCGTTGCGCAGGGCCCGGTCACGCCCGCCAACGGCAGTGGCACCACGATGAAGAAGTAGCCGCCGTCGCAGTTGCAGTTGCAGTTGCCCGCTACGCGACCGCCGTGTGTGACCAGGTGTGCGTTCGACTGCCGCTCCGCTACAACCGCGCCTCGTTCTTGCTGGGGATCGCGGTCGACGGACCGTCCGTCGCCACTTTGGAGATGTACAGATGACCACTCCCAAGAACCCCAAGAACCAGGGCGAAGGCGACCGCGAGTCCGCCAAGCGCTACAACGAGGATCAGCGCCAGTTCGTCGGCGAACACGATGAGCGGGAGCGCGAGCGTCTGGCGCGCGAGGCCAAGCCGCGCGACGCCGCCGAGGCGGCCGACTTGAAGCAAGCTGAGGCGATCGGACGGCAGCGTTCGAAGGCCGGCGACGAGAGCGGCCAAATGAGCGAACCGCCCGCTGCCGACCCCGGGCCGGTCGCTGGCGGCGGCGGCACCGAGGTCGACGAGCGCGATAGCGCTGACCGGCCCACCGGCAACCGCGAAATGCGCAGCCGCGACGATGCGGGCACGCGCCGGCGGGGCAGGTTCCTGCGGCGACGTCGCTGACCACCAAGCGGCCGGTACCCTGGCCGCAGGCCCGCACTGCTGCTCTGGTCCCACTGGTCCGCTACGCACTGCCCGATCACGCAATCATGTAGATACGGCCGTCGACGCCTCCATCAGGCACTGTCGTTGCTGAATTTATCGCGAGGCCCGGTCTGCCGCGGCTGGGTGAATGTCGAAAGACGTTCCGGGTGGATACCTCTCCCCTCACTCCACCCGCTCTTTTCCTCAACGGAACGCTGCCTGCAGCGATCCGACGAGCCCCGTCCCCGTGACGGGGCTTTTTTTTGCACGCGGCCTGTCCGTCACCTTGCCTTCCGCATTCGTGCAAATTCGCGTGTAGCAATTACAGGCCGACGCGAAATTTTCAGCAGGCTGTGCACCGAGTCGTCTCCACGTCGTTAACCCACGCTCGTTTCCGACTCACCCGGCCGCACCGCGCGGCCCCTGTGCACATTGGCGATGCCTTCCGTCTCCTGTCCCACGCTCGTCCCGGCCAGTGTCGCGCCGGCACCCGCCGCCGTCACCCCGCCGCAGAAAGAAACGCCCAGCTACGCGATGCTGTATCGGCATCTGTGGCACTTTGCCCGCGGGGCCCGCCTGCAACTGGCGCTTGCCACGACCTTGCTCGTGACGTCGCAGTTGCTCAAGCTGGGCGTGCCGTACCTGGCCGGGCAGGCGATCAACGCGATCCAGGCCGGCGGCGACCGCATGCTGGCCAACGCCGCGGTCTACATCGCCGGCGTGCTTGGCGCGGTGATTGCGTCGTGGACGCTGCACGGACCGGGCCGCATCATCGAGCGGCGCGTCGGCGTGCATGTGCGCACGCGCGTGGCCGACACGCTGTACGCGCGCGCCTCGCGCCTGCCGCTGGCTTGGCACAACCGGCATCACTCGGGCGAGGTCCTGCACCGCGTCGGCATGGCCAGCAGCGGCCTGTTCGACTTCGCGCAGAACCAGTTCATCTACCTGCAGAACTTCGTCAACATCTGCGGTCCGGTGATCGCGCTGTGGCTTCTGTCCGACACGCTGGGCGGCGTTGCCGTCGCCGGCTACATCGTGGTTGCCGCGGTCATCGTGCACTTCGACCGCCGGCTGATGCGCTACGCGGCGCAGGAGAACCAGGCCGAGCGGCGCTACTCGGCCGGCCTGCTCGAATTCCTCGGCAACATCTCCACCGTCATGAGCCTGCGCCTGCAGGGCGCGACGCGCAGCCTGCTGTCACGCCGGCTGCAGGAGGTCTTCGTGCCGCTGCGCAAAACCATCTTGCTCACCGAGTTCAAGTGGTGTGCGGTCGATCTGCTCACGGTGAGCCTCACCTGGTCGCTGGTGGCCCTGTTCGCCTGGCGCAGCTACGGCAGCAGCGGCGTGCTGGCGCTGGGCAGCGTCTTCATGGTGTATCAGTACGCGCAGCAGGCCGGCGGCGTGCTCGGATCGCTGGCGGCGCACTTCCAGAACTTTGCCCGCATCGCCACCAACTATGCGAGTGCCGATCCGATCTGGCAGGCGCAGGAGGCGGGCGCCTCGGTCGGTCCCGCCGATGCCCGCTGGAAGGAGATCGCGGTGCTCGGGCTCGACTTCGACTACGTGCGCCCCGACGGGGTCCGCCCGGCGCTGCGCGGCGTGTCTCTGATGCTCAGGCGCGGCGAAAAGATCGCCGTGGTCGGCGGCTCCGGATCGGGCAAGAGCACGCTGTTGCGGGTGCTGGCCGGCCTGTACACGCCGCTGCACGGCCATTACATGGTCGACAACGTCGCACAGCTGAAGATGAAGGACCTCGGGGCGATCGCCACCCTGATCCCGCAGGAGTACGAGGTGTTCGAAGGCTCGCTGCGTGAGAACCTGACCTTCGGTGCGGAGCACAGCGACGCCGCGATCCACGCCGCGATCCGGATCGCCGCCTTCGACGGCGTGCTCGATGTCCTGCCCGACGGCCTGGACACCGCGATCACCGAGCGCGGCGTCAATCTCTCCGGCGGGCAGCGCCAGCGGCTGGCGCTCGCGCGCGGTCTCTTGGCGGCGGGCGACCGGCCGATCCTGCTGCTCGACGAACCGACCAGCGCGCTGGACCAGGCCACCGAGGCGCGCGTCTACGAGCAGGTGGCGCGCGCCCGGCCCGACGGCGTGCTGATCGCCTCGGTGCATCGCCTGTCGCTGCTGGACAGGTTCGACCGCGTGGTGCTGATGGACCAGGGTCGGGTGGTGGACACCGGCACCATCGCCGAATTGCTGGCACGTCAGCCGCCGTTCCGCGCGCTGATGCAGCGCGCCGCACCGTCGACGGTGGCGGCAGTGGAGCTGCCGGTCGAACCGGATCGCACGCCGATGCACACGCTCCGGGTCGGCTGAGCGCGCCCCGCCAAGAGGTTTCAACGCCGCAAGAGAGGCGCCGCGCGCGTCGCGCAACAAAGCGACGCCGGGGCGTGCGGCCCAGGGCGAGTCGGCCGCCCGCGAAAGCCGATGCAAGGCCGGTACAGGGGACACAACGGTGTGCCGGAAGATCGCCCGACGCGCGGCCAACGGGTCGGGCAGCGCCGCGGCCGGTGCGGGCGGAGGCAGGCTGCCTCCACCCGCGTCCCGCGCGGGAGGCGATGCGCAGGGTGTGACGCCTCGTGTCCGTTCGAAGGATCGATCGCACCGCGGCACGGCGCGTGGGTGCGGCGCATCGCAACGCGCAGGGCACGGCGTGGCTCACGCCTGCCGGATCCTCTTGCCGACGCGCCTGGCCGCGCCCGGGGGCACGACGGTTGCCCGCGGCAGGGTTCAACCGTGCGCGCAGCATCGCCATTCGACGCCTGCGCGCCACCCCCATGACGCTGCGTCGCGCCCTCCTCGTCGCCTCTGTGCTGGTCCTCGGCGCGCTCGTGCTGCTGGTCGCGCTGATGGACTGGAACTGGCTGCGCGGTCCGGCGCAGCGCCTGGCCAGCAGCATCCTGCAGCGCGAGATCACGCTGGGACATCTGGAGGTGCGTCCGGGGCTGACCAGCATCGTGCGCCTGCGCGACGTGCGCGTGGCCAACACCGACGGGGCGCAGGTGCAGCCGATGGCCACTGTGCGCGAACTCGAGTTCTCGATACGTCTCGGTTCGATCCTCATGCCGCCGCGCGTGCTGCCGCAGGTGCATCTGACCGACGCCGACGTGCTGCTCGAGCGGCATGCCGACGGTCGCGCCAACTGGGAATTCGGTCGCGGCGGCCGGCAGGGCGTGGAGCACGGCGACCGCCCGCCTGCGCTGGATGTGCGTGGGCTGCGCATCGACGGCGCGCGCCTCGCGTATCGCGACGCGCAGCAAAAGATCCGCGCCGATGCACGCGCGCAGACGCGCAACGAAGCACGCTATCCGACCTGGATCGAGTTCACCGGCGACTGGCGCGGCGCGCCGTTCAGCGGCGTGGTGCAGACCGGCAACGTCCTGAGCGTGATGAACAGCAACCAGCCGTTCGTGCTGAAGCTGTCGATGAAGGCGAGCGACACGACGCTCGAAGCCGAGGGCGAGATCACCGACATCGCCACCGGGGGCGGGATCGACATGCAACTGATGATCGCCGGACCGAGCCTGGCCTCGCTCTACCCAACCCTGCAACTGGCGCTGCCGGCATCGCCGCCGTATCGGTTCGACGGCCGCCTCACCAAGCGCGGCAACACCTATGGTTACGCAAGCTTCAGCGGCACCGTCGGCGGCAGCGATATCGCCGGCGACGGCGAACTGGTGATCGAGCAGCCCCGCCCGCGACTCACGGCATCCCTGCGCAGCAAGCGCGTCAACCTCGACGACCTCGGTCCGCTGATTGGCGTGCAGGCGGCCGCGGCCGCGCGGTCGCGCGGCGCCCGACCGGAGCAGGCAACCCCGGCCGAACGCCGCCAAGGCATGCGGCCCCAGCAGGGCAAAGGCAACCCGCCGGCGAAACAAACGCAGGGCATCGAAGGCACCCGCCGGCACGCACCGGGATCCGTGTACGCCGCAGATCCCATCGCGCCCGCCTTGCTGCGGCCGCCGCGGCTGCATCTAATCGGAACGCCGCATTCGCCGCGCAGCTGGATGCCGCCGCCGCGCAACGATGCAGGCACGTCGACTGACGCCCCGCCCAAGCGCGAGACACAACCGGCAAGGCGCCAGCCAGCGCCGACGGGCGTGGCGCCCGCACGAGAAGTCAAAGCCGGTACCGCACCGCCCAAGCAGACGGGCGCCGCGAAGCCGGCCGACCCAGCGCTGTCCCGCAGCCCGCCCGGGCAGTCCGCCGAGCGTGCCAACAATGGTGTCACCGCATCACGGGTGCTGCCGACCGCCGACTTCAGCGGTGCGCGGCTGGCCGTGATCGACGCAGACATCACCTATGCCATCGACACCCTGCGCCTGCCGACACCGGAACTGGCCCTGCGCGACGTGCGCAGCCGCGCGCTGCTGCAGGACGCCCAACTGCGCGTCGATCCGCTGCGCTTTCACTTCGCCGGTGGCGAGGTGCTGGCGTCGATCGTGCTAGATGGGCGCGCCACGCCGCATCGGCTGCGTGCCGCCGCCGACCTGCGGCGGCTGCAACTGGCGCAGCTCGTCGGCCCCGTGGACAGGCTCAAGCAGTCCGGCGGCCGCCTGGGCGCGCAGCTGCGACTCGAAGGTCGCGGCACCTCAGTGGCCGACCTGTTCGGCTCGGCCGACGGCACCATCACGCTCGGCATGGCGGGCGGGCAGATCTCGCACCTGGTACTGGCGGCGGCCAGCCTCAACGGCGGTCGCCTGCTGCAACTGGCGCTCGGCGGCGACCGGCCGAGCACGATCCGCTGCGCCGGCGTCGCGCTGAACATCGATAACGGCGTCGGCAGCCTCAATCCGTTCGTGTTCGACACCGAGCACGTACGCATCGAAGGCGATGGCCAGGTCAACTTCAAGCAGGAGCGCTTCGCGCTCGAACTGAGACCGCAGCCGAAGAAGCCGCATGTGTTGTCGGTGCGCGGGCCGCTGCACGTGCGCGGCAGCTTCACCGACGTCGATATCTCGCTCGATTCGTCCGTGGCGGCGCGCGCCGGCGCAGCGGTCGCACTGGCGCTGGTCAATCCCCTGGCCGCGCTGATTCCGCTGATCGAGACCGGCGGCGGCGAGGACAGCCACTGCGGCGAAGTGCTGGCACCGGTCGCCGGCGCGGCACAGCAAGCGAAAAGCGGCAGCACGGACGTGCCCGACGCACCGACGACGGATCAAGGCAGCCGCCCGGACGACGGCAAGAAGCGAGCTGCGAGACGCTAGGCGATACCGCGAGCACTGCGCTGCGGGCGCGCTGACACTGGCGCGTGGAGACGGGCGTTGCCAGAAAGGCAAAGCAGACACTGGCAACGGACCGGCAGTACCGCCGGCCGGGCGCTATGACGCCGTGCGCGGTGATGGGTCACCCCTGTCGCCGAACAGCCGCTGCTCCAACTCGTCGGCGCCGCCGATGTGTTCGCCGTTGATGAAGACCTGCGGCACGCTGTCGCGGCCGGTGATGGCACCGACCACCGTGCCGCGCACCGCGTTGTCGAGCGGTACCTCGACGTAGTCGAGGTTGGCGCTTTCAAGCAACTGACGGGCACGGGCGCAGTGCGGGCAGTCCTCGCGCGTCAGCAGTGCAATCCGATCGGGCGGCCGCGTGCCCGGGCGAAGATGCGCCAGCATGGTGTCGGCATCGGACACCTTGAACGGATCGCCCGCCTCCTCCTGCTCGGCGAACACCTTCTCGATGGCGCCGTCGCGCACCAGCATCGAGTAACGCCACGAGCGTCGGCCCAGGCCATCGTCGCGCTTGTCCACCGCCATGCCGAGCTGCTCGGTGAACTCGCAGTTGCCGTCGGCGACCAGCGTCACTTCGCGCACGTCCTGGTCGCGCGCCCAGGCCTGCATCACGAACGGGTCGTTTACCGCGAGACAGACGATCTCGTCGATGCCGGCCTGGCGCAGCGCCGGCGCGAGTTCCTCATAGCGCGGCAGGTGCTGCGATGAGCAGGTCGGCGTAAACGCGCCCGGCAGCGCAAACAGCACCACGCTGCGCCCGCCGAACAGCTCGGCGCTCGGCACGGTACGCCACGCATCCTCGCCACGCAGCACGCGCAGCGGAATGTCAGGAACGCGCCGGCCCTCGCAGTTGATGTTCATCGATCGCTCCCGGACTCGCACAGGATCAGATGCTGCGGGGGACCGCGCTCGGACCGTTGTCGGCGTACAGCCGTTCGCGCGCGGTCTGACACAGGATGCAGCGCTCGGCCGCCGGCGCGGCGCGCAAGCGCGCCAGCGGAATGTCCTGCCCGCAGTCCATGCAGTAGCCATACGTGCCGTCATCGAGGCGAGCCAGCGCCGCCTCGACCTGCCGCAGTTCCACCGCATCGCGGCCGATCTGCGCATTACGGATATCGGCCTGCTCCGTCGCCACCGACGTATCGCCGGCGTCGGGCACGTCACCGGTGTGCACCGGAAACGCGTTCTCAGCCTGGCGCCGCTGCGCGCCTTCGGCCAGCTCGCGCAGCAGACGATCGCGCATGTCGATCAGCGTCTGGCGCAGCTCGGCATGCGTCGGTTCAGTGGTTACGGGATCCGCGTTCATGTTTGTTCGGCGAGCGCTGCTGGCGCCATGTGATGAGGAGTCAAGCCCGGCAGCAAGCCCCGCGCCTGCCACCCTGCCTGGTGTCCGCAGCCGGCGTCGTCGGCAGAGGTCAACGCGCCAGCGGCCGCGCGCTCGCTACATGCGCGCGAGCAGGCAGCGCGCAGCCGGCTCCGACAGCACCAGGAACAGACGCATCGTCGCGCGCGTCATGCCGACGAACAGCTTGCGCTCCACCACCTCGTCCCACGCGGCGAAGTCGACCTCCGTGAAGATCACGCAGGGCGCGCTCTGGCCCTTGAAGCGATACACGGTCTCGACCAGCAGGTCGCCCGGGGTCATCTCCGGCGCCCCGAACATGTCGTAGCGACCGGTGGCCGCGCGCAGCCGATGCGGGCCGATCTGATCAAAGGCGCGCAGCAACGACTTCTCGCGGCCAGCGAAGGTCAGGATCACGATGTCCTCACGGCGGAATCCGGCGGCCAGCGCCAGCGTGACGGCGCGCTTGGTCGTCTCCAGCAGGCCTGGGGCATCGGCATAGGTCAGCGGGTCCTCGACGCCGCCTGCAAATGGGCTGGCAGGTTCCAGCGCCAGCGCGGGCCGCAGCGTGCGCTCGATGTAGGCAATGACGTCGCGCGGACTGCGGTAGTTGGTCTGCGCACGCATCACGGTGAACCCGGGCAGCTCCACCGTGGGCCGTGCGTACAGGTTCTGCATCGGATCTTCGAGCCACCACATGCGCGCACCCGGCGCCAGGCGCGCCAGCAACGGCGCCACCCAGGCCTGATGGAAGTCCTGGCCCTCGTCGATCACCAGGTCGTCGACCTGCTCGGGAGGCTCGACCGGCAAAGCAGCGAACCTTTCGGTCATGTGCTCGAACGCATCAGGTTGCGTAAAGTCGGTGCGCGCGCCGTGCGCACGCAGGCGCCGGTCGCACAGCTGGTGATACGCGGCCACCTCGACACCGTCGGCTTCGCGCGGCGCCACCTGCGCCATGTGATCTGCCAGCGGCCGGTTGTAGCAAACGTAGAGCGCACGACGGCCCGCCGCCGCAGCGTCGGCCAGCACCGCCAGCGCCAGCTGGGTCTTGCCAGACCCCGCGGTGCCGATCACGCGCAGACGAAACGGCGTGAACTCCAGGCGTCGCGCCCAGGTGGCCAGACCTTGCGACACGCGGGTGACCAGTCGCTCGGCGCGCCCCACCAATGCGCTGACATCCGGCACCAGTTGCAGCTCGTCGTTGAAGAAACGGCGCAACCGGTGCGCGAGTACGTCGCGCGGCGGCTCCGGCGGAAACGCCTCGATGATCCGGCGGCACAGCAGCGACTTGCGCGCAGCGTCGACGATGCGCTCGGGCGGCAGCCCGGCCGTGGCCGGACTCTTCACGTGGTAGTCGGGGCAATACAGCAGGTAGTCCAGCGTGAGCGACTCGCCCGGCAACACGGCAGCCAGGCGCAACGTCAGCGCATCGAGCGTGCGCTTGAGCTGCGCCAGCACGTTCTTGTCGCGCCCTTCGTAGGCCTTGACCAGCCCCTCGGCACTCTCCCGCAGGAAGCCGGATTTCTGCTCGATCAGCAGCACGCGACCAGCCGGACCCACGATGACGAAGTCGATCTCGCCGATCACAGAAAACCCACGCTCGATGCGCGTCCAGTGCACGCCGTGGAACACGGTCAGCGTGTCGGGCAGCCCGGTCTCGAGCACCTCGAGCGTCTCCAGTTCGCGGTCGACGCGACCGAGAACGCGCAGTTCGCGCCAGCCTGGGGGGATGAGCTTGGCCATGTGAGCTGATGGGACGACGGATTCAGCGCCTACCGATCGACGGCAGGAAACGGATCGAGCGTAGCAATGCCACGAGCGGACGAAAAAAAGCCCGCGGCTTGCGCCGCGGGCTTCAGGTCAAAACGAAAGGACGAACTTACGGGCCGATCAGGTGGCCTGCGTATTCATCGAATCGCCCTTCAGGCTCGGATACCGCACGTGTTCGACCAGGTCCTGCGTCGCCTTATCAGGTGCGGGCGTCAGCAGCGAAACAACGACCAGGGTGATCAGCGCCGCCGGCATGCCGAAGATGCCTGCCGAGATCGGCGCGATATCCCACCAGGTGTTCTCCGCGATCGTGCCCGAGACATTGAACACGCCGCGCAGCCACGGCTGGGTGACGGCCATGTAGTAGAACGTGATGCCGACGCCGACGATCATGGCCGCACACGCGCCGTACTTGTTCGCCCGCTTCCAGAACACGCCCAGCACCAGCGGCGCGAAGAAACCTGCCGCCGCCAGCGAGAACGCAGCGCCGACCAGGAACAAGATGTCCGCGGGCGCTTGCGCAGCCGTCCACGCGGCCAACCCCGCAACCACCAGTAGCAGGACCTTGGAAATCAGGATCCGCCGCTGCGTCGTGGCATTGGGATTGATCATCTTGTAGTACAGGTCGTGCGACAGCGCGTTGGCGATCGTCAGCAGCAGGCCGTCGGCGGTCGACAGTGCAGCCGCCAGACCCCCGGCAGCCACCAGACCCGAGATGACATAGGGCAGGCCGGCGATCTCCGGAGTGGCCAGGACGATGATGTCCTGCCCGATCGAGATCTCCGCCAGTTGCACGATGCCATCCTTGTTGATGTCGACGATCGACAGCAGCCTTGGATCCACTTTCTGCCAGGCCGACACCCATGCCGGCAGATCAGCGAAGCTCTTGCCGACGACCAGCGAGTAGATGTCGAACTTCACAAGCACCGCGAGCGCGGGCGCAGTGAAGTACAGCAGGAAGATGCAGAACAGCGACCAGAACACCGAGTTGCGTGCTTCCTGCACCGACGGCGTGGTGTAGTAGCGCATCAGGATGTGGGGCAGCGCCGCGGTACCGACCATCAGACAGAGCACCAGCGCGAGGAAGTTCTTGCGCTTGCGATCACGCTCGGCATCGGCCTTCACCGGATCCGGATTCCCCGAGTAGAACGGTTCCGCATGCGGCAGCGGAGGTGCAGCACGACCGGTGTTGGCGGTCACCTGCCCGCTCCAGATGCGGCGTGCATCGTCGGCAGTCTTCGGGTAGTCGGCCAGGGCTTTCTCGGCGGCCTTTATCTCGGCGATCGGCGCGTTTGCAGCCTTCAGATCCGCAATGCGCTTTTCGGCGGCTTCCTTGCCCGCAGTCCAGGTGCCCGGCAGCCCGTCGATTCGCCCTTTGGCATCGGCGGCGCGCTGACGGAAGATGTCGCGGACCTCCTTCTCCTTCGGATCGGCGGTGAGCTGCTTCTCACGCTCAGTGACCTTCTGCAGCACCGAGCCGTAGACGAACTGCGGCAGCGGAATGCTGGTGTGCTTCACCGACAGCCACACCACCGGGATCATGTACGCCACGATTAGGATGATGTACTGCGCCACCTGCGTCCACGTAACTGCACGCATGCCACCCAGGAACGAGCAGACCAGAATGCCTGCCAGACCCAGGAACACGCCGACCGTGAACTCAACGCCCGTGAAGCGCGAAGTGATCAGTCCAACACCGTAGATCTGCGCCACCACGTACACGAACGAGACCAGGATCGCGATCATGATCCCAAGCGAGCGGGCGACGTTGCCGCCGTAGCGCGCACCGAGGAAGTCCGGGATCGTGAACTGGCCGAACTTGCGCAGGTACGGCGCGAGCAGGAACGCCACCAGGCAGTAGCCGCCGGTCCAGCCCAGAATAAAGGCAAGACCGTCGAAGCCCTGCAGGTACAGGCCGCCTGCCATGCCGATGAACGACGCGGCTGACATCCAGTCCGAACCTGTGGCCATGCCGTTGAACAGTGCCGGCACACGTCGCCCTGCCACGTAATACTCGGCGACGTCTGCCGTCCGGCTCATGATGCCGATGCCGGCGT
>LNFM01004691.1_pt1 | contig 26585 bp, 24 predicted proteins | sample 596031 | NCBI WGS metagenome assembly LNFM01 (sample SAMN04254537, study PRJNA301005) | activated carbon metagenome | isolation source: dual media filters at the Ann Arbor, Michigan drinking water treatment plant | place: USA: Ann Arbor | reverse complement strand
TCGCCAACCTCAAGGTCGCCGACATCGACAGCGCCCGCATGCTGATCCGGGTCGAGCAGGGCAAGGGCCGCAAGGACCGCTATGTCATGCTCGCGCCCGACCTGCTCGATCTGCTGCGGCAATGGTGGCGGGTGAAGCGGCCGCGCGGCTGGCTCTTCCCCGGCCAGCAGCCGGGCCAGCCGATCACGACGCGCCAGCTCAACCGGGCCTGCCACGCGGCGGCCGTTGCGGCGAAGCTCGACAAGCGGGTGTCGATGCACACGCTCAGGCACAGCTTCGCCACCCATCTGCTGGAGCGGAAGACCGATATCCGGGTGATCCAGGTCCTGCTCGGCCACAGAAAGCTCGACACCACCGCCGTCTACACCCGCGTCGCGCTCAAGACCTTGCGCGAGGTGACAAGCCCGCTCGCCCTGCTGGCGCCGCCGCCACCGCCATAGCGGCGCCGCGCCGATCATGGCGCGGCCTGCTCTGGAGGTCGCGGACATCCTGAACCGGCATGGCGAGGCTTATCTCGCGCGCCATCGGCTCAGCCGCGGCCAGCTCAAGGTGATGGGTGCGATCCGGGCCTGCCGCACGGCTGCGCTCGGCGGCCATGTCATGCGCTGTGACGACTGCGATCACGCGACCATCGCCTACAACTCCTGCCGCAACCGTCACTGCCCGCGATGCCAGGGTGCAGCGGCGAAGGACTGGCTCGCGGATCGCCAGGCCGATCTCTTGCCCGTGGCCTACTACCATCTCGTGTTCACACTGCCGGCGCCGATCGCGACTATGGCCTTCCAGAACAAGGCCGAGGTCTATGGGCTGTTGTTCAAGGCTGCGGCCGAGACGCTCGCCACCATCGCGAGCGATCCCCGGCATCTCGGCGCCCGCATCGGCTTCACCAGCGTCCTGCACACATGGGGGTCGGCGATGACGCACCATCCCCATCTCCACATCATCGCGCCCGGCGGCGGATTGTCTCCGGATGGCTTGCGCTGGATCGCGTGCAGGCCCGGCTTCTTCCTGCCCGTGCGCGTGCTCTCGCGGTTGTTCCGCAGGCTCTTCCTCGAAGGGCTCGCAGCCCTGCACGCGGCCGGGCGGTTTATCTTCCATGGCGATCTCGCTGCGCTCGCCGAAGCCGATGCCTTCGCCGCTCTGCTGGCACCGCTGCGGCGCGCCGACTGGGTCGTCTATGCCAAGCGCCCCTTCGGTGGCCCTGAGGCTGTCCTGGCCTATCTCGCCCGCTACACCCACCGCGTCGCCATCGCCAACAGCCGCCTCGTCGCCACGGATCGGCACGGGGTCACGTTCCGCTGGAAGGACTATCGCGCCCGCTCCGCCGGCAAGGTCTGGCGAAAGACCATGACGCTGACGGCCCCCGAGTTCATCCGCCGCTTCCTGCTCCACGTCCTGCCCGACGGCTTCCACCGCATCCGCCACTACGGACTGCTCGCCTCCAGCCGCCGCGCCGAGACCATCGCCCGCATCAGGCAGATCATCGCGGCGGCGACGCTGGACGACATCGCCAGAGACGACGTCCCGGTCGCCGCAGCGCAACCCGAGCAGGCCTCTGAACCGCACCCGCCATGCCCATGCTGCGGCGGCCGTATGATCCTCGTCGAGCGCTTCGCGCCGGGCACCGCGCCGCGCACCATCGTCGCCGTCAGGATCGACACATCATGACGATGGCCCCATGGCGGCACCTTCAGGAAGCACCGCCGATCTCGGCCAGAGAGCGGGCAATCCCGTTCGGCCCGATCGCGGCAACGGAGATGGCCGCGGTCTCGGATCCACCAAATGTGCAGCTAAACCTCCGCTTCGGGGCCGCTCGGTCGGAGCATCACACCGTCGCCTCGCGCCTCGATCCCCATAGCCCACGGCCCCGGGCCGCGGCTTCCTCCCCTGGAGGCTTTCGGACGCCGGCCCTCAGCCCAGTCCGAACCCGCTCGCACGGGCCGGCATCCGAAACCCTTCACAATAGCCGACATTGGCTCTCCGCCCGAAAACGGACATTGCGGAATGAGCTCAGCGCGGCTTCACGTGCGAAACGAGCCGGGCTTCACGCGACGTCCAGCGTCCTTCTCTCTAGAGCTTCGGCGGCGTCAGTCCCTGGATGTCGATCGGCCCAAACGAGGGGATCGCGTCGAACTGCTTCTGCAACGCCGCCGGGTCGATGACGGGTGGCTTGTCGAGCCAGTAGGTCACCATCTCCGGGAAGACGATCATCAGGGCCACCAGGATCAGCTGCAGCACGATCCAGGGAATCGAGCCGAGATAGATGTCTCGGCTCTTTACCTCAGGTGGCGCGATGCCTCGCAAATAGAACAGGGCGAAGCCGAACGGCGGATGCATGAACGAGGTCTGGATGTTCGCGCAGATCAAGAGGCCAAACCAGATCAGGTTGATGTCGAGCTTCTCAGCGGCCGGCGTCAGGAGCGGAATGATGATGAAGGCGATCTCGAAAAAATCGAGGAAGAAGGCGATGAAGAAGACGAACACCATGGTGAAGGACAGGAAGCCGACCTGCCCGCCGGGCAGCCCGGTCAGCATGTGCTCGATCCATTTGCCGCCGCCGACGCCCTGAAACACCAGGCTGAAGACGCGCGCGCCGATCAGAATGAACGCCACCATCGCGGTGATGCGCATCGTCGAGGACATCGCCTGATAGGTGAGCTTCCAGGTCAGCGTGCGGTAGAGCGCCGCCAGCAGCAGAGCGCCGACCGCGCCCATGGCTCCCGCTTCTGTCGGGGTGGCGATGCCCATGAAGATCGTGCCGAGCACGAGGAAGATCAGCGCCGAGGACGGCACGATGCCGCGCACGCATTTCCAGAATAGCGGCCAGCCTGACAGCGTGCGCGCCTCCGCGGGCAGCGCCGGCACCTGCTCGGGTCGGATGACGCTGAGGATCATCACCCAGGCGCAAAACAGCGCGACCTGGACGATGCTGGGGCCGATGGCGCCCGCATACATGTCGCCAACCGACTTGCCCATGACGTCGGCCAGTACGACCAGCACGAGCGAGGGCGGGATCAGCTGGGTGATGGTGCCCGACGCTGCGATCACGCCGGTCGCGTGCTTCATATCGTAGCCGTAGCGCATCATCACCGGCAGCGAGATCACGCCCATTGCGATGACCGAAGCTGCGACCGTGCCGGTGATGGCGCCGAGGATCGCGCCGACGAAGATCACGGCATAGGACAGGCCGCCGCGGACCTTGCCGAAGAGCTGGCCGATGGAGTCGAGCAGGTCTTCCGCCAGTCCGCAACGCTCCAGCACCGCCCCCATGAAGGTGAAGAACGGGATCGAGAGCAGCAGGTCGTTCGAGATGATCGAATAGAGCTGAAAGGTCAGGTTCCCCATGTACTGGGGAGCGATGACGCCCATCTCGATCGCGATGAAGCCGAAGAATAGGCCGACTGCCGCCAGCGAGAACGCCGCCGGGTAGCCGATCAGGAGAAAGACCACCAAGCCCCCGAACATTAGGGGGCCGAGATTGTCGCGGATCGCGTCGATCATTGCAGCGGCTTCTCGTAAGCGTATTCGTGGATGTGGAAGCCGCGCAGCGCGGCCGCGCGCTTGATCATCTCGGCGATGCCTTGGAGCAGTATCAGCGTGAAGCCGACGGGCAGGAGCAGGATGACCGGCCAGCGGATCAGGCCGCCGGCGTTGTTCGACGCCTCGTTGAGGGTCCAGGACTGCACGAACCAGGGCCAGGTGAACCAGATCATCACCAGGCACATCGGCATGAGGAAGACGGCGCCGCCGAGCAGGTCGATCCAGTGGCGGGTGCGGTCAGAGACCATGCCGTAGATCAGGTCGACGCGGACATGCTCGTTGACGCGCAGGGTATAGGCGGCGCCCAGCAGCACCATGCCGGCGAACATGTACCACTGCAGTTCGAGCCAGGCGTTCGAGCTGTTGGAAATCAGGTAGCGGATCGTCGCGTTGCCGGCGCTGACGAGGCAGGCGAACAGGACCAGCCAGCTCGCGATCACCCCCAACCACTCGCTGAGCTTGTCGATGACGCGGGCGAGCGGCATGAGCACGCGGCAGCCATACCAGGCGATCGCGACCAGTCCCGCCATGCCGCCGATGGTGGCCAGCGCCAACCAGAGCTTGAACATCTGCGCTTTCCCCAATCTCAGCCGGTTGATGCGCCGCCGGCGCGCCCCGCGGGCCCCAGCTTCACCGCCCGTACCCGGGTGTTGGCGATGCGGCCGTAAGCGCGCAGCATCGCCGCCGTCAGTGCGAGCGCTGCGCTCGCCGCTACCGTCCGCTCGCCAGCAATTTCGGCGCGGAAAACGTTTGCTTCCATGGGCTCGTGCGCCAGCGACCAGGAGGTACCCGGCATGAGTTCGGCGAGAACGCCCAGCGTCGCCGCGGTGTCGGAAGTGATGCGGCCCACGCTCTTCCAGGTCGTGCCTTGGCGCAGGATACCGCCCTTGGCGGCCTTGCCGCCGGGCCTGCGCCTGACGACGAAGCCCAGGGCCTCGCAGACGTCGCAGTCGAGATCCGGGGAGCCAGCCGTCGCGCGCTCGCAGAGCAGCGCGAGTTCGGCCAGATGGGCCGCCTGTTCCACGGCTGAGCCGCTCGACCGCGATGTCGCGAGAAATTCCGCATGGGGCGGGACGATGCGGGTCGAGGCGGGACCAGCCATCAACATCGGTGCTCGGACTCGACAGGGGCGACGCGCTGCGTCTGTCCGGCCCGGATACCAGCTATGCGCTTAGCCGTTCCATTCCTCGGAGGCCCTTATGCCATAGCTTCGGCATAGCCACCGGCCTCGAACTGCTCCTGAGTGTGTAAGCGGTAGCCGACGGCGAGCTCGGTCACCAGGTAGATCGGCCGGCTTGGATCAGGTTCGAGGCGGTTGCGCAGCTTCTTCATCAGGATGCGCAGATACTGGACGTCCTGGTCGGGATCCTGCGGCCAGAGTTCCTTCATCAGCTGGCGATGCGTCAGCACCATGCCCTGATGAGTGGCGAGCACCCGCAACAGCGCGAACTGTTTTGAAGAGAGAGAAACCACCGCCCCGTCCCTGTTAACGAGACGCCGGGCCAGGTCGATGACGAGGCCGCCGACGCGCAGGATGGGGGAGGAGAACGCGCGGCTGGCACTGCGACGCAGCACCACGCCGACGCGCGCCAGCAGCTCCGCCATGCCGAAGGGCTTCACCACGTAATCGTCCGCACCCGCCTCCAGTAGTGCGACCTTCTCGGCCTCGGTATTACGGACCGAAAGCACGATGACCGGCACCTGTGACCAAGAGCGCAGCTCCGCTAGCACCGTCGCCCCGTCGGCGTCGGGCAGACCGAGATCGAGGATCACGAGATCGGGGGCCCGCATCACCGCAGCGTCAATGGCTTCGCGCGCGGTGCGTGCCTCCGTGACGCGGAAGCCCTGCAAGTCGAGCCCAGTCTTGAGAAAGCGGCGGATCTGGGGCTCGTCGTCGACGATCAGTGCCTCCAGTGTACTGGATCCAGTGCGCTCACTCATCCTCGTCCTCCTTGCGCGGCTGTTCGGTCAGGCCCGGCAGGGTGATGCACAGCGTGGAGCCAAACCCCGGCCCTTCGCTCGACGCCGCGATGGTGCCGCCATTGCCCTCGACGAAAACGCGGGCGATCGTCAAGCCGAGCCCGCTGCCTCCCGCGAGGTCGGCATGACGTTCGCCGCGGTAGAAGCGCTCGAAGATCTGCTCGGTCTGGCCCTCGTCGAGCCCCGCTCCGGCATCGCCAACAGCGATGGCGACGCCGTCAGCGGTGGGCTTCACACTGACCCGGATGGCCGAGCCGGCCGGGCTGAACTTGGCGGCGTTTTCCAGCAGATTGATCAGTGCCTGTTCGACCAAAACGGCATCAACATGGACGAGAGGCAGGTCATCGGACACCGCGCGGAGGACGCGATGCTCGCGCAGCCGGTCGCGGGCTGCGTCGAGGGCGGAGTTGATGATGTCGAGCGGATCGACGGCTTCGCGGCGAGGTAAGAGAGCGCCCGAGCGAATGCGCGTCACGTCCAGCAGATTCTGGATGCGCAGGTCGAGCCGGCGCGCTTCCGCCTCAATCCCCTGCGCCAGTTCGAGGAGGCGCGGATCGACGCGCAATGGGGCTGCCGTGGCCAGAACTCCGGCGGAGCCCATGATGCCCGCGATCGGGGTGCGCAATTCATGAGAGACCGCTTCGAGCAGGATGTCGCGCAACTCGTCGGTGCGCCGGCGCAGATTGCGCTCCTCCACCGCGCGGGTCAGGCCTAGCCGGTCAAGCGAGCGCGAGCCCTCGTTCAGGATCGAGCGCGCCTGGGCGACCCATTCGTCCGAGGGCTCCCGCGACTCCTGCGCGAGCGGCACGGCGAGGACCGCGCCGGCCCGGCCCGCCTCACCGAAGCGGCAGAGCAGCCAGCTCTCTCCGGTGGGAAGCTGGAGGCGTTCGGTCTCCTCTCGCTCGGCGGACGACGTCGCGAGTAGGGATTCGATCGCCTCGACCAGGCGATCCGGGTGCGGTGGAGCCGTAGAACCGGGTACAACCTCAATCCTCCCATCTCGCCCAGCGACGAAGATCGCGACGGGTCGCTCTAGCGCCTCGCCCATATGGTCTGCGACGAGCCGGTAGATCGAGTTCGTGTCGCTTGCCGCGGCCATGTCGGAGCCCAGCCGGTAGAAGTGCCGGATCTGTCGTTCGCGCTCGCGCGCGGCCAGCATCTCGGCCCGGATCCGGGCGGTGAGACGGCCGATTGTTAGCGCGACGACGAGCGAAACGACGAGATCGACGAACTGTGCGGGCTGCACCACCAGCACGCTAAACAGCGGCGGATAAAACAGCGAGCTCATCAGGGCGCCGAGCAGTGCCGCGAACACGGCGGGCCCCGTGCCATGCCGGACAGCCGAGACGACGACCGGAAGCATGTAGAGCGCGGAGACGCTGTCCAGCGGCGTCAGCCAAGCAAACGCCGCACCAAGCGCGGTAGCAAGGCAGACGAGAGCGGCTGCGCCCAGATAACGGACCAGCGCGAGAGGTCTCCTTAAGGTTGGACCAAGCCCTCCAAAAACGTCGGTCCAGAAATCCGTCATTGGCCTACCGTTTGGATAAAATCACTCATCCCGTGCCTAGTCCGATATGGCAGTGGAGGCCATGCGCAAGAACTCGTCCAGTCGAGCCGCGGATTCAGCCTTAGTCAAACCCATTGCCGGCATGGGCCCGGCGATGGCTCGTTAGGCAGTGTCGAGGAAGAGCTGTCTTTACGCAGAGTCCCCCGCTCGCCCGTTGCCTAGTACAATTGGAAGCTATGGAGACGCCTAATCGCGCCACTTGCAGACATTTGGGCATTGCCCATTGGCGGACATCTGCGTTGCACTCGTGTCAGCCATACTCCAGGCGTCCGCCACCTAAGCTACTCAATCGAAATTGCCCTTAGGGAACCCAGTGCGACTCAACGCGCGCAGCTTCAGGTCGCCTACCAAACTCGACCCGTTAGTCACAGTGCGGCGTTCGTAGTCTTTGGCAGAAGAATGACGCCCCGCTCGGACACCATGACAGGTTGCGTTATGGCAATCGCGTTGATGAGGTTCTCGATCTCCTGCTCGCCGGAACTGGATGGCTCTTCGAGATCGCCGATGATCGCCTGGGCGGCAGCAGCGCCCATGTCTGCCGCACTCGTCAGCCCCTGAATGAACGGCTTGCGATCGAGCAGGAATGGCAGGCTCAGGCACCAGATGTTGTGCAGGGTATTCGCCCCCTCGACCAGCCGATAGCTCGCATCGATGGATACAGCCCCACCATCGCGGTCGTCATCAAGGTCTCTGTTGGCCTTCAGCACCACGCGCAATGTCGGGAACGGGAATTCATCTTCGTCTGCATTGGCCTGGCCGCGCGCATCGACGACCTCGTCGAAGACCAGGGCCGCGGCGCCGTTCGTCACATGCGAATGGCCGGCCTCTTCGTCGAACGCGATGTCGTAACCGTCTTCAAGCTTAACCAGATCGAGAATGCCGGCGTCGTGAAGTGCCAACAGCCGCTCGATCGAGCGCGGTGGAACGGCCGCGTAATTGTCGGCGAAGACGCGCTTTAGACCGCGGTTAAACCGCGCCAGCTCATCATCAGCCAGCGCATCGAGGCAGCTTGCGAAGGCCTCGTGACAGCGCAGGATTGCATAGCGCCAGGCGACCACATGCCTGTCCCGGTGATTGAGCCTCGCTTCCGCGAGATTGAGCCTCGCCCATGCAAAGGGCGGATGCCCATCACGTTCGGCAAAATAGGCGTCTGGGAAACTGTCCGCCGTGAGCCCCTCAAGCCCAATGCGGACGGCGTATTCCGAATCCTGACGGGCAAGCACGGCGGCAAAACGGGCGAAGATGCGGTCGAGAACGGGAGCGCCCGCGGCGGCCTCCACGAGTGCCAACACATCGTCCTCAGTGAAGCCTTCGAGGGGCTCGGCAGGCAGTGGGCAGAAGAAGTCCGCCTCCGGCAGCCTGCCGCCGCGCGACATCATCGTCAGTAAAAACGGCAGGGCGTTGGCATCGGTCACGTAGCCGCGCTCATCGAACCCGCCGCGTGCTGTGGCGGCCGACACGACGACGTCGATGGCCGACAGAGACGATCCGATGATGCCGATATGCCGGGACTTTGCATTCGGATCGATAACGTTCGACAGCGCCTGCGCTGATTTGCCGAGGGGTACCACATGTCCGGTCGCCAGGATGACCTTGTCCGCGTGGAGGTTGCGCGGCCTCCCCCCGCGCGTGGCATGCAGCAATTCGACGCCGTTACTCGTCGGAATGACGTCCACGACGCGGGACTGGGTCATCACCGTCACGGTGTGCCCCCTCAGCGGCGCATCGGACACCAACGCCGCCAAACGATCGCGGTAATAGGCGCCGAGAGCGATCCGAGGATAGAATTCACGCTCGCTCAGCGCGGCGCGGCTTACGCCGATGGCTTGGAGGGCTGCGTCGTCGCACCCGGAGAGATATTCAAGCAGGGTTTCGCCGACAGGGGGAATATCGACACTGGCGATGTTGGCCAGCATTTCCACCGTGTTCAATCGGGGATCGTAGGGTGTCCCGACCCCTGCGGTCTTTCCGGCTTCGAACAGCGTGATGACCAGGGGCTGACGACATCCGAGAAGGCCCTGGAGTGCGTAAATCGCACTCGGGCCGGTGCCTACGATGGCTATGGTTGTCATGGGATGCCGACTCCTGACGGCGCCTCCACAACAAGAGAACCGCACCAGTGTTCCCACGTCCCATCAACATTGCCGCGATGCATGACGCCACGGGCCATTCACCATACGCTCTTGCAAAGGTAGGCCAATGACAGCGTGGCTCACGGATGACACCAATGCAGGTGCCGATTGTGTTTGGGAAGCTCGTGCGGTCCTGGGTTGCATCCCGTTCGCGGCACGAGGTACCCAGCGAGTCGGGGAGGACCGGTCGGCGACCGGAACTCAACAAGTCCGTTTCCCGTTGCATCAGCGGGGGACCCCAAGGTCTATGCCAATGCCAAAGTTCAGAGTGACAACCAACAATGGCGATGGACCCAATTGCGGTGACGAGCCCCTCTATTTCAAAGACGAGAAGGCCGCCACCGACGACGCCCAACTCTCACTGTTCGCAACTGCCTTTGACAAGCGGCCTCTCGGCAAGGCCGCCCGTTGGCACGTCTGCGTCGAGGACGATACCGGTAGACAGATATACCAAGCCGACCTCCGCTTTTCGTCCAAAGATGGCGCCGATATAGATCGAGAGGACCTCGAAGCCGACGCGGCAGCGATCGAGATCGCGAATTGTCTGAGCGGTCGGTATCGCGAATGATCCTGTGAAGTTGCATCAATGCAACCATTCCGCACATCGGGAGTTGGACTGGATTGGACCGCCGAAAGATCGCCATGACCAAGACAATCGTTCTAGTCGTGGAGGATGAGGCCCTCATCCGCATGTGCGCCGTTGAGTTGATAGAGCACGCTGGGCACACGGTGTACGAAGCTGCTCATTCCGATGACGCGATACGCCAACTCGAAGCTCACCTCGACATCGCGGTCGTCTTCTCCGACATCGACATGCCAGGCGGATCCATGGACGGTTTGAAGCTGATCCATGCGGTCCGCAATCGCTGGCCGCCGACAATCCTGATCCTCGCCTCGGGACGAGTTTCGCCATCGGTAGCCGACATGCCGTCCCAGACGATCTTCCTTCGCAAGCCTTATTCCGAGGACACTCTGCTCAAAGCCATCGCGGCTTGAGTTTGCCGGACCACTTGAATCACCACTTGGGCAGTAAGAACACCCCGCCGTACTGTTTTCTACCCGGGCCAGTACTACTCCAAAGCGCTCCAGGTTAGCCGCCGCGCATCGCTACTCCGCATTCAGGGTTCACGCCGCAATTACGAGGAACGGACACAAGTTTAATCGGCGGTGAGCTTGCTCAACTGGTTGTGGCCCCAATCATTTACACGCCAACGTATGACAACATGAGTGCTTTGTGCCGTGGGCGATCAGGAATGGTCGTGATCCCTGACCGAGCGCCGCTTTGGGCCAATCCATGTCTTTTGCCATTGTCAGGCAATGCCTCTCGCTGTCATCTGGGTATGCCCTACAAAAGGACGGGGTCGGACAAAGCGACTTCGGTCACCTGTTCGGGGCCGACGGGTGGCCTGGGTAGTTAATGCGAGGGCCCAACGTGAAGGAGTTATTTGGACAGCAAGCCCTCACAGGCGTGTTGGGATTAGACGATGTGCTGGGGGGCGGTCTCGAACGACAACGTCTGTTCCTGTTGGAGGGAAACCCGGGGACAGGCAAGACGACCATCTCGATCCAGTTTTTGATTGCAGGCGCCCATGCTGGCGAGCGCTCCCTCTACATTACGCTGTCTGAGACAGAGGAAGAGCTGCGCTCTGGCGCAACCTCGCATGGCTGGGACATGACGGGTATCGACATCTTCGAACTCGTGCCTCCTGAAACACTTCTCGACGAAGATCAGCAGCAAAGTCTTCTCTATTCGTCCGATCTCGAACTCGGAGAAACGACCAAACGCATCTTCGAAGCGTTTGAGCGCGTGAGGCCCGATCGCGTGGTACTGGACAGCCTTTCCGAGATTCGGCTGCTCGCGCAGAGTTCATTGCGCTACCGGCGCCAGATCCTGGCATTGAAGCACTACTTCGCCAGGCAAGGGGCAACGGTGCTGATGCTCGATGACCTGACGACCGATATCAACGATAAGACCGTTCATAGCGTGGCCCACGGCGTCATCAGGTTGGAAGAGACTTCGCCAGAGTATGGCGGAGACCGTCGGCGGCTTCGCGTCGGCAAATATCGCGGGCGCCGCTATCGGGGCGGCTACCACGACTTTGCGATCGTGACCGGCGGCGTGCGCGTTTTCCCGCGTCTTGTCTCGGCGGAGCACAAGAAAAGAATCGCGCGGGACGTCGTGACGAGCGGCCGGGTGGAACTCGACGCACTTTTAGGCGGCGGTGTGGAGAGCGGATCGAGCGTTCTCATTCTAGGCCCCGCGGGGACGGGCAAATCGCTGCTGACCTTGACCTTCATCCAAGGTGCTGTTGGTCGAGGCGAAAAGGCGGCACTATTTGTCTTCGACGAGGAGATGGGGCTGCTATTCGACAGAGCGAAAAAGCTGGGCATCGACCTTCAAGGTATGATCGACGCGGGTAGCCTGTTCATGGAACAGGTGGATGCGGCGGAGCTGAGCCCCGGGGAGTTCACGGAGCGCGTACGCCGCTCGGTCGAGGCACACGGCGTCAGAACGGTCGTCATCGACAGCCTCAACGGCTATCAGGCCGCCATGCCGCAGGAGCAGGCGCTAGTCCTGCACATTCACGAGCTATTGCAATATCTCAACAGGCAGGGGGCCACCACATTCTTAACCGTGGCTCAGCATGGGCTCGTTGGCGATATGAGGTCGCCCGTCGACGTCACCTATCTAGCCGACACGGTGATCCTCTTGCGCTACTTTGAGGCGCTAGGCCGTGTCCGGCGCGCGATATCTGTCGTCAAGAAGCGAACTGGGGCGCACGAGGATACGATCCGAGAATTCCGCATCGATGGTCGTGGGATCTCTCTGGGCGAGCCCCTCGTCAAATTTCAGGGCGTGCTGCGGGGCGTGCCGACCCTGGTTGACGACGGTCCGCGGCTGATGCGGGCCGACGACCTGTGAAAAGGTCGACATCGTCCGAACGCGTCCTTGTCTTGGCGCCACGCGGCCGAGACGCAGCTATCGCCGTCGCGATGCTCGGCGAAGCCGGCATGACGGCAGAGGCGTTCCCCTCTCTGCCCCGCGTGCTTGATGAGCTTGATGGTGGAGCCGGGCTCGTGGTGCTGACGGAGGAGGCCCTGACAACGGCTGATCTTCATCCGCTGGCCGCCTGGATCTCCTCCCAGCCAGAATGGTCTGACATGCCCTTTGTCGTGTTGACCCAAGGCGGCGGGATCGAGCGAAACCCGGCGGCGCGCCGCTACCTCGACATCCTAGGCAATGCCTCATTTATTGAGCGCCCATTCCATCCGACCACGCTGGTCAGCCTCGTCAAAGCGGCACTTCGCGGCAGAAGGCGCCAGTATGAGGCGCGGGCTCGGCTGGAGGCCCTTCGAGCTGGCGAAGAGCGGCTGCGGTTCGCTCTTGAAGCTGGTGGGATGGGAGCATGGGAACTTGACCTAAGAGATTTCACGCTGGCCGTTTCTGACCTCTATAGAGCCGGCTTTGGCCTCGCGCCTGGCGCGTCATTCACCTACGCGGAGCTGAGCGAGCTCATCCACCCGGACGATCGCGCCAATCGGACTAACGCGCTCCAGCAAGCCGTCGCCACACGCGACGACTACGAAACTGAGTATCGGGTGGTGCTGCCAGACACCGGCGAGATCCGCTGGATAGCGGTTCGAGGACGGCCGGATTATACCGCGGACGGCACGCCGCTGCGCATTGCTGGCATCTCATCCGACATAACCCAGCGCAAAGCTGTCGAGGAGGCTCTCCAGAAGAGCGAGGCCAGGTTTCGTTTTCTTAGCGAACTGGACGATGCATTGCGCACGTCGAACGACGCTGAGGCCGCGATGCTCGCGGCTGCCACGCTCTTGGCCCGTCAACTGGGCGCCTCGCGCTGTGCCTACGCGGACGTTGACGATGACAACGATGGCTTCGTCATCCGCAATGACTACGTCGCGCCCGGCGTCGCAACCTCGGTCGGGAGGTACAGCCTCGACCTCTTCGGGCCTAGCGCTGCTTCGGCCATGCGTAAAGGCCATGTGCTCGTTGTTCGCGACGTGGCTGGCGAGGTCTCGCCGGGCGAGGGCCTTGAGATGTTCAAGGCGATCGGCATTCAGGCAATTGTCTGCTGTCCACTCGTGAGAGATGGCCGTTTGGCAGCGATGATGGCAGTTCATCAGGAACAGCCGCGGGAGTGGCACGAGGCCGAGTTCGATATCATCCGGACGGTGGTCGAGCGCTGCTGGTCCCATGTTGAGAGGATCGGTGCGGAGGCGCGCCTGCGAGAAAGTGAGGAGCGTCTCCGGCTTGCGATCGAACACGCAGACATCGGCTTCTGGGACGTCGATCCCATAGGCGATAAACTGATCTGGCCGCCCAATGTGAAGGCCATGTTTGGGATCTCGCCCAATGTCAGCGTGTCTATGCGGGATTTTTACGAAGGCCTGCATGCCGACGACCGAGAGGCTACAGCTGTCGCCTACGCCGAGGCTGCCGATCCAGCGCGCCGAGCACTTTATGATGTCGAATATCGAACGGTGGGCAAGGAAGACGGTATCGTTCGCTGGGTTGCAGCAAAAGGCCGCGGGGTCTTTAGCGGCGATCGCTGTGTCCGTCTGCTAGGTACAGCAATAGACATCACGGCACGTAAAGCGATTGAGGAACGTATAAGCGATCTCAACGAGACGCTGGAGCGCCGCGTCGCGGAAGAGGTGGCAGAGCGGGCCAAGGCCGAGGACGCGCTTCGTCAGGCGCAGAAGATGGAAGCGGTCGGTCAGTTGACGGGTGGGGTTGCGCACGACTTCAACAATCTTCTGACGATCATCAAGAGTTCTACCGAACTGTTGCGTAAGCCCCACCTCGCGGATGAACGTCGTCGACGCTACATTGACGCAATCTCCGACACGGTTGATCGAGCTGCCAAACTCACAGGTCAGCTCCTTGCTTTCGCTCGTCGACAGCCGCTGAAGCCTGAGGTTTTCGAACCGTCTGCGCGAGTAGGCGCCGTCGCCGAGATGCTGCGCAGTATTGTAGGGTCTCGCATCGAGATTGTTGCCGACCTTCGTGCGGTGGACTGCTGGATAGAGGCCGACATCAGCCAGTTCGAGACCGCCCTAGTTAACATGGCAGTGAACGCCCGCGATGCGATGGACGGCGAGGGCACCCTGACGATAACGGTCGATGATGTAGCGCGGATACCGCCGATCCGGGGCCATGTTGGTGTGCCCGGCGAGTTCGTTGCGGTCTCAATGGAAGATACGGGCGTGGGAATTCCGCCCGAAAGGCTCATGCAGATATTTGAGCCTTTCTACACCACCAAGGATGTTGGAAAGGGAACAGGCCTTGGGCTTTCGCAAGTCTTTGGCTTTGCCAAACAGTCCGGGGGCGACATCGACGTTCGGAGCGAGCTAGGCAGCGGCGCCCGCTTCACGCTTTACCTGCCACGCGCAAAACCCGTTAGCCTCGAAGTGGCGCCGCTTGAGACGTTCGTGTCGGCCTCCATCGCCGGCGGCAAGGGAAAGCGCGTGCTGGTTGTCGAAGACAATATTGACGTCGGTACATTCTCTACCCAGCTCCTAGGCGATCTGGGCTACGAGACGATGTGGGCGGCCAACGGCCAAGAGGCTCTTAAACTGCTCACCGATGATGACAGGTTTGATGCCGTGTTTTCCGACGTCGTGATGCCCGGCATGGGCGGAGTCGAGCTGGGCCTTGAGATCCGCAAAAAGTACCCTGGACTGCCCGTCGTTCTCACTTCCGGCTATAGCCACGTTCTCGCTGAGGACGGCCGGCACGGTTTCGAGCTGCTTCAGAAGCCTTATGCCGTGGAGGACCTCTCTCGTATATTGCGTTCGGCCATGCGGTCTAAGCGGAGTTGAGTGCCGAAAGGTTCGTGTATTTGGATTGTCTGTCGAGCAGAAGTCGGGCTTCCCGGGCGTTAGCCAGTAAAGCAGGCGCGTAATGCCTCCTCGACGTGCTGGATCGCGTATGGTTTCGCCACCACCCGGCAACCATCCGGAAGGCCTGAAGTTGAGCTGCCGTAGCCGGTAGCGACAATCACTGGCACGCGACGTTCCCGCAGTATCTCAATGAGTGGTAGCGCCATCTTTCCGTTGAGATTCAGATCGACGATGGCGGCGTCGCAGCTATCCGCGTCAAGCAGCGCCTGAGCCTGATCCATGTCGACAGCAGGCCCCAATACGCGACAGCCTAGGTCGGCGAGAAGGTCGTCCAGCATCATAGCGATCATCGGCTCGTCTTCGACGACTAAGATGGCCTTGCCCGGCAGCATTTGCTTTTCCCAAGCCGCAGGGCCGAACACCGATCGCCTGCCTCAACTCTTATGTCGTCTCGCACGAAATGCGGCTGGGCGTCCATATCCAGTGGGTGGCCGAGATTTTTGAGGCAGGCCACATGCGGCCGCCGTGCTGTCAGACAAGACCGTTGCTCGCGTCCATACCCGACTGAAGCGCTGGACGCTGGTCTAAGCGAGATGTGCCATTTCCTGACACTGAACCGCGCCGGGTTTGTCGGAGGCTCCAACTCCTGAGAGGGTGGAGCCATGACGAGCAAGACGACGAACAAGTTTTCGCCTGAGGTGCGGGTCCGCGCGGTTCGGATGTTGCTGGACCACGAGAGCGAACATCCGTCCCGTTGGGCGGCGATCATGTCGATTTCGGGCAAGATCGGCTGCACGGCGCAGACGCTGAACGAGTGGGTCAAGAAGGCCGAGGTCGATAGCGGGCGCAAGCCTGGTCTGACGACGGACATGGCGGCCAAGCTCAAGCTGCTGGAGCGCGAGAACCGGGAGCTTCGGCAGGCCAATGAGATCCTGCGCAAGGCATCGGCGTATTTTGCCCAGGCGGAGCTCGACCGCCCGTTCAAGCGATGATCGCGTTCATCGACGATCATCGTGGGGATTACGGGGTCGAGCCGATCTGCAGAGTGCTGCCGATCGCCCCGTCAACCTACCACGCTCATGCCTCGCGGCGTGGCGATCCGGCCAAACTCTCGATCCGAGCGAGACGCGATGCCGCCCTGTTGCCGGAGGTCAAACGGGTTTTCGACGAGAACTACCAGGTCTATGGCGTGCGCAAAGTCTGGCGGCAGATGAAGCGAGAAGGACGTCAACTCGCTCGCTGCACCGTGGCGCGCCTGATGCGAAGCGCGGGTCTACACGGTGTGATCCGCGGCAAGCCCATGCGCACCACGGTGGCCGACAAGGCGGCGCCGTGCCCGCTGGATCATGTAAACCGGGTTTTCCGTGCGCCGGCCCCGAACAGGCTTTGGCTTTCGGATTTTACCTATGTCAGCACCTGGTCGGGCTTCGTCTATGTCGCCTTCGTCATCGACGCCTATGCCCGTCGCATCGTCGGCTGGCGCGTATCGCGAACCGCACATGCCAGCTTCGTGCTCGACGCGCTGGAGCAGGCCCTGCATGAGCGACGGCCCGTCCATCGCGGCGGCCTGGTGCACCATTCCGACAGAGGTTCTCAATACGTCAGCATTCGCTACACCGAGCGCCTCGCCGAGGCGGGTATCGAGCCCTCCGTCGGCAGCGTCGGCGACAGCTATGACAATGCTCTCGCCGAGACGATCAACGGCCTTTACAAGGCGGAGCTGATCCACCGCCGCGGACCCTGGCGGAGATTCGAGGCAGTCGAGTTTGCCACGCTTGCCTGGGTCGACTGGTTCAACAATCGCCGGCTGCTGGAGCCTATCGGCAACATCCCGCCGGCCGAGGCCGAGGAGCGCTACTACGCCATGCTGGACGAGCCAGCCATGGCGGCGTGACTCAAACGAAATGGCCTCCGGGAAACCCGGCGCGGTTCACCTTGTACAAAGCCAGATCGCAATGCTTGAGTGAACGCTCGACGGTTTCGCCAGTTGCGTTGGTCACGCCGATACTGACGGAGACAGACAACCTGGCGTTATCGACACAGACGGGCTCGTCAAAAAGGCTTACAATCTGCGCGGCGAGGCCAGCGACGTCGTCGCTAGCGCGGCCAGAAGCGATCATGAACTCGTCGCCGCCGATCCGTGCCGCTTTGTCGCTGGGTGCAAGAACCGACGAGATGCGCCTTGCGATCATGGCGAGGAGCGCGTCGCCGACATCATGGCCTAGCGTATCGTTGATCTGCTTGAAGTCGTCGACATCGACCGACAGTAGGTGGACGCGCTCCCGGGACGCGAGGCGCTTCTCGACGTCATCGATGAAGCCGCGTCGGTTGAGGAGCGCGGTGATGCTATCGGTTGTTGCCATTGTCTGAAGGTCACGCGTTTTGAGAAAGTTCGAGACGAACACGCGATGGATCACGTTCGACGATGAGATTGTCAGCATGACAGTCATCAGCAACGCGCCACCAATCACGACAAAGGCGGGGATCTGAGAGGCCATCAACGCGCCCGCAAACGGGAGGGCTGCAAAGGTCACCTGGACAATCGAGACAAACGGCCGCGAGCTGTTGCGGCCGGCAATCCCTGCGATGTAGCCGATGGTCTGCGCGACGGCCAATGTCGCGATGCGGTGGTCGGCGTGAAAGGCGACCGCATAGGCGCCAAAGCAGCCCATTGTGAACGCCGTCGCCCAGGCACCGCCATAGGCCAGGCGCTCGAACGCGACCGTCGAGATCGAGGTTTGTCTGCGCCGATAGAGAAACTGGGCAACCAGGCGGAAGACGCCAATCACGCCCATCGCCACGCTCAGAAGCGCAAACGCGGTGTCGCCCGTGATAACGGCACAAGCCGCGATGACAACCGTAGCGATCGCCATCCCCACTGGAATCGCCCATGGCGTGCCATAGAGCGCACGCACCATGACGCTTTGCAGCTCAGGATCATTGAGGACTGCCGTGGGGGCACGCGTCGTCATGTCTGTCCCAATCTGATCCCATGCTGGAACCCAGTCATTCACGGTTAAAGGGCAATCGTCGACAAATCGTTGATGCGCATGATTAATCTGTCCGGGACATCAAACGGTCGTGCGGCAGCAGACCAATGGACTTTGGTCGTCGGCGTTGGTCTGAACCAAATGTCACCTTCAACGAAACAAGGCCGCTTCATACCAGCCGATATGATTTCGGCCTTCCGTTGGGTTTGTGGCTAATGAGGCTATTTTGTTGAACGCCGTAGTCGGGTATCTTGCTTGAAAGCAGGTTATAAAAGCGCGTTGCGATACTTTCGGTTGTTAAAATTGGTGGTATGGGGCATGAGCGACGAATGGGATGCTGTCAAAATTGATGATACGGCTTGGGCTTCTATGGTTCGAATGTCGGCGGCAATCTTGATACGAGATTATGGGTCGCGCTCACATCGAGAAGCATTGCGCCTGTCCACCGAATACAAATATGAGAAAAACGACCGCGCCAGACTTTTTTGGATGGATGTTGCTGCTTTGATTGAAAGAAACAATTGCGATACTATCCAATAGTCTTAAACTCTCCAAAGATATTTTATCGATTTTTTTATTTAGCGAACTGACTCATCTAGACGTGTCTGGCGGCCAAACGCATAATCACGGACGCGGACAAGCAAGGTGTTCAGGCCCCTGCAATCTCTCAATCTTAGAACGCTGCTGCCTCGTATGAATCACCATAGGCCGTTTTTTGAGGGTCGCGCCAAGACAGCCTGTCTGTAGCGATACCTTGAACGGCGCGCAGGTGGACGGCATCGGCTCGCCCTGACGTACCATTTTCGCAGCCCGATGAAGGTGACTTGGCCCCCTCTTAAGCGCTCTCGGTTTGAGTAGGCCCCCGTCGACCCAGTGACCCGTGAAGCGTTTTGCCGACGGACGAACCTGTCGGCCCCAATCGGCAAAAGGCCGTCGCGCCGACAGCTAGCTAATCCTGTCGGCTGCATCAGCCGCACGTCGACGATAACATCTAACGCAATGACGGCCTTGGACAGTTGGCCTGTCGTCGCCCCTGCCCCGACGCGCAAGAGATTGGCCCCTATCTCTGCGACCGTGACAAACCCCATTGCGCATTTTGGATCGCAGTCAATCCCCGCTTTTGCTTCTTCGCGTAGCCGTTCGACCAACCTTTCGGTCGGAAAGTTGTCGATCTCGTGGGCGATCGACATGATCCGCGCACGTCTCATTCGTAGTTCAGCAAAGGCCATGGCGCGCTCGACGTTTCGGGTTGGAATGTCAACCGGCCATCTCCCAATCAGTTCCTGATAGAAACAATTGTTGGGATTGGTAGGCGGGCGGAGCGCGGGCTTCGCGGGCCTACGGCACGCAACTCAGGGGCTCATGTGCACAAATGTTTATTCGGACAACCGAACAGGGTTTCAAGTGATGCAGCGCATCATCTCGTCCTTGATTGCCGGCGTTGCAGTCTGACCGGCTGCTAGCTGCCCGGTAGCCCGTCAGACATGCGCACAAGCGCTTGTGAAGGTGATGGCTGCTCTCGTTGAGCGTCCTGATGGCTGTCGGCTGGGGCAGCTTCACCAGGTGCCAGAAGAGGTTGGCGCCCAGATTTGGCACCTAGTCGCGGTTCGGGTTGACGGAAGCTCAAAGCCGACTTGGACGTCTTCGTCTACTCGATCTGCCGACCAGCCACTCAGATCCGACCGCCAGGAAGCAGACGTTCCAGAGGTCGGCTAAGGGCCAAAGGCGGGCCGGCACGCTGGTCAAGTAATCATGGGACGTCGTCGTCTCGCGCGCTACAACGCCCGCGATGAGAGGCATTACGTCTCGTCTGCAAAGAACGCTGGCTGCAGGTCGGACTGACCGTGCATCCAGGCCAGCTTGATGTCCATCGACACGCGGCGACCATCGAGACCGACCATGAGGCCGTCGTTACGTGGCAGGTTCTCGGCCTCGGTCATGAGCTTCTCGCGGTCGGCAAGCTCCATCGCGCCACGCTCGGCTCGGGTGCCCATCTCTGCATCAACCTTGTCGGGAGCCTTCACGCCCTCGTGGGTCCTGAGCTCAGGCTCGCTGACCACGTGGATGTCGCGTGGATCGACGGTCAGGCCCTTCGAACAAAGCGCCTGGTACACCGTGCCGAGCGGATCCGTCGAGTTGCCGGGCACATAAACGAGGCGTTCCTCGGCCTCTCCTCTGACATGGGCCGCCACACCGTAGGCCTCGCGGCTCATCCTCCGCTTGCTAAGCCGCGAGGCAGCTTCGCCAGCGACGCGCTTGTCGATCAGGCCCGGCAGCGCAGACAGCTCGGCCTCGATCACGCCCGTACGGCGCGCAGCCTCGAAGATCCTGGCCCGCTTGGCATCGCCGCGAGAGATATCGGCCAGCGAGACCAGCTCGTCGACGATGACCCCTTCGGGGATGCAGCTGGTGACAGCGATCCAGACCGGCGCCTGCCCCGTGCGGTACACCGGCCTCAGTCGGCCGAGGAACTGCATGAGCTCCTCCTCGCGGTACTGCTTCTGGACCATCGCGGCCCAGCGGCCGGGATAGGTCGGGACTGGGATCGTGTAGTCGCGACCGGACCGCATCTGGATGCGGCGCGCGACACTCGGGCAACGCAGCGGCTTTTCGGCCTCGTCCGCACCGGTGCCCAAACGGTCGAACGGCTCCTCGGGCTCGTCGTCGTCATATGTCAGCGCAGCCACGAGCGCATCGATCGCACGCGCCGGCAGCTCCATGCGGCCGATGCTGATCGCAGCCATGTGGTGCTTACCGAAATCGAGACCGCGCAGCGCACCGAAATGGAGCTTGTCGACGCTCTCGGGCTCGGCCCAGCGGTGGTGGAAGATCTGCTTCCTGACCTTCATCGAGCTACCGACCATGACGCGGCCAGCGCCGTGCAGGGTCGACACGGTCGTCACCAGATCGCGCAGCTCCACTAGTGTCGCTGCCTTGCCCATCCTGGACCCAGCCTCGTCCTTGCTCGACGGCAGGATCGACGAGTCGGAGTAAGTCCTGTCGACCGCAGCGACCACGCGCAGATGCATCGGGGCCTCGACCACGTGCGTGACGACATTCACCCCGTTCCAGATCTTTGCGATCATGTCCGGAGCGGCCGACGCGTCGAGCAACAGGGTCGGGAGGCCAGCGATCTTGACCTCGCGGCGGTGCGAGAGGCGGATGAAATGACCATCGATCAGCTGGATGCGGGCGTCTGTCTTACCTTTGGCGTGCCGGTTGATGCGCTTGATCCCGGTGGTCTCAGCAGCCAGGTCAGCAACTCTGTCCTTTGCCAGCGCGTCGACGCGTTCGGCCACGATCTGCCAGAAGCGCCATTCCTCTGTGATCCGTGGCTGCAGGATGAAGCGCGTGGCATCTTCAGTAGCGGGCACGGACATATTGGGGGACACGGCCTTCGCGTCGTACTTGTTCCGGCCGGTCACCGCGATGCAGCTCTCGACGAGCTCACGACCTGTGACGACGCGGCCAGATGGCGCGGTATAGCGGTACGCGAGCACGTCCGCGCCGACATCGCGGCCGGCCTTGAGTGCCTTGATGACGACCGACGCAATCATCTCGCGATCGATGGTCAGTTCCTCGTCAGCGAGCCCGTCCTTCTTCTCCTTCTTGGTGGGTCTGGGTGGGCGTCGCGAAGCCGCAAGGGTCGCGAGAGAGAAGCGGTCAGGAGCACTCTCGGATGACGCATTCGTCCAGATCAGCTCGGGCCAAATTCTCTCATCGATGATGACGCCATCCAGCGAGTCCTTCAGCTCCCTGGGCATCTCGTCGACATAGGCGTGGCTGAACATCACCAGATCAGCCTGCTCGATGAGGCGCTTCTGGCACTGGTATGCGCAGACGGCGAAATTGTCGCAAAATGCCTCCTGCGACTGGCCCTCGCGGTCAGTCCACTTCTTGTGGCAAAGCTCCGAGCTCCCCTGAGAGCTCTCTCCGAGGATCCTGATCTGCTCGGCCATCACGCAGCCGCTGGCGATCTTGCCCCGGAAAATCAGCACATTCAGGCCCGCGCGGGCCGCGGCCGCCTTGACCTCGTCCTCATTGACCGTGATCTCGGAGCCACCGAGGCGCGCGTTGGTCGAGACGGCTTCGCCCATGTTCGCGAACGTCGGCATCATCAGCCCAAAACGTGCAGTCAGCTTCCCGGCCAGCTTCCGGGTGGCGAGCCGGGCAAAGAGCGTCGTCGTCTTACCTGCGCCAGCTGGTGCCCTCAGGATCTCGACCAGCGAGGCATCAACATCATCCGCGCTTGCCTTCACCGCCTCCACGCGATCGATGAAGCCGTCCATCACCGTATGGATCTGGTGGGAAGTCTTCATGACAGAATGAGACTGGCGTTCGGGATCCGAGATCAGCGCGCGCGAGAGTTTGTTTGAGGCGATGCGTTCCGCAGTCAGACCGCAGTCGGTAACGCTCTTGAGCTCGCGCTTCGGGCCGCGAGCCCACTCAAGCTCGCTATCAGCTCTGACGGGGACTGTGACCGGCACCACCTCGCGGCTGAAGCCATCCTTACCGACTGTGACACGGCGCGCCGGCAACTGGAGTGAGCCTTCGCGTAGGTTTAACAACGTGCGTGTCAGGCATTCCTCGACCCGCCTCCAAGGGCCCTGGCTCCACTCGCCGCTACGCTCGATCCAGCGCTCAGCCTCGGCATGCACCATAGCGCGCAACCCAGCTTCCTGGATGAGCGCGCAATCGCGGTTGTGGCTGACCCACGCGAACACCCGCTTGAAAATCCAGTTCTTGCGCCCATCGATGACGCGGGTGACGGCTGAGTTGTACGACGCACCAGGAACGCAGTTGGCGCCGTTTGGTGTCTGCAGGCTGCCATTAACCAGGGACGCGGCCGCGTCATAGTCGACCATGACCGGCGCCTGTGTGCGGCCGAGATCGACACCGACAATCGTCTTATCGACTGCCTCGAGGAAGCTCCGGAGGCCGGACATGTCGATGACCGGCAGGTCTTCGCGCGGTGTCTCGGCCAGATCCCGGCGCGGGTAGAAGAAGGATTGGCCGGTTTTATGGTGATACCCGTATGCGGTGATGAGACCGCCCGACGCCGGGCCGATGACCTCGATCATCTGCCTATCGCTGCCGTACGGCGGATCCTGGCCATCCACACCGCGGACGAGGGCGCCATTGGAGTCAGCGAAAAGGTGGCGACCGTCTGAGTCCACAAGCGCGAACTTGGGCGACCGGATATCACCGGCGCGATAAAAAACTGCAATCTTAGGCGCCCGCCCGACACGGATGACAGGGCTGCGACCAAGCATGCGGTCGGCAAGCAGCAAGATCCGGTGAGCCAAGTTGGGATTGGTGACGTCGATATCGAGGACGCAGATCCCAGTGTGGGGCCCGACCACGACTGCGACGTTTTTGGAGCTGAAATGTTGAGGGAAGCCGCTGGCCTCGGATCGGCTCAATCCCCTCTTCTGATAATCACGCCACTTGATGCGTCCAAAACCCTTCACCGTTGCGGGCTTACGGTCGAGATCCTGCGGGATGTAGGTGTAGCCCAGCGATACCAGCCTCTCGCTGACGATCGGCAGATACTGGGGCTTGTTCCAGCCCAGCTCGCGGGCGCGATCAACCTGAGCCATCCAGCTGGCCCGCTGCTCGGAAACCGGCTGCTCCCAGACGGGCCGCGTCCATGTGCCTGCGCGTATCTGCGCGGCTGCGAGAGCGAATTCCTCGGCCGATAGCTCGGGCGCGGAAGGATTGTCTCGTTCGAATTTCAAAGGATCCACGGGTTTCTTTTTGGACTGGTCGCGCTTTCGGCCGGGCAAGCCTTCAGCGCAGGATGTTCCACGGAAGAAATATAGCAACCACTCAGCCTTCAAACAACACCGATCCAGCCGGATAAGTTCGCGGCGCAATTCCAATAACCTTTTCCATTAATTCAGAAAGATACTGCGGCTATCATTCGCCCATGTTCTTCATGAATTGGGATTTCAATTTTTGAAGCGCGGCGATAAATCGACAGAATTGACTTGACCTGCACGGGCTGCAGCGGCCTCTTGCTGATGAATGCCGCGGTTTAATCCTTAAACAGCGTCTCACCTGTGCTGAACTGTCGGTGCGCATCGGGCGTGCCAGTCGTTGCTCGCTCGGCCAGGAATACGCCGCCCTGATGAGTGGCCACCTGGATGCGCTCTCATTTCCGCTGCTGATCAGGATCGGGCACGCGCTGGGCCTGCGGACGCAGATCAGCGTCGAGAGGCTGGCGGCGTGAGGATTTTAGCCGGGGATATCGCGACGGTCGGGGCGCTCTGCGGTGAAGATGCCGGCAAGCGTGTCACGATTCACTTCTACCTGCGGGCCCTATCGATCGCCCGGACCGGTCGCAAGAAAGGTCACATCAACGGCGATCACGGCGTTCTGATGAGATCATTGAGCGACCTGGTCGAGCAGGCCATCGATCGTTTCCAGCCCGAAGTCTTCGCAGATGAGGAAAACACCGCCCCCAGCGTTGGCTCGCGCCTGCTGGTTAAACTCCAGGGCGTGGTCGAAATGATCTGCGCCGAGCGCGGCGTCAGATTTGATCTGTTCAACGCGTCGCAGGCCAGGAAATTCGCGCTCGGCGACGGCGGCCTGGACAAGCTGCAGGCGGCAGCTGCCGTCCCTTGTCCTGCTTGGCATCGACACCAGCGGGATGACCCCCGACGAGATACGCTGTCATCATCCACGAGGCCGGCCGCGTGCGGGCCCGCTACCGCTTGGCGAATCCCGACAGGCTCCTCACTGATGCTCAGCTCGCCACGAAGAAGCGAAAGGCCAAGCTTGCCGATCTGAAGAAGGCTGCCTGATGCGCTTCGAAAAAACGAGCCCACAGAGCTTCGCAGGACGGCTGAAACGGTCGCCCGTGAGGGATCGATCCAGTAGGCCTCAATTGCCCTCGGCGTCGAGCGCAGTACGGTCCGTCGGCGCATGGCTGCCTACAACGCCCTTTCATCGGACCAGATTCCCGATGGTGCGCACGCTCTGCGTACCACGTGCGCCGCACCATTTGACCAAATCCCCGATGGTGCACCTCTATGCGCCGCACCATCTGACCAGACTTCCGATGGTGCCCCGTGGGCGTCGCACATAATGAGCCCGCCTTCATCAGCATGGCCTGGTCTGCGTGATGCCCAATGTGCGCCTGCTCTACCATCTCGGCCGGGTGGTCGTCGGCGGGAAGGTGCGCTCTGTCGACATCCCCTATACGACCCCGCGCTGCGCACATACGTGGCAGGCGCGGGAGGACTGCCTTGGGATTCGTGGCTGGAGCTCAAGGGCGAGACGCTCCGACTGATCTACCCCGACTGCGAGCGGGAGCCGAGTTCGGACCGTTTGGAAGCCTTTTTCGCGCAGATTGCGACTACGCGCTCGGACAAATTTGAGTACATACGACCCAGATACGACCCAGGGCCTATACGACCCAGCAATCGCCAGGTCGCGACCCTTGTAAGTCACTGACTATATTGGAGGTTCGTGGTGGGTGATGTAGGGCTCGAACCTACGACCCGCTGATTAAGAGTTATCTGGTATTCTATATTTTTCAATGACTTATGAACCGCCTCCGTGCGAATTCCGAAACATAGCGGATTTTTCGCACGGAGTTATTCGCACACTTAGCGCGGGCTGCGCGCACCGCCAACCTCGAAGCTTTTCAAGATTTGCGTCATCACTCTGATGTCGCCTTCCATGGCTGAAAGCCGCTTCACGATGTCAGCGTTGTCCGTTCGGCTGATCGCCTGGCTCGCCTGCATTTGCGCTTCGACCACGTCGAGCCGGCGATCGTGCATCTTGTCCGCGCCGACGAGCTGCCCGTAAGCCAGGGCAACCGCGACCAGGATTGAAGCACCCGAGATCAGCGTCGTGACGATCGACAAAAGATTGCCGATTGTGAATTCGCGCTTTGGCGACACTTCAACCTCCACCGCTCACCTCGTCCAGCAGCCGGCGGCAACGCCGCGCTCGAAGTGAATGTCGATCCGGCGGGTATCTGCCGGCGTTGCACCACGCACGTCTTTGAGACTGTCAGCGATCACGCCGCACGGCGCGGCGATGGAAACGCGTTCGCCGCCGCAGCCGGTCAATGCCAGCAGGCAGGCGATCAGGATCAAGGCTCGCATCGGCCAGCCTCCCTATTCCAAACGCCGCGACAGGCAAGGACGTTCCGCGTAGCCGCATCAGCCTGGCGTCCGGTCTTCGCAGCCTCGGCTTCGATCGCCGCCTTGATTTCCATGCGCGCCAGCTCGCGCGCCTGGCGCACCTCGCCGATATGCCAGAGGCCGGCGCCGGCCAGGCCGACGACAGCAAGCCAGAACGCAATGGGGAGATCGCCGAACACGGCCGACAACCCCGCCTTGATCATCTGGATCATGCCTGCGCCCCCTCGGGAAACTCGACCAGGTCCAGCGCATCGGCTCGATCGGCCGTGCGGCGGGCCGCGTAGAACCGCCAGGCGAGCCCGCCCAGCGTCATCAGCAGGCCGGTGATGACCAGGGCAGCGACAACCGTAGC
>LNFM01004637.1_pt1 | contig 26588 bp, 24 predicted proteins | sample 596031 | NCBI WGS metagenome assembly LNFM01 (sample SAMN04254537, study PRJNA301005) | activated carbon metagenome | isolation source: dual media filters at the Ann Arbor, Michigan drinking water treatment plant | place: USA: Ann Arbor | reverse complement strand
TGTCCCACAGCGCCTGCCACTTGTCGGCTTCGTCCAGCGTCACGGCGGGGTCGCTCATCACGAAGGCCATGCCGCTGGTGTCGGTCTTGACCTTGGTGCTGGAAGGTGTGCGGCCCATCGCCGACAGCATCTCCTGCGCCTCGGGGCCGAGCATGAAATCGACGAACAGCAGGGCCGCATGCGGGTGCGGTGCTTGGCGCGCCACGCCTATGCCCTGCGGGCGTGCGATGACGGGCTCCACCGGCGCCCAGTCCACCGGCGCGCCGCGCTTCTTGAAGCTCTGCGCGTTGGCGTGGTAAGCCGTCAGGCCGACATCGACCTCCCCCGCCGAGATCAGCTGCGCCAGCAGCACGTGGCCCTTGCGCATGTCGGGCTTGGTCGCCCCCAGCTTGCGCATGAAGTCCATGCCGCGCGCCTCGCCCCAGGTCTTCACCACGCCGGCCATCCACTCGGCATCGGTGGCTTCCAGCGCGATGCGGCCCTTCCACTTCGGGTCGAGGAAACCCTCGTAGGTCTTGGGCAGTTCGCTGGCCTTGACCTTGTTCGGGTTGTAGGCCACGACGAAGAAGTTCAGCCGGTCCGGCACCCACAGGCCGTGCTTGGGGATGATGTCGGCCGGCAGGTCGGCCAGGTGCGGGCTGAAGAACTCGGCCAGCACCTGCTCGCGCGCCAGCGATTCCATCTCCGGGCCGTTGGTCTCGACGACATCGAAGGCATGGCGGCGGGCCTGCGCTTCCGTCACCACGCGCTTGACGACGCTGTCGCTCAAGGCGCGCCAGAGGTTGACCTTGACGCCGGTCTTCTTCTCGAAGGCTTCGACCAGCGGCGTGGCCTCGGTGGGCGCCAGCGAGGTGTAGACCGTGACGCTGCCTTCCTGCCGCGCACGTTCGAGCAGGCGCGCGCCGCGGTCGGCACCCTTGTAGCCGTAGATCGCGGCATGGGGGCTGGGCGGCGGTGTCTGCGCCATCGAAAGAACACTGCACACCGCCAGAGTGGCGGCCACGAACCAGGTCATCTTTGCGCGCACCAGAGGTCTCCTTGGGGCTGCGGGTTGATCACGGAACCACACCGGTCTGCGTTGCCGGCTTGCGGTTCGAAGAATGTGCAGAACGGGCTGAACGCGCGCACTGCGCAGACGCTTTGACGCCTTCAAAAGTCTATGCTCAAATCAGGCTCGGTTCAAATAAAAGAACCGTGTTCCTTCATGCGGAACGCTGACATTTCCCGGAGACCCCATGCCCCACGACAAAGACCTGACCCATTGGCACGAGCCTTCGGGCAACAAGAAGGCGGGCTTCGGCACGTTCAAGAAGCAGCCCACGCCCTACGACGCCTTCATGGAAAGCGAGGGCATCCCGGTCTTCCGCGACATCGGCATTTCCAAGGTGCAGAACCTGCCGCTGTTCCCGTGGAAGCGCACCGGCGGCAAGGGCCACTACATCCAGCTGCTGGGCACGGAAACCAAATGGGGCTGCTTCGTGGTCGAGGTGCCGCCGGCCGGTGCGCTGCATCCGCAGAAGCACATGTATGAAGAGATCTACCTCGTGGTGGAAGGCCGCGACACCAAGAAGCACGTCTTCGAATGGCAGAAGGGCTCGATGTTCTCGATCCCGATGAACGCCTGGTTCCGCATCGTCAATGCCACCAGCGGCGGCGCACTGCTGCTGGCCGGCAACACGGCGCCCAACGTGCTGAACATGATCAACAACGTCGACGCGGTGTTCAACAACCCCTACGTCTTCCGCGACCGCTTCAACGGCGCGGATGACTTTTTCAAGCCCAAGGACGACATCGAGCCCGACCCCGTGCGCGGCCTGGCCATGCGTCGCACCAACTTCATCCCCGACGTGATGAACTGCGAGCTGCCGCTGGACAACCGGCGCAGCCCGGGCTGGCGCCGCGTCGAGCCCTTCATGACCAACAACCAGTTCTACTTCTGGATAGGCCAGCACGAGCAGGGCCGCTACAGCACGGCGCACGCGCACACCAGTGCGGCCATCCTCATCTGCCTGAAGGGCAAGGGCTACACCTACACCTGGCCCGAGCGCAGCGGCGAGACACCCTGGCAGGACGGCAAGGCCGAGCAGGTGCGCCGCGTCGACTACGAACCGGTGGGCCTGGTCACTGCGGCACCGGGCGGCGCGCGCTGGTACCACCAGCACTTCAGCGCCGGCCCCGAGCCGCTGCGCCTGACGGCCTGGTTCGGCCCGCACAACCCGGGCCGCGACCCTGGCGCGCCCGGCAGCAAGCACGTCGACTACACGGCCATGAGCATCACCGAAGGCGGCACCAGCATTCCTTACTGGATGGAAGACCCGCACCTGCGCGCCGAGTACGAGGCCGACCTGAAGGCCAACGGCATCGCCTCGCGCATGGACCCCAAGCTGTACGAGAAGCCCGAAGGCGTGGAAGCCAAGAAGAGCGACACGGCGTCGAGCGCGGCGGGGTGAGCGCAGAAGCCGACGCCGGCGTGAACGTGCCCGCGCCCTCCGGAGGGCGCGTCTTCTTCAGCAACGTCCGCCGCAGCCTGGAATTCGAGGACGAGATCGTGCTCGTCAGCGTCGGCGTGGACATCGGCTCCAGCACCTCGCACCTGGTGTTCTCGCGGCTGCGGCTGGAGCGGCTGGACAGCCGCTACGTGGTGGCCGAGCGCACCGTGCTGCACGAGAGCGAGGTGCTGCTGACGCCCTATGCCGGCCCGGCCGACGACCTGAGCATCGACGCCACGGCGCTGCGTGAGTTCGTCGACGCGCAGTACGCACTGGCGGGCGTGAAGCCCGAGCTCATAGACAGCGGCGCGCTCATCCTCACCGGCGTGGCGGTGCGGCGCAGCAATGCGCGCGCGATCGGCGAACTGTTCGCGGCGCAGGCCGGCAAGTTCGTCGCCGTCAGCGCGGGCGATGCGCTCGAGACCACGCTCGCCGCGATGGGCTCGGGTGCGGCGGCGCGCAGCATCCGCGAAGGCTGCCGCGTGATGAACATCGACATCGGCGGCGGCACCAGCAAGATCGCGGTCTGCGAAAACGGCGCCGTGGTGGCGCAGACGGCGGTGGACATCGGTGCACGCATCCTCGGGCTGGATGGCAGCGGTCGCCTGCAGCGCATCGAGGCCGCCGGCGCGCGCCTGGCCGCCGAGGTAGGCCTGACCCTCGAAATGCATGGCGTGCCCGATGCGGCCGGCATGCAGCGGCTGGTGGAGCGCATGGCCGACCGCCTGTTCGAGGCCGTGCAGGGCGGCGCGCTGCAGGCCGACACCGCCGCGCTGCTGCGCCTGGACGGCCTGCCGGCGGGTGCTGTGCCCGACATCGTCACCTTCTCGGGCGGTGTCTCCGAATACATCTACGGCCGCGAAAACCGCAGCTACGGCGACCTCGGCCCGGCCCTGGCGCAGGCCGTGCTGGCGCGCGTGCGCCGCTGGGGCCCGCGCATCGAGCAGCCCGAGCAGGGCATACGCGCCACCGTGGTGGGTGCCTCGCAGTACACGGTGCAGGTCAGCGGCAGCACCATCTTCGTCGAGCCGCCGGGCACGCTGCCGCTGCGCAACCTGCCCGTCATCACGCCCGCGCTGCCGCTGGACGGCGAGACGCTGGACGCAGACGCCATCGCTGCCGCCGTGCGCGCCGCGCTGCGCCGCCTCGACCTGCACGAAGGCGAGCAGCCCGTGGCGCTGTGCTACCGCTGGGCCGGCAGCGCCACCTTCTGGCGCCTGGACGCCTTCTGCCGCGGCGTGGCCGCCGGCCTGCAGGCCGTGCTGGCGCGCGGCGGGCCGCTGGTGCTGGTGGGCGACGGCGACATCGGCGGGCTGGTGGGCATCCACCTGCACACGGAAGTGAAGCTGGCGCAGCCGGTCATCAGCATCGACGGCATCGTGCTGCAGGAGTTCGACTTCATCGACATCGGCGCGCTGCTCGAGACCTCGGGCGCGGTGCCGGTGGTCATCAAGTCGCTGGTCTTCCCGGTCACCGCGCAGGTGGGCCGCCATGCGGCCGACGGTGGCGGCCTGCAGCCCGCCATCGATCGCGGCTGAACCCGCACCCCCGATGGATGCCACCCGGCCCGACGGCGTGACACACGCCTGGCAGGTGATGCACCCGCCGCGCCTGCCCTGGCAGCAGGCCTGGCTGGAGGTGGGCGACGGCCACGCCATTCACTTCGAGCAGAGCGGCCACCCGGGCGCGCCCGCGGCGCTGGTGCTGCACGGCGGCCCGGGCGCCGGCAGCAACGCGCAAGACCACCGCTGGTTCGACCCCCAGCAATGGCGCGTGGTGCTGATGGACCAGCGCGGCTGCGGCCGTTCGCGCGCCGCCGATGTGCTGCATGCCAACACCACCGCGCACCTGGTGGCCGACATCGAAGCCTTGCGACGGCATCTGGGCATCCCGCGCTGGCTGCTGCTGGGCGGCAGCTGGGGCAGCACGCTCGCGCTGGCCTATGCGCAGGCACATCCACAGCACGTGGCGGGGCTGGTGCTGCGCAGCCTCTTCCTCGGCACGGCGGCAGAAGGCAGGGCCTTGTTCGGCCCACTGACGGAAGAAGTGCAGGCAGCGCTGCAGGCCGGCGGCAGCGCAGCCCAAGCTGCCGCGCTGGCTTGGTGGCAACACGAACAAGCGCGCATGGCGCACGAAGGCCCGCCGTCACCCCGCCCTGAAGCCGCCGCGCTGCTGGCTGCTGCGCGCATTGGCGTGCACTACGCACGCGCGGGCTGGTTCCTGCGCGACGGCCAGCTGCTGCAGAACGCTGCGCCACTGCAGGGCCTGCCCGGCGCCATCGTGCAGGGGCTGGACGACCGCGTCACGCCACCCGCTGCGGCGCGCGCCCTGCACGCCGTGTGGCCTGCGGCGCGGCTCATCGAGCTGGCCGGTGCCGGGCATGCATCCACGCAGCCGGCGATGGCGAGCGCGTTGGTTTCCCAGATCAACGCGCTGCGCTGAGGCACCAGCACCAGAGCGGTGTCACCACGGCACGACCCAGGGCCAGCCGTTCTTCCGGCATCACCGCGACCTTCACGCCGCCGGGCGTGCCCGGCGCATGCATCCGCAGCAGTTGCCAGTCGGCGCCGGAAACTGGCACTTCGTCGCATCGCGCGGCAGCGACGGCCGCCCTGCCCTATCGTGCGCAGACCCCTACACAGCCCGGAGTCCCATTGAAGCTCGCCCCGATCACGGCCGCCTGTCTGGCCCTCATTGCCGGCGCCACGGCCGCCCAGGAAGCCCCGGGCCTGGCCGGCGATGCGACCGGGCCCCGCCCCGGTGCGCGCATGGAACGCATCGAGATCACCGGGCGGCCGCAGACCGACACCGACCTGCGCCGCCGCGCGCCCGTGGCCAAGCAGATCTACGGCCGGGAAGAGATCGACAAGTACGGCGACACCAGCGTCTCGGACGTGCTCAAGCGCCTGCCCGGCGTCAACATCCAGGGCGGCGCGCCGCGCATGCGCGGCCTGGGGTCGGGTTACACGCTGGTGCTGATCAACGGCGACCCGGCGCCACCCGGCTTCCAGTTCGACCAGCTCAATCCCAGCCAGATCGAACGCATCGAGGTCACGCGCGGGCCCACCGCCGACCAGAGTGCCCAGGCCGTGGCCGGCGCCATCAACATCATCCTCAAGGACGCGCCCAAGGTCTCGCAGCGCGATCTGCGCCTGGGCCTGGCCTACAACGCGGTGCGCCCCACGCCCTCGGCCACTTTCACCTACGGCGAACGCCAGGGCGGGCTGGCCTTGTCGCTGCCGGTCTCGGTGTTCCAGTGGCGCACGGTGAACAACAGCGAGATCGAGCGCCAGACGCTGGGCATCAACGGGCTGCCCTCCCGCGCGGTGCAGCACAGCCGCCAGGACAGCTGGGGCACCGGCTTCAACACCTCGCCGCGCATCAACTGGAAGATCAGCGACGACGAATCGGCCTCGGCGCAGTTCTTCGCCCAGCGTGGCGAGTGGAACAACCGCCAGAGCTACACCAACCAGGTGCTGCTGGGCCAGCCCAGCCTGGACGCCGACAACTTCTTCGAGGGCACCTGGCAGAACCTGCGCAGCAACCTGCAGTGGAACAACCGCTTCGACGAAGCGCAGCGCATCGAGCTCAAGCTCGGCACCCAGGTCAGCAAGAACACCTTTGACGGCCTCACCAGCAACCAGCGTCGCGTGGTGGGCGACAACCGCGACCGCAGCCTGACGCAAGCCGGCAAATACAACCGGTTCATCGGCGATGCGCACACCTTGTCGGCGGGCTGGGAGCTGGAATGGCGGCAACGCGACGAAACCCGCACCATCACCGAAAACGGCCGCCCGCAGCTGGTCGACTTCGAAGGCCAGCCGTTCAGCGCGCGCATCTCGCGCCAGGCGCTGTTCATCCAGGACGAGTGGGAGATCTCGCCGCAGTGGTCCACCTACCTGGGCCTGCGCAGCGAACGCATTGCCACGCGCAGCGAGGGGCTGGCAGAGCCGGTGCAGAACATCAGCCGCGTGACCACCCCGCTGTGGCACCTGACCTACAAGCTCGACCCCAAGGCGCGCGACATCATCCGCGCCAGCCTGACGCGCAGCTACAAGGCCCCCGAGCTCGGCACGCTGATGGCACGGCCGCAACTCAGCGGCCTGTTCATCGACACCACGCGGCCCAACAGCGAGGCCTCGCCGGACCGGCGCGGCAACCCGGGCCTGAAACCCGAACTCGCCACCGGCCTGGACATCGCCTACGAAAAATACCTCGCGGGCGGCGCCGTGTTCAGCATCGGCGGTTTCCACCGCAGCGTCAGCGACCTGGTGCGCAACGTGACCACGCTGCAGACCGTGCCCTATGCGACCGTGCCGCGCTTCGTTTCGGCCCCGGTGAACTTCTCCAAGGCCCGCACCACGGGCCTGGAGCTCGAAGTCAAGGGCCGCGCCGGTGAGCTGCTGCCCGGCGTCTTTGACGGCAAGACGGCGCTGAACCTGCGCGCATCGCTGAACTACTACCGTTCACGCGTGGAAGCGGTGGAGGGGCCGAACAACCGGCTCGACAACCAGCAACCCTGGTCGGGCAACCTGGGTTTCGACTACCGCTTTGCCGGGTTGCCGCTGAGCCTGGGCAGCAGCCTGGCCTACACGCCGGGCTACCTGACGCGCCAGACCAGCGTGCAGCAACTCGAACAATCGCGCGCACGGTCCCTGGACGCCTTTGCGCTGTGGAGCTTCAGCCGCACCGTGTCGCTGCGCGTCTCGGCGAACAACATCTCGCCGCTGGACACCATCACGCTGGCCAGCTTCAGCAGCGGCGATGGCACCCGCACCGAACGCAAGGGGCGCACGGTCTACGGCGCCAACCTGGAGATCAAACTCTGAGAAGTGGCCCGGGCCCTCAGCGCCCGGGTCGCATGAGCCTGCAGACGCACGCGAATTGAAGTTCGTTGCACCTGGGGTTGGCGACCAGACAGGCGAGTGGTGGCCGACTCAACAACACCAGCAAGACTGGTAGGCCGTGTTGGACTTGAACCAACGACCAAAGGATTATGAGTCCTCTGCTCTAACCAACTGAGCTAACGGCCCCCTGCAGGCGAGCGGCATTCTAGGCGCCGCGGCGCGGCGCCCTGCCCTACTTCGCGGACAGCGCGTTGCCCACCAATCGCGACGTGATGTCGACGATCTGGATCATGCGGTCGTAGGCCATGCGCGTGGGGCCGATGACGCCCAGGGTGCCGACGATGCGGCCGTCCACTTCATAGGGCGCAGTGACGACGCTCAGCTCTTCGAAAGGCACGACGCGGCTTTCACCGCCGATGTAGATGCGCACACCCTCGGCACGGCTGCTCACGTCCAGCAGGCGCATCAGTTCGGTCTTCTGCTCGAAGACATCGAACAGGCGGCGCAGGCTGCTCATGTCGTTGCCGAAGTCCTGCACCGTCAGCAGGTTGCGTTCGCCGCTGACGACCACGTTGTCGGTGGCTTCGGCCAAGACCTCGGTGCCGGCCTGCACGGCGGCCTGCATCAGCGCGGCAATCTCGCCGCGCAGTGCGTCGATCTCGTTCTTCAGCCGTCCACGCACTTCTTCGATGGTGAGGCCGGCGTAGTGGGCGTTGAGGTAGTTGGTGGCTTCCAGCAGCTCGGCGTGGTTGTAGTCGCGTGCGGTGAAGATGACGCGGTTCTGCACGTCGCCGTCGGGCGCGACCAGGATGACGAGCACGCGCTTGTCGCCCAGGCGCAGGAACTCGATGTGGTGGAAGACGCTGGCCTTGCGCGGCGCGGTCACCACGCCGACAAAGCTGCTCAGGCTGCTCAGCAGACTGGCGGCCTGGGCAATGACACGCTGCGGCTGGTCGGGGTGCAGCTGGCCGCTGGCGGCGGCCATGTCGGCAGGCACGTGGTCCAGCTCGCGCGGGCGCGCGGTGAGCATGGTGTCGACAAACAGCCGGTAGCCACGCGCGGTGGGAATGCGCCCCGCGCTGGTGTGCGGGCTGGCGATGAGGCCCAGCTCTTCCAGGTCGGCCATCACGTTGCGGATAGTGGCCGGCGACAGGTCGAGCCCCGAGGTGCGTGACAGCGTGCGGCTGCCCACGGGCTGGCCGTCGGCGATGTAACGCTCGACCAGCGTCTTCAGCAGTGTCTTGGCGCGGTCATCCAACATGGTGTTTCATTGTATTTGGGCCTCCCGGGCAACGTGCTTTGCTTGCGTGGCGGCGGTGGGCCCTATGGTGTAATGCCCGCATGCCTTCTGGCTTTCGTCATGCTGCCATCGTGGGCAAATTTCAGGCGCGGGGCATACGCCCGGTGCTGGAAGAGGTCGCCCATTTCCTGGTGGGCCGCGGGCTCGAGGTGAGCTTCGAGCGTGACACGGCTGCGGCCACCGGTGTGACCGATTTCGAGGCCTTGTCACCGGAACAGGTGGGTCAGCGCTGCGATATCGCGGTGGTGGTGGGCGGCGACGGCACCATGCTGGGCATTGCCCGCGAGCTGGCACGCTGGAACGTGCCGCTGGTGGGCATCAACCAGGGCCGGCTGGGGTTCATCACCGACGTGCCCTTCGACCAGTACAAAGCAGCGCTGGCACCCATGCTGGCCGGCGACTACGAAGAAGAGCAGCGCAGCATGCTCGAAGGTGATGTGTGGCGCGACGGCGAGCGCATCTTCGAAGGCCTGTCGATGAACGACGTGGTGGTGAGCCGCGGCGCCACCGCCAGCATGGTGGAATTGCGCGTGGACGTGGACGACGAGTTCGTCGCCAACATCCGTGCCGACGGCCTGATCGTGGCCAGCCCCACCGGCAGCACCGCCTACGCCTTGAGCGCCGGCGGTCCCATCCTGCACCCGGGCATCGGCGGCTGGATCGTCGTGCCGATTGCCAGCCACACCCTCAGCAACCGCCCCATCGTGCTGCCCGACCGCGGCGAGGTGCGCATCGGCATCGTCTCGGGCAAGGATGTCTCGGCCAACTTCGACATGCACAACCTGGCCAGCCTGCTGCACGGCGACGCGGTGCACGTGCGGCGCAGCGCCTTCAAGGTGCGCTTCCTGCACCCGCGGGGCTGGAGCTACTACGCCACGCTGCGCCGCAAGCTGCGCTGGTATGACGGTGCGGGGTGACTGAACCATGCTGCGCCGCCTGAGCCTGCGCGACGTCGTCATCGTCGCCGAACTGGAACTGGAGCTGGGACCGGGCTTCACCGTGCTGACGGGCGAAACCGGTGCCGGCAAGTCCATCCTCATCGACGCGCTGCAGCTGGCCCTGGGCCAGCGCGCCGACGCCGCGATGGTGCGCGAAGGCGCGGCACGCGCCGAGGTGAGCGCCGAGTTCGACAGCCCGTCATCGCTGGCCGCCTGGCTGGACGAAGCCGGGTTTGCCCACGAAGACACGCTGCTGCTGCGCCGCACGGTGGACGCCCAGGGCAAGAGCCGGGCGTGGGTGAACGGCAGCCCCGCGACCGTGACGCAGCTGCGCGAGGTGGCCGAACATCTGGTGGACATCCACGGCCAGCACGCCTGGCAAAGCCTCACGCGGCCGGCCGCGGTGCGAGAGCTGCTGGATCTTCAAGCCAAGGCCGACACCGGGCCGATGCAGGCCGCCTGGAACCAGTGGCGCCAGGTGCAGGCGCAGCTGGACGCCGCACGCCAGCAGCGCGACACGCTGGAACGTGAACGTGAGCGCCTGGCGTGGCAGGTGGGCGAGCTGGCCAAGCTGGCCCCTGCCGAAGGCGAGTGGGAAACGCTGAACGCCGAACACCAGCGTCTGGCCCACGGCCAGGCCTTGCTGGACGGTGCCCGCGCGGCGCTGAACGCCCTGTCTGAAGACGAGCCGGCCGCGCTGGCCCTGACTGCACGCGCGCTGACGGCCCTGGACGAGGTGCAGCGCTACGACCCCGAGCTGCTGCCCGTGGCCGAGGTGATGCGCAACGCGCAGGCGCTGCTGGAAGACGCCGCGCACACCTTGCACAGCTACCTGGGCCACCGCGAACCCGACCCCGAACGCCTGGCCGAACTGGATGGCCGCATCGCCGCCTGGGTGTCGCAGGCACGGCGCTACCGCCGCACGCCGGCCGAGCTGCCGGCGCTGCTGGCCGGCTGGCAGGCCGAACTGCAACAGCTGAATGCGGCGGCCGACCTGGACGGCCTGCAAGCACGCGTGACCGCAGCCGAACAAGCCTGGCGGGCCGAGGCACAGAAGATCAGCAAGCTGCGCCAGAAGGCCGCGCCGAAGCTGGGGGCGGCCGTCACGCTGGCCATGCAGCAGCTGGGCATGGCCGGCGGCCGCTTCGAGGTGGCCCTGCTGGCGCAGGAAGAAGCGCAGGCCTTCGGGCTGGAAGCGGCCGAGTTCCGCGTGGCGGGCCACGCCGGCAGCACACCGCGCGCGCTGGGCAAGGTGGCGTCTGGCGGCGAGCTCTCGCGCCTGGCCCTGGCCATCGCCGTCACCACGGCACAGGGCGCCGGTGGCAGCAGCCCCGTGCCCACGCTGATCTTCGACGAGATCGACGCCGGCGTCGGCGGCACGGTGGCCGACAGCGTGGGCCGCCTGATGAAACAGCTGGGCGCCGTGCACACCGCGCGCATGCAGGTGCTGGCCGTCACGCACCTGGCGCAGGTGGCCGCCTGTGCCGACCACCACTTTGTCGTCAGCAAGGCACTGAAGGGCAAGCAGACGCTGTCCCACATCCAGCCCGTGGAAGGCGAGGCGCGTGTGGCCGAAGTGGCGCGCATGCTGGGCGGTGAAAGCCTCTCGGGCACGGCGCACGCGCAAGCCCTGCTGGCGAAAGACCGTGGTTAAGGAGCTGCCGATGGGAGCACTGTCGTGAGCGAATGGATGTCGCTGGACCACGGCCGGCGCGACGAGCTCGTCCTCATCACGGGCATCTCGGGCTCGGGCAAGTCGGTGGCGCTGCACGCACTGGAAGATGCGGGCTACTTCTGCGTCGACAACCTGCCGCCCGAGCTGCTGCGCGATTTCATACGACTGGAACATGAACGCTTCACGCACCGCGTGGCGGTGGCGGTCGACGTGCGCACCGCGGGCTCGTTGCCACACCTGGTGCCGCTGATAGAGCAGCTGAAGACCGAAGGCGTGCGCATCCGCCCGATCTTTCTTGATGCCAGCACCGACGCGCTGCTGCGCCGCTTTTCCGAGACGCGCCGCCCGCACCCGCTGACCTCGGTGCCCGGGGGCGGCGATGGCACGCGGGCGCTGGTGGAGGCCATAGAGCTGGAACGCGACCTGCTCTCAGGCCTGCGCGAAATCTCCACCGTCATCGACACCAGCCAGCTGCGCCCGGCGCTGCTGCGCAGTTGGGTGCGCTCGATGGTGGGCGCGCGCGACGCAGCGCTGACGCTCGTGTTCGAGAGCTTCGCCTTCAAGCACGGCGTGCCGCTGGACGCCGACTACGTGTTCGACATGCGCGTGCTGCCCAACCCCTACTACATCCGCGAGTTGCGCCCGCTGACCGGCCGCGACGCCCCGGTGGCGGCCTACCTGGAGGCCCAGCCCGAAGTGGCCGAGATGCTGTCGCAGATCCAGGTCTTCCTGCAGCGCTGGCTGCCCTCGTTCGAGGACGACCAGCGCAGCTACCTCACGGTGGCCATCGGTTGCACCGGCGGCCAGCACCGCTCGGTCTACAGCGTGGAATGGCTGGCGCAACGCTTCGATGCGCGCTACGCCACGCTCATACGTCACCGCGAACTGGACGCGCGCGAATGAAGAGCACCGTGTTGCCGCTGTTCCCACTGCAGATGGTGCTGTTCCCCGATGCCCTGCTGGGCCTGCGCGTGTTCGAGGCGCGCTATCTCGACCTGATCAGCGAATGCCTGCGCACCCGGCAGCCCTTCGGCGTGGTCTGCCTCAAGGCGGGCCCCGAAGCCGGACGCCAGGTCGAAGCGGTGCAGATGGAAACCGTGGGCACGCTGGCGATGCTGGACGAAGTGGATGCCGACGAGCCCGGCATCCTGCGCGTGCGCTGTCATGGTGGCGCGCGGTTCCGCATGCGGGGCGCGCCAGTGCAGCGCGACAACGGCCTGTGGGTGGTCGAGGCCGAGACGCTGCCGCAAGACACCGTGCGCCTGCCAGGCCCGGCCACGCTGCAAACGGTGCAGGCCCTGGCCGAAGCCATCAAGAAACTGCAGGCCGGCGACCGCGTGCCTTTTGCGCAGCCCTACCGGCTGGACGAAGCGGGCTGGGTGGCCAACCGTTGGTGCGAACTGCTGCCCATCACGCTGGCGGCCAAGCAGAAGCTGATGGAACTGGACGACCCGGTCATCCGCCTGTCTCTGGTAGACGGCTTTCTGCGCGACAAGAAGGTCGTCATCGACTGAGGCAGGTCAGCGCCACTTCGGGCGGCCGACCTCAGTTTTCGAACAAGCGCCGTATCGGGGCCGGAAGGCCCATCGCGAGGGCCTCCGCTTCACCCACCCAACGCCCTGCAGCCACGGTGTCATGCAGGCTGGCGGGCACGGCGGCGCGGGCTGGCAGCGTCCACGCCAGGGGTTGCAGCGTCCAGTCAAAGTGGGTCAGCGCGTGTTCGATGGTGGGCAGCCACGCACCGTGCCCTGGCCAATCGGCCGCCTTCTCTTGCAGCACCTGGGCACTTTCAAATTCAGGCAGGCTCCACAAGCCGGCCCACACGCCCTGACCGGGCCGCTGCTGCAGCAGCAGTTGTTCGCCCTGCCGCAACCACAGCAGCGCGTGCTGGCGCCGGCCTCGTTTCAGGCGCCGCGTCTTCACCGGAAAACGCTCGGGGGTGCCGGCCGCATGCGCCACGCACAGCCGGTCCAGCGGGCACATCAGGCAACTGGGCTGGCGGGTGCTGCAGACCGTGGCGCCCAGGTCCATCAGGCCCTGGGTGTAGACCTCCACGTCACGCGCAGGCAGCAGCGCCTCGGCCTCGGCCCACAAGCGCTTTTCTTCAGCCGCCGACGACAGATCACCGGCAAAACCGAGGGCGCGTGTCAGCACGCGCTTGACGTTGCCATCGAGGATGGCCGCGCGTTCACCGAAACAGAAGGCCGCGATGGCGGCGGCCGTGCTGCGCCCTATGCCCGGCAAGCGGGCCAGTTCGGCACTGCTGGGCGGGAAGCGCCCACCGTGCTCGGCCACCACCGCCTGCGCGCAGCGGTGCAGGTTGCGCGCGCGGCTGTAGTAGCCCAGGCCGCTCCACAAGGCCAGCACGTCGTCCAGGGGTGCTGCGGCCAGGGCCTGCACGTCCGGGAACCGTGCCAGGAAGCGCGCGTAGTAGTCCAGCACGGTGCTGACCTGGGTCTGCTGCAGCATCACCTCTGACAACCACACGCGGTAGGGTTCGCGTGTGCCCTGCCAGGGCAGGCCGTGGCGGCCGTGCTGACGCTGCCAGGTGATGACAGCGCCGGACAGGCTGCGCCGCGTCAAGCGGCGTCCTGCCGGTTTTCCGGACGGGCTTCCTGCCGGGCTTCCTGCCGGACTTCCTGCCTGAAGGCGGCGTTCAGGCTCGGGTTGTCATGCGCCAGGCGCTGGGCCCTCGCGATGGCCTCCGCGGCCACAGCGTCCACGCGCGACTGCATCGCTGCCAGGTGTTCGTCCTGGGTTTGCACCTCGCCGATGCGCTGCTCCAGTTCACCGGCTGCGGCCTGCACACGCTGCAGCGCCTCACGCCTGCGCATGAAGCCGCGGCGGCGTTCGCTGAGTTGCACCTCCACCTGGCTGCTGGCGCTCTTGCTCCACATCTCCAGTTCGGCGGCAGCGTTCTCGAAGACCATGCGCAGCTTGGACAGCAGCATGCGACGGAACTGCTCGGCGAAGCCCGGAGTGGCCATGCGCCAGACCTGCGAAAAGCCGAGGTAGCGCCCGTAGTTCTGCGCGATCAGATCAATGTCTGCGACAAATCGCTTGAGGTCGGGTGTGGGCCCCAGCGAAAACGCAAAACCGAACTCGGTGTTCAGTTGGCGGAAGCTGGCTTCCAGCATCTGCCGCAATTCATCCGCCTGCTTCCTCGACTGTGCCAAGGCCGCATGCAAGCGCGTGACCAGGGTTTCGAAGGCGCCGCGCGCACCCAGGTTCAGCGGCCGTGCCCCCATGGCGGCCTGCATGGCCGCGACTTCAGCGCGCAGCACCTCGCTGCCCAGGCCGGACAGCACCGTGCGCAGGATCTTGGCCTGCACCGCACGCAGCGCGGCCAGTCGCGAAGTGCAACGTTCGAAGTCAGCCACTTCAACGTCCACACGCTCCAGCATCATGCGCAGCTTGGCGCCGCTCTTGCCGCGCAGGCCACGCAGTTCCATCAGCTGTTCGGCATGTTGGCGGCGGCGATCGGCCAGGCGGCGATTGGCGGACAGCCGCAGCTGCTGCACCACGCCCACGGCAGATTGAACGAGCAGCTGGCGCCGGCGCGGCAGCAATTGCTCGGCCAGCGCCAGTTCCAGCGGGGCCAGGCGGCTGGCCAGCAAAGCCGGGGCGTTGCCTTCCACACGCGCCGCCAGGGCCTCGCGGGCCGAGAGTGCAAACACACGCTCTGCCGCAACACCCAGGGTTTCGGCGGTGCTCAGGCGCTGCTGCTCGATCTGCGCATCCACGGCCTCCGGCGTGGCCAGCGGGTCGGCCAGCGCGTCGATCTTGTTCAGGACGACAAAACGCTCCAGGCTGCTCTGGCCCAGGTGCTCGCGCCAGATGGCCAGGTCGGAGCGCGTCACGCCGGTGTCGGCGGCCAGCACGAACACCACCGCATGCGCCGACGGCAGCATGCCCAGCGTGAGCTCGGGCTCGGCGCCCACGGCGTTCAGGCCAGGGGTGTCGATGACCACCAGGCCGCGCTGCAGGAGCGGGTGCGGGTAGTTGATGACGGCATGGCGCCACGCCGGCACTTCGACACTGCCGTCCGGTGCCTGCGGAGGGTTGTCTTCAGGCTGGCTGTCGCTCCAGAAACCCAGGGCCGCGGCCTGCTCGATGCTGACCTGCTGGGTGCGCGTTACCGCGCCCAGCGCCTGCACCAGGGTCTGCGGATTGGCGGCGTCCAGCGGCACGTGCTGCCAGTGTTCGTCGCGCGGACGCAGTTCGGTGAGGGACAGGCCGCGCAGGCGCGTTTCGATCGGCAGCAGCGACAGGCGCGGAGGCAGAGCGGCTTCGTAGCGCAACTCCACCGGACACATGGTGGTGCGGCCCGGCGTGGCCGGCAGCACGCGGCGGCCGGCATCGGCAAAGAAGATGGCATTGATGAGTTCGCTCTTGCCGCGCGAAAACTCGGCCACGAAGGCCAGCACCAGCTTGTCGGCAGCCAGTCGTTCGCGAAGGCCGGCCAGCAGGTGGGTGTCGCTGTCGTCCAGCAGGTCCTGGTCTGACAGCGAGCGACCGAGTTGCACAACGTGGTGCTCAAGCTCGGCGCGCCAGGTGGCCAGCGCGTCCAGACTCTCCGCGATGGGGCTGGCCGCCATGCCGGCGGGCATGGCGGCCAAGGTGCGTGCGGAGGTGCGGGAGGTGTTCATGGCGTCAGCAAGGCGACCGGCATGCTAGCTCTGGCCGAGGCACAAGTTAAGCGGGGCGCGGCCGATAGCAGGCCGGAAGTCACGTCTGCAATGCACGTTACCGCCGCTGACAGGTTGCGCAGAAATAGGTCGAGCGCTGGGCCTGCACCACCCGGCGAACGAGCGCGCCACAGCTCCCGCAAGGCAGGCCGGCGCGGCCATACACCGCCGCCTGGGCCTGGTAGGCACCGCTGGCGCCATGCACGTCGGTGAAATCGCGCAGCGTCGAGCCGCCGAGGTCCAGCGCCCTGGCCAGCGTGCTGCGCAGCGCTGCCAGCAGGCGTTCAGCGCGCGGGCGGCTGATGCGGTCGGCACGCAGTGCAGGGTGGATGCCAGCCTGGAACAGCGCCTCGCAGGCGTAGATGTTGCCGGCGCCGACGATGGCCTCACCGCCCAGCAACACGGCCTTGATCGGCGAGCGACGCTGCTGCAACGCGGCGTGAAAAGACCGTGGCGTCAGGGCCGGGTCGAAGGGCTCGGGGCCCAGGCGTTGCAGCAAGCTGGCGGCAGGCTCGTCACGCAGCGAGGGCGCCCACACGACGGCGCCGAAGCGCCGAGGGTCGTTCAGCCGCAAGGTGCCGGCGCTGGTCTCGAGATCGAAATGGTCGTGCGGCCCGGGGCCGGCGGCGTTCTGCTGCAAGCCGAGCGAGCCCGACATGCCCAGGTGCATCAGCAGGCCGCCTGCGGCAGCGCCGCCACTGGCTGCGGCGCTGAAGAGCGGCAGCCACAGGTACTTGCCACGCCGCGTGATCTCGCCCACCTCGTGGCCCACCAGGCTTTCGAGCGCGCAACCCAACGGCCAGCGCAGGGGTTTGCCCAGGCGCGCGCCGGTGACCCGCGCCCCGCGCAGGGGGCCCGCCAGACCGCGCCGCGTGACCTCAACTTCCGGAAGCTCTGGCATGGAACTCATTATGTGAGAATGAATCCAGACCCCATGGGAACCCCGATGCCTTCAAGCCACCGCCGCGCACAGGCGGCCTCCGTCTGGGCATCCGTCCTGTTGTGCAGCGCCTGCGCGCTGGTGCGGCCCGCCCTGGCGCAAACGCCCGCGCCATCCGCAGTGGCCGGGGCCGCAGCCACGCCGCCGGCAAACTCGGCGATGGACGACCGCCTCTTCTACCAACTGCTCGTCGGCGAAATGGCGCTGGGCTCGGGCGACGCCGGCAGCGCCTACGAGCTCATGCTGGACGCCGCACGGCGCACGCGCGACGAAGGCCTGTTCCGGCGTGCCGTCGACATCGCGATGCGCGGCCGCGCTGGCGACCAAGCGCTGGCGGCATCACGCGCCTGGCGCCTGGCGCGGCCGGATTCAGCCGACGCCGCACGTACACAGCTGCAGATCCTGCTGCTGCTGAACCGGCCCGAGGCGGTGGTGGAACCCTTGCGCGCGCTGCTGAGCCTGACCCCTGCCGCTGAGCGCGGCGAACTCATCTCGGCCTTGCCGCGTTTCCTGCAGCGGGCCGGCGAGCCGCGCAGCGTGGTCGCGTTGATGGAAGACGCTCTGAAGCCCTACCGGGAAGCCGAAGCCACGCGCGTGGCTTCGCGGGTGACACTGGGCCGTGCCTGGCTGCAAGCCGGTGAACCCGGGCGCGCATTGGCCCTGGCCCGTGAGGCCCAGGCGCTGGAACCCTGGGCGCCGGGTCCCGCCCTGCTGGGCATGGAGATGATGGGCAAGCTGCCCGAGGCCGAGGCCCTGGTGGGCGCCTACCTGGCGCAGGACCGGGCCGAGCCCGCGCTGCGCCTGGCCTATGTGCGCATCCTGACCAACGCCCAGCGCTACCCCGATGCTGCCGCGCAGCTGCTGGCCGTGACACGCCAGCAGCCCGACGCCCCGCAGCCCTATCTGTCGCTGGGTGCCATCCAGCTCGAGCTGAAGCAGGTCAAGGAAGGGGAAGCCTCGCTGTTGCGTTACGTGCAGCTGGTGCAACCGCTGATCACCCAGCGTGCGGCGCAGGGCACCGAGCTGCCGGACAGCGTGTTGTCCAGCGCCAGCAGCGAAGACGATGACGACGACCGGCCTGCGGGCCCGGAGCAAGGCCTGGTGCAGGCCTGGCTGATGCTCGCGCAGTCGGCAGAGCAGCGCGGCGACTTCAAGGCCGCCGAAGGCTACCTGGGCCAGATCAGCGACCCGCAGCGCGCACTGGAAGTGCAGACGCGCCGCGCCTCCATCCTGGCGCGCCAGGGCCGCCATGTGCAGGCCCGCGACCTGATACGCCGCCTGCCCGAAAAAACCGACGAGGACGCGCGGGCCAAGCTGCTCGCCGAAGCCGGCGTGATGCGCGACGTGAAGCGCTGGCGCGATGCCTACGACGTGCTGGGCACGGCCGCGAAGCGATTCGCCGAAGACGCCGACCTGCTGTACGAGCAGGCCATGATGGCCGAGAAGCTGGACCGCCTGGAAGACATGGAACGCCTGCTGCGCCGTGTCATCGAGATCAAACCTGACAACGCCCATGCGCACAACGCGCTGGGCTACTCGCTGGCCGATCGCCGCCTGCGCCTGCCCGAGGCGCGGCAGCTGGTACTGCGCGCGCTGGAGCTGATGCCCGGCGACCCCTTCATCACCGACAGCCTGGGCTGGGTGGAGTTCCGCATGGGCAACAGTGCCGAGGCTGCTCGGTTGCTGAAGCAGGCCTATGCCACGCGGCCGGACACCGAGATCGCCGCCCACCTCGGCGAAGTGTTGTGGTCCCTGGGGCAGCGCGATGAAGCGCGCCGCATCTGGGCCGAGGCCAAGGGCCGCGACGCCAGCAACGAGGTGCTGCGCGAAACCCTGGTGCGGCTGCGCGTCGACCTGTGAGGCGGCGTCTGGCTGAGCGGCGGCTGGCACTGGCGTTGGCCGCCGCGGCGGCTGCCCTGCTGATGGCTGGCTGCGCCAGCACGCCGCCTGCGACCGTTTCGCCTACTGCCAGCCTGCCCTGGACCACCGGCCGCATGAGTGTGCGCGTGGATGCAAGCCCGGCGCGCGTGGCGCAGAACCTCAGCGCCGGCTTTGAGCTGCGGGGAGATGGCGAGACCGGTGAACTGCGCCTGCTGTCCCCGCTGGGCACCAGCCTGGCCCACGCTCGCTGGTCGCCGGGCCGCGTGCACCTGGAAACTGCTGACGGCGAACGCAGCTTCGAAAGCCTGGAAGCGCTCTCGGTCGAGGCCCTGGGTGAAGCGCTGCCCCTCGCTGCCCTGCCCAGCTGGCTGGCGGGCCGGCCCTGGGCCGGTGCGCTGCACACGCCCGCCAGCGACGGCTTCGAGCAGCTGGGCTGGCAGGTGCAATTGGCACGCCACGGCGAAGGGTTTGTCGAGGCGCGGCGTGCGGCAGCACCGGTCGTCATGCTGCGCGTCAAGCTCGAAGCACCCGCTTGAGCGCGCCCCTGTGCCGACGCTTGAACAAGGACTGAAAGCACGCCCATGAGCCTGCACGCCCTCTACGACCTGCCCGCCCCGGCAAAGCTGAACATGTTCCTGCACGTGGTGGGGCGCCGCGCCGACGGCTACCACCTGCTGCAATCGCCCTTCGTGCTGATCGACTGGGCCGACGTGCTGCACTTCGAGCGCCGCAGCGACGGCCGGCTGCAACGCCACGACCTCGGGTCCGCCCTGCCCGAGGACGACCTGTGCCTGCGCGCAGCGCGCGCGCTGCAACACGCCAGCGGCTGCACCGCCGGCGCCGACATCCACATCCACAAGCACGTGCCCTGGGGCGCGGGCATGGGTGGTGGCAGTTCCGACGCGGCCACCACCCTGCTGGCGCTGAACCGGCTGTGGGGCCTGAAGTGGCCGCGCGCAAGGCTGGCCGAGCTGGGCCTGACGCTGGGCGCCGACGTGCCGTTTTTCATTGGCGGGCAGAACGCCTTCGTCGAAGGCATTGGCGAGCGGCTGCAGCCGCTGGCATGGCCGGCACTTGACTACGCCGTCGTGAAACCTGCCGCAGTCCTGCCGACAAGAGAAATCTTCGAGCACCCGCTGCTCAAGCGTGACACCGAAGCTGTTATAGTTGTGGGCTCTCCTGAGGAGGCAGGCCGCAGCGGTGTGCCAGCAGGCTGGGTGCAGAAGTTCATAGAGGGCTACGGCCGCAATGACCTGCAACCGCCCGCCGAAGATCGCTGCCCCGAGGTGGCGTCAGCTGCTTCGTGGTTGGCGGCCCGTTACGGCAACAGCCGCATGACGGGCTCCGGCAGCGCTGTCTTCTCAAGGGTTGGTCCAGTCGTCTCACCCTTGGCGACAGAAGCGCCAGCAGGTCTGCAAGACCTGCCGGCCGCTTGGGTGGGACGGTTGTGCCGCAGTTTGCCCGAGCACCCTTTGATGGCTTGGGCGGGCTGAAAGTTTGGGGTGGCAGCTCTCGGGCTGCAACCCGTGTAGGGGAGTCGCCAAGTTGGTAAAGGCATCGGATTTTGATTCCGACATGCGAGGGTTCGAGTCCTTCCTCCCCTGCCAAATCTTCTTCTGACGCCGGGCGCGGCTGATATTCGGCGCGCCGGCGCTTCCTTAGGCGGAGAGTCCACCGTGCTGTTCAACACCGTGCTGTTCACCGGCAACGCCAATCCGGTGCTGGCGCAGGAGATCGCCAAGCACCTGGGCGTGGAAGTCGGCGCCGCTTCCGTCGGCCGCTTCTCTGACGGTGAAGTCACCGTCGAGATCCGCCAGAACGTGCGCGCCCGCGACGTTTTCGTCGTGCAGCCCACCTGCGCGCCGACGAACGAACACCTGATGGAACTGCTCATCATGGTGGACGCCCTCAAGCGCGCCAGCGCACGCCGCATCACCGCCGTCATTCCCTACTTCGGCTATGCACGCCAGGACCGCCGGCCGCGCAGCACGCGCGTGCCCATCAGCGCCAAGGTGGTGGCCAACCTGCTGGAAACCGTGGGCGTCGAGCGGGTGCTGACGATGGACCTGCACGCCGACCAGATCCAGGGCTTCTTCGACATCCCGGTCGACAACATCTACGCCAGCCCGGTGCTGTTGTCTGACCTGAAGAGCAAGAACTACAAGGATCTGGTCGTCATCAGCCCCGACGTCGGCGGCGTGGTGCGCGCGCGGGCCCTGGCCAAGCAGCTGGGCTGCGACCTGGCCATCATCGACAAGCGCCGGCCCACCGCCAATGTCTCGGAAGTGATGCACGTCATCGGCGAGATCGAAGGCCGCAACTGCGTGATCATGGACGACATGATCGACACCGCCGGCACCCTGGTGAAGGCCGCCGAGGTGCTGAAGGCGCGTGGCGCCAAGAGCGTCTACGCCTACTGCACCCACCCGGTTTTTTCGGGCCCAGCCGTGGACCGCATCGCGAACTCGCAGATCGACGAAGTCGTCATCACCAACACCATCCCGATGTCGGATGCCGCCAGGGCCTGCGGCAAGATCCGCCAGCTGTCGGTGGCCTTCCTGTTTGCCGAGACCATACGCCGCATCTCCGATGGCGAATCGGTCACCTCCCTCTTCGCCGAGCAGAACAACAACTTCTGATCGGCAAAGGCCGGGCTGGCGCGCCGCGCCGGCCTTACATCAGACGCCTGGTCGCGGGCGCCTCATCCAATTGGAGCTTTCATGAAATTCACAGCCTACGAGCGTACGCTGCAGGGGACCGGAGCGAGCCGCCGCCTGCGCCATGCTGCCAAGGTGCCTGGCATCGTTTACGGTGCCGGCACGCCCGCCATGATCGAACTCGATCACAACGCCCTGTTCTTCGCACTGAAGAAGGAAGCCTTCCACAGCTCCATCCTCGAGATGGACCTGGGCGGCAAGGTCGAGAAGGTGCTGCTGCGTGACTTCCAGATGCACGCCTTCAAGCCCATCGTGCTGCACATCGACTTCCAGCGCGTGGACGAAACCACCAAGCTTCGCAAGAAGGTGCCGCTGCACTTCAGCGGCGAGGAAAACTCGCCGGCGGTGAAGACCGACAAGTGCCTGGTCAGCCACGTGGCGCTGGAACTGGAAGTCGAGTGCCTGGCCTCGCAGCTGCCCGAGTTCATCCCCATCGACCTGTCGGGTCTGACGAAGAACCAGAGCCTGCACGCCAGCGACCTGAAGCTGCCGGCCGGCATCAAGGTCGTCAAGCGCGGCACGCGCAACCCCGTGATCGTGGCCGTGACCACGCCGAAGATCGAGGAAGAAGTCGCTCCGACCGTGGTCGTGGCCGCCGAAAAGGGCAAGGCCGTCAAAGCCAAGAAGAGCGAAAAGCAAAACGCCAAGTAAACCGCCTTTTGGGTGGGCCGGGGGGCCTACGGCCTCCCCCTCCACACCCGGCCACGAGCCCCACTCCGGTGGGGCTTTTTCTTGGGCGCGCCTTCCATAATCTTGGCCATGATTCGATTGTTTGTCGGCCTGGGCAACCCCGGCCCCGAGTACGAAGCCACGCGCCATAACGCCGGGTTCTGGTGGATCGACGCGCTGGCACGGAAGCTGGGCGTGTGCCTGGTGCCCGAACGCGCCTATCAGGGCCTGGTGGCGCGTGTGAACCGGCCTGGCGCCGAGCCCGTCTGGCTGCTGCAGCCCATGACCTTCATGAACCGCTCGGGCGCTTCGGTCGCGCCGCTGGCGCGATTCTTCAAGATCGAGCCCCAGCAGATCCTGGTGGTGCACGACGAACTCGATGTGCAGCCGGGCATGGCCAAGCTGAAGTTCAGCGGCAGTTCGGGCGGCCACAACGGGCTGAAAGACATCCACGGCCTGCTCGGCACCCAGGACTACTGGCGCCTGCGCCTGGGCATCGGCCACCCGGGCGTGAAGGCCGAGGTGGTGAACTACGTGCTGAAGAAGCCATCGGCCGAGCACCGCGACGCGATCGACAAGGCCATCGAGCAGTCGCTGGGTGCCAGCGACCTGCTGCTGGCCGGCGCGATGGACAAGGCGCTGGCTGCCATCCACGCCCAGCCGCCGCGGCCCAAACCGCCGCGCAAGCCGCCGGCCCCTGATACCAAGGCGCCGCCGACGCTGCAAACCCCGGCGCCGCCAGCGGTGCCCGGCCCACCGGCTCAACCCACTGGAGACGCCCCATGAACCACGTCCTCCCTGCCCTGATGCTGCTGCTGGCCGTGGCCAGCCTGGCCCCACTGGCCCAGGCACAGACGGTCTGGCGCTGCGGACCCGACGGCCGCAGTTTTTCTGACACCCCTTGCACCGAAGGCCGCACACTGGCGCTGGCCGAAAGCCGGCCCGCCGAAGACGTGGCCGAAGCGCGGGCGCTGGCAGACCGGGACAGGCGCCTGGCCGAAAAACTGCGTCGCGAACGCCTGAAGGAAGAAGCTGATCAGCGCGGCAATGGCCTGGCCGCACTGGGGCCGACTTCCAGTGTCACACGCACCAAGCCGGCGCCGCTGGCTAAGAAGACGCAGGCGCCTCGGCAGCGCGCCCTGTCAGAAGATCAAACTTGGCGAGCAACTGCACCCGCGTCTCGACGTGCGAAGGGTTGACGGGGATGCAGCTCACCGGGCACACCTGCACACACTGGGGTTCGTCGAAGTGGCCCACGCACTCGGTGCAGCGCCGCGGGTCGATCTCGTAGATCTCCGCGCCCATTGAAATAGCCTGGTTCGGACACTCTGGTTCGCAGACGTCGCAGTTGATGCACTCGTCGGTGATCCACAAAGCCATGGTGCTGCTCAGTCCTCGGTCTGGGTGATGCGCTCTTTCAAGCGCCGCAGCACCGAGGGTGCCACGAACTTGGAGACATCACCGCCCAGGCTGGCAATCTCGCGCACGAAGGTGCCACTGACGAACTGGTACTGGTCACTCGGTGTCATGAACACGGTTTCCACCTCGGGCATCAGCTGGCGGTTCATGCCCGCCATCTGGAACTCGTACTCGAAGTCGCTGACGGCGCGCAGGCCCCGCACCACCACCTTGCCGCCGACATTCACCACGAAGTCGCGCAACAGGCCGCGGAACGCCGTGACCTCGACATTGCCGTAAGGCGCGGCAATCTCCTGCGCAATCTCCAGGCGCTCGGCGATGGTGAACATCGTGCGCTTGTGGTGGCCCACGGCAACGGCGAGGATGAGGCGGTCGAACAGGCTGGAAGCCCGGCGCATCAGGTCCTCATGCCCGAGGGTCATGGGGTCGAACGTGCCTGGATAGATGGCGGTGAGCGGGGCTTTCAGGGTCACGGCGCTTGCCTCCAGGCGGGGGTCTCAGGGGGTGCCAGGCGTGGCAGTGGCAGTGTAGCGGTGCTCAGGCCGGGGCCTGCCACAACTGCGCATGCACCGCGCCCGCGCGCAGGCTGCGGTGCAGCACCAGGCCGGCCGGCATCTCCGGCGCTTGCAGCGGCTTGGGGCCCTCCAGATACACGTAGCCGCCCGGCACCACCAGGCGCGCGGCGGCAGCCACCGCTGCAGCGCCCAGGCCGGCATCGAAGGGTGGGTCGAGCAGCACGGCCTCGAAGCGCAGCGGCGTGCAGCCGGCCATCCAGCGCAAGGCCTCGCCGCGTTCTATCTTCACAGCCTCGGCGCCCAGGCGTTCGCGGCTGCTGCGCAGGCTGGCCACGAGCGCGCCGTCCACTTCCAGCAGCAGCGCCTCGGCGGCGCCGCGCGAGGCCGCTTCGAACCCCAGGGCCCCGGTGCCAGCAAAGGCATCCAGCACACGCCAGCCGTCCAGGTTCTGGCCCAGCCAATTGAAGAGCGTTTCGCGCACGCGGTCGGGAGTGGGGCGCAGACCGGGGCGGTCGGCCACCGGCAGCTTGCGGCCACGGTAAAGGCCACCGATGAGCCTGACCTCGCCCAGGTGGTGCGTGGCTCGCTTGATGACCGGTCGCGTCGACTTGGGGTCGCGGCCGTGGGCGCCGGGTTTGTCCTTCACAGGCGCACCGTGATGCCGTCGCGGGCCATCAGCGCCTTGGCCTGGCCGACGGTGAATTCGCCATAGTGGAAGATGCTGGCGGCCAGCACCGCATCGGCGCCGCCCACGCGGATGCCTTCAGAGAGGTGTTCCAGCGCGCCCACGCCGCCGGAGGCAATCACCGGCACCGGCACGGCGTCGCTCACGGCGCGCGTCAGCGCCAGGTCGAAGCCGATCTTGGTGCCGTCACGGTCCATGCTGGTCAGGAGTATTTCGCCAGCACCGTGTTCGGCCATCTGCCGCGCCCAGGCCACGGCGTCGAGGTGCGTGTTCTTGCGTCCGCCGTGGGTGTAGACATCCCAGCCCGGGCCCTTGGCAGCAAGGTCGTCGCCAACCCGCTTCTTGGCATCGATGGCCACCACGATGCACTGCGCCCCGTACTTCTCGGAGGCGTCGCGGATGACCTCCGGGTTCGCCACGGCCGCCGAGTTGAAGCTCACCTTGTCGGCACCGGCGTTGAGCAGCCGCCGCACGTCTTCCACCGTGCGCACGCCGCCACCCACCGTGAGCGGGATGAAGACCTGCGAGGCCACCGCTTCGATGATGTGCAGGATGAGGTCGCGGCCGTCGCTGGTTGCGGTGATGTCGAGGAAGGTCAGTTCATCGGCACCCTGGTCGTTGTAGCGGGCGGCGATCTCGACGGGATCGCCGGCGTCGCGCAGGGCGACGAAGTTGACGCCCTTGACGACGCGGCCGCCGGTGACGTCCAGGCAGGGGATGATTCGTTTGGCGAGCATCTGCCGAATTATCGGGCCGCCGGCTCCCCCCTCAACCGAGGGGTCAGGCCTGCCCTGACACCACCATGGGCGGGCGCGAGCAGGTAAAAACCGTTCGGGGACATTTCTCCCCACCGCCCCCCTCCCCGGGAGTCTCTCGATGCGCGCTGCCCTGCTTTCCACCGCCGCCTTTCTGACCATGGCCGCCGCGATGCCAGCATCGGCCGTCACGACCGTGTTTTTCACCGGCCTGTCCAGCGCCGGTGAACCTGTGCCCACCTCCACCGCCACCGGCGCGGCCATCGTCACCTTCGACGATCTGGCCAGCACAGTCACGGTGCAGCTGAGCTTCCAGGGCCTGGCCAACAGCTCGCCGTTTGGCCACATCCACTGCTGCACGACGACGCCGCTGACGGGCAGTGCTTCCGTGGCTTTGAACTTCACGCCACTGCCCACCGCCACCACGGGCACCTACAACAACGTGTTCTCACTCACGCCAGCCGCCTTCAGCACGCTGTTCGCAGGCGCTGCCGCGGGCCGGGCCTATGTGAACATCCACACCCCTGGCACCTACAGCGGCGGCGAGATCCGTGGTTTTCTGCCGGCCATTCCGGAACCGGGTACCTACGCGCTGATGTTCGCCGGTCTGGGCGTCATCGGCTGGGCCGCAAGGCGCCGCAGCGCCGCCGCGCACTGAAGCGCTGCAGCGCAGGCCAGCAAGCCGCCGTCAGGCGGCTTTTTCATTGCCGCCGGGGTTTTTCAGGCCGCAGCCAGTTCGTCGGCACGCTTTTGCGCCGCCGTGAAGTCCAGCGCGCCGGTGTAGATGCTGCGCCCGCAGATCACGCCTTCCACGCCCTCGGCTTCCACCGCGCACAGGCGCTCGATGTCGGCGATGTCGGACAAGCCGCCCGAGGCAAACACCGGGATGGTGAGCGCGCGGGCCAGCTTCACCGTGGCTTCAATGTTGATGCCGGTGAGCATGCCGTCGCGGCCGATGTCGGTGTAGATGACGCCCTCGACGCCGTAGTCCTCGAACTTCTTGGCCAGGTCCACCACCTCGTGGCCGGTGAGCTTGCTCCAGCCGTCGGTGGCGACCTTGCCGTCCTTGG
>LNFM01004282.1_pt1 | contig 26593 bp, 29 predicted proteins | sample 596031 | NCBI WGS metagenome assembly LNFM01 (sample SAMN04254537, study PRJNA301005) | activated carbon metagenome | isolation source: dual media filters at the Ann Arbor, Michigan drinking water treatment plant | place: USA: Ann Arbor | reverse complement strand
GCCGTGGTCGCGTCGATCCTCGAAGCGGGGCACGAGGTCGGCCACCATGGCTACCTGCATTTCTGGCCCGAGCCGGACAAGCCGCGCGAGGAAGCCGAAGAGATCGAGCGGGGCCTCGAGGCCCTGCAGCGGAATTTCGGGATCACCCCGCTCGGCTATCGCTGCCCTGCGGGCGAGACGACCGACCGGCTGGTCGGCCTGCTGGCCAAGTACGGCATGATCTACGACAGTTCGTTCATGGACGACATCCATCCCTACGTCCACCGGCTCGACGGACGGGACAGCGGCGTGGTCGAACTGCCCTGGCACTGGTCGCTCGACGACGTGCCCTACACGGTGTATTCGCTGCGCGGCCAGCGTGCGATACAGACCAACGACCATGTCCGCACGATCTGGTCGGACGAGTTCCGCGAGTACCATCGACGCGGCGCGCTGTTCGACCTCATCATGCATCCCCAGGCGATCGGCCGCCCTTCGCGGCTGCGGCTGCTCGCCGACTTCCTCGCCTTCGCGGCCTCGTTCCCCGGCGTCTGGTTCGCCACCGCGGGCGAGATCGCGAAGCATGTCCTGGAGGCGCGCCGAACATGAACGGGAACCGCATGGATGCCGGCAACGACCTGCTGCTCGTCGGTGGCCGGGTGATCGATCCCGCGTCGGGCATCGACGCCGTGCTCGATGTCGCGATCGCCGGCGGACGCATCGCCGCGGTGGGGCCGTCGCTGCCGCGCACGGGTGCGCGGCGCCTGGTCGATGTTTCCGGTTCGCTGGTCACGCCCGGCCTGATCGACCTGCACGCCCATGTGTACCGCCACTTCACCGACTTCGGCGTCGAGGCCGACGACGCCGGCATCAATGCCGGCTGCACGACGATCGTCGACCAGGGCAGTGCCGGTGCCTGGACCTTCGACGGCTTCAAGGCCTTCATCGTCGAGCGCGCGGCCACCGAGGTGCTGCTGTTCATCTCGACCAACCTCACCGGAACCCTGCGCGGCTGCCGTGGCGGCCCGGTCTGCCAGACGCCCGAACTCTCCGATGTCGACGTGCTCGCCGGCTTCGCCGCTCGCTTCCCGGAAATCATCCGCGGCGTCAAGGGCCACAGCGACTCCGGCGGCTGGTCGCACTGGGGCAAGCGCATGTTCGAGATCTCGCGTGCCTGCGCGGACGCCACCGGGCTGCCACTGTACGTGCATACCGGCGAACTCTGGAAGGTCGACGAGTCGCACCGGCCGGAGCCGCGATCCGTGATGCGCGACACGCTGGCCCTGGTGCGGCCCGGCGACCTGCTCGCCCACTGCTACTCCTGCCGCGACGACGGCATCCTCGGTCCGCTGGCAACGCCGCCGAAGGAACTGCTGGACGCGCTCGCCACCGGCGTGCACCTCGACCTGGGCCATGGCGTGAACTTCAGCTTCGACACCGCGCGCCGGATGATGGATGCCGGCCTGGTGCCGTACACGATCAGCAGCGACGTTCATGGCGACTTCTACACGCATGACAACGACACGACGCTCGATTACAGCCTGCTGGGTGCGATGTCCAAGCTGCTGGCGCTCGGATTCGACCTGGGCTACGTGGTCCGCGCCGTCACCGTGCATCCTGCGTCGGTGCTGCGCATGCTGCCCGAGATCGGGACGCTGGCCGCAGGCTCGCGCGCCGACGTCAGCGTGCTCGATGCGATCGACGGGCCGTGGACCTGGCGCGACTGCACCGGCACGGCCCTGCCCGGCAACCGGCGGCTGGTGCCCCGGCTCGTGGTCCGGGCCGGCCAGGTGCATGTGCCGACGCGGCGGCTGCTGCGCGACGTCACCGGGCCCGGCGAGCGACTGGCCGCGTGAACGCAGCGGCGGCGATGCGGGCGGCGCTCAGCGCGAGCTGAGGCAGTAGTCGCCGCTGGTCGAATAACCGCTCGGGCAGCTGCCGGTCTTCGGCATTGCGTGCTTCGCACCGGCACTCGCCAGGCAGTAGTCACCGCTGGTCGAGTAGCCACTCGGGCAGCTGCCCACCTTCGGCACTGCGAACCGTGCACCGCTGCCCGGGGCGCAATAGTTGCCGCTGGTCGAATATCCACTCGGGCAGCTGCCGGTCTTCGCCAGTGCGACCGGCGCGGGCTGCGCGAAGAGGCTGGCGCTGCACAGCGCCAGGGCTGCAGCCAGCCCGCGCGCGAAGGCGGGCCGGCGCCGAAGGACATGGGACATGCCGGCTGGCCCCTTCACCGCGCCTGCGGCACGGCCGGCGCGCCCGGTGCAGCAGGTGCGACGTTCGGCACCAGGCGCACCGATGCCGAATTGGCCAGCGGCGCCGGCGGTGCACCCTCCACGGCCGCAGGCGCGAGCTCAGGTGGAACGCCTTCGTGCTTCGGCTCTCGCTCCGTGGGCATCGATACGCCCAGGAACGTGTTCAGGCGGCGGTCTGCGGTCGACAGGGCGACCTGCAGCGGACCAGCATCGAACACCCGCCCGTTGGCCTTCAGCACGCCGTCGGCGTACTCGAAGGCAGCCTTCAGGCCGCCCGGCACTTCGGTCGCGAAGCCCATGCCGACCGCCATCTCGCGCTGCTCGGCATTGACCGCGTTGCCCTTGACGGTGAGTTCGCCGCTCGAGGCGAGCAGGCGCGCCAGGTCGATCGCGACGGGGCCGGTGCCGGGGGCGGCTGCCACTGCCGCGTCGGCCTTCTTCAGCTCAACCTTCAGGAAACCTTCGAGGCTGCCGTCGCCGATCGTGCCCTTGACGCCGGTGATGCCCAGTGCGAGCCCGCCGGTCAGCAGCGTGCGCACGGCCGCCCGGAGCTTCTGCTCTTCCTCGGCCTTGAGCGAACGGAAGCTGCAGGACTCGCTGGCGATGCGCTGGATCATCTCCAGGCTCGCCGTGTGGATGTCGCGCACCGAGACCTGCATCGACAGGTCGGCGGCCTTCTGGCCCGGCGACGTGAGCGCGCGCAGGCTCGGCGTGATGGTGACGTCGGTACGATCGCCACGTTCCGCGGCCGCGGTCACGAGGCGGAAGCCTTCCAGGGTACCGAAACCGGTGCCGACACGGTCGATGCTCAAGGCCAGGCTGCCGGTGCCGCGCGCCCGGTCCTTCAGGTCCAGCTCCATGCCCAGGTTGAGCACTTCGAGCGCCTTGCCGGCGCCGCGGCCCGCGATCCGTTCGGTCTTCCACTGCATGCCGAAGGCAGGCCCGGCCAGGGTGAACTGGCCGCTGCCCGCCGAGACGCGCAGTGCCTGCGGCCCGCTGCCGAGCACGAGTTCGGGCATGGCAAGGCTGGACACCATCTCGCGGGCATAGGAAACGGTGCCCTGGCCGTCCATGCGCAGTGCGCCGTTGGTGACCTTGGTCAGGATCGCACCGAATTGCCCCGCCGGCACCATGCTCCACTCGAAGCGCATCAGGGAACCGGGCAGCAGCATGTGCGACAGGCGATAGTCGACCTGCAGCGCAAGCTTTGCGCCGCCGGCGCTCGCCGCGTCGCAGTGTTCGTCGAAGCGGACCTCGAACCTGCCGGTGGATTCGAACAGGCCGGTATCGTGGCGCGGCGCGGCGATGCTCACGCCCGGGCGCGCCGGTGCGGTTTCCGTGAACGCGCGCATTTCGCCGGCTGCAACCCTGCCGGCGTATATGCCGGCACCGGCCCAACCCGCTGCCACCACTGCGATGCTGCCGACCGCGATCGCCGCGGCCTTTCCGGATCTGGTCATGCTTTTCCTCGGTGCGGACTCGATTCCCGACGCCTGTCGGCGCATTCAAGCTGGTGGTATCGGCAGCCAGGCGCCGAACTTGAGGCCGGCGGCTATCGAACGTAATAGAGCACGAGGTACCCGAGGAGCAGCACCAGCACCCAGAGTGCCATGGCGCGCGTGGACCAGGTGGCGGCCATGCGCGCATCCGCGCCGGACAGGCGGACGATGCCGTCCACCAGGTCGGCGGCCAGTCGCCTGGCCACCCGGCGCGCCTTGGCGGTGCCGGCGCCGACCGGCCCGGCCAGGCTGCCACCGAGGGCGGGCAGCAGGCGCCGCCACAGCCAGTCCGTATCGAGCGTGATGGTCAGGGTGCGCTTGAGCCAGGGCAGCATCACGAAGAACGCCAGTCCGGAGAACAGCAGCAACTGGAGCTGGGTGAGCACGTGCGCGGCGGTATAGGGTTCGTACTGCACCGGATAGGGCAGCAGCGCGTACAGCGCCTGTGGCCAGGCCCCGATCGCGATGCACAGGAACGCGAACAGCACCATCGCCCAGCGCATGCTCGCCGGCGGCTCCGGCGGACGCAGGCCGGCGTCCTTCTGGAAGAACACGAACCAGGGGAACTTGATCCCCGCATGCAGGAACACCCCGGCCGAGGCGGCGGTCAGCATCAGCCAGACCCCGAGCAGGTGGGCGTCGGCCGCGGACTGTGACACCATCGATTTCGACACGAAACCGGAAGTCAGCGGGAATGACGAGATCGCCAGCGCACCGATCGTCCCGCACACCGTGGTGAGCGGCATCGTGTGAAAGAGGCCACCCAGCTCGGAACACTTGCGCCGCCCGGTCATCAGCAGCACCGACCCGGCGGACATGAGCAGCAGCGCCTTGTACAGGATGTGGGTGAATGCATGCGCCGCCGCCCCGTTGAGCGCCATCTCGGTGCCGATGCCGATCCCGGCGATCATGAAGCCGACCTGGTTGACGATCGAATAGGCCAGGATGCGCCGCATGTCGTTTTCCAGAAGCGCATACACGATGCCGTAGAACACCATGAACAGGCCGACCCAGACCAGCAGTTCGGTGCCGGGGAATCCGCGGATCAGCAGGTAGACCGAGGTCTTGGTGGTGAACGCGGACAGGAACACCATGCCGCTCCAGGAGGCCTCCGGATAGGCATCGGGAAGCCAGGCCGAGAGCGGCGGCGCACCGGCGTTGATCAGGAAGCCGGCGAGGATCAGCCAGTGCGCCGGCGAGTCCAGGATCATCCGGGTGAACGCGACATCGCCGGTCTGCACCACGTGCCCGGTGACCCCGGCGAAGATCAGCACCCCGGCGAACAGGTGGACCATCACGTAGCGCCGCGCCGCCCGGTAGCTGGCGGGGCGCCCCTGGCTCCACAGCACGAGGGTGGAGCCGATGACCATCAGCTCGAGGAAGACGAACACGGTGACCAGGTCGCCGGCCAGCACCGCGCCGATCGCGGAACCCGCGTAGAAGAACGCCGCGGGCACTTCGACGCGGCTCGGCTGCCCCAGCGCGAACAGGCCGCCGCCCGCGGCCATCAGCGCGAAGATCGTGGCGAACAGGCGAGCCAGCGCATCGCCCTGCAGCGGCACCAGCGTGTAGCCGAGGAACCCGGCCTGCCAGGCCGCGCCGTCCGGGACCTGCCAGACCAGCGCCAGCACGACCAGCGGCAGGACCACGATCGCGACGCGCCGAGCCAGGCCGTGCAGGAACGGCAGCAGCACGGCGCCGGCCATCAGCACCAGTCCCGGGTGCAGCACCCAGTCAGTCATCGTCGCCACCGCGGTAGTAGGTATCCGGCCGCTTGAGCAGCAGCGCAAGCAGCTTGGCGACGCCGATCATCGCGGCGCAGGCGAGGAAGCCGAACCAGGCATTGAAGCCGAACAGCGACTCGACCGCGAAATGCGGATGCAGCGTGACCAGCAGCTCGGCCGCCACGGTCAGCGCCAGCACGGCGAGGAATCCGCGCCAGAGCCGCCGCACGTTGCGTGGCTGGTCGAGCCAGTGGAGATTCTTGTCGTCCATCGTCGGCATCGCCCCGGTTCAAGGCACCTGACCGGCGAGCTGCCGGGCAAGCGCGAGCGGCACGTCGGGCATGAAGAACAGCGCGACCGTGGCGGCTGCGGTCGCGACCAGTGCAACCACCATCGGCAGCGGTGCTTCGCCGTGCGGATGGCCGCCGGAGCCGTCGTCCTGCGGCGCGACGAAGAACGCGCGATGGATGATCGGCAGGAAGTAGCCCGCGTTGAGCAGCGTGCTGGCGATGATCACCGCCACGCCGGCCCAGTGGCCACCTTCCATCGACCCGGCCAGCATGTACCACTTCGAAATGAACCCCGCCGCCGGCGGCAGCCCGATCATCGACAGCGCGGCGATCGCGAAGGCGCCCATCGTCCACGGCATGCGCCGGCCGATGCCGTCCAGCTGGCTGACCTCGGTCTTGTGCGCGGCGGTGTAGATCGCGCCCGCGGCGAAGAAAAGGGTGATCTTGCCCACCGCGTGCGCGGCCACGTGCATCGCCGCGCCGATGATCGACAGCGGCGCCAGCACGGCCGCGGCCATCACCACGTACGACAGCTGGCTGATCGTCGAATAGGCAAGCCGGCGCTTCAGGTTGTCGGCGCGCAGCGCGACGACGGACGCGGCGATGATGGTGAAGCCGGCCACCGCCACCAGCCAGTCGGTGGACCCTGCCAGCAGGTCGACGCCGAACACATAGATGATGACCTTCAGCACGCAGAACACGCCGGCCTTGACCACCGCCACCGCGTGCAGCAGCGCCGACACCGGCGTGGGCGCGACCATCGCCGCCGGCAGCCAGCGATGCACCGGCATCAGCGCCGCCTTGCCGATGCCGAACATGCACAGGGCGAGCAGCGCGGCGAGGCCGGCCGGCCCGAGCGTCTCGGCGATCGCGGCCGCGCCGGGCTGCCGGGCAAGCAACCCGCCCTCGACGAAGTCGGTGCTGCCGGCCAGGTGCCAGATGAACACCAGCGCCGGCAGCAGGAACACGATGGAGGTGCCCATCAGCAGGCCGAGGTAGGTGCGCCCACCGTCGCGCGTCGCCCGGGTGCCCTGGTGCGTGACCAGCGGATAGGTCACCAGCGTCAGCAGCTCGTAGTACACGAACAGCGTGAACAGGTTTCCGGCGAAGGCGATGCCCATCGTCGCCGCGAGCGCCAGCGCGAAGCAGACGTAGAAGCGCGTCTGGTTCGCCTCTCCGTTCGCGCGCATGTAGCCGATGGAATACAGGGAATTGACGATCCACAGGCCGGAGGCGACCAGCGCGAACAGCATGCCGAGCGGCTCCAGCGAGAAGGCCAGGTCGAGGCCGGGCATCACGGTGGTCAGGACGAACGATGGGCGGTTGCCGGCCAGCACCCCGGGCAGCAGGGACAGCACCAGCGCGAACAGCGACAGCGCGGTCAGCAGGGTCGCCGTCTCGCGCAGGTTCGGTACGCGCCGGGCCAGCATGATCGCCAGTGCCCCGGCGAGCGGCACCGCCATCGCCGCCTGCATCGCGTGTTCGGGCGCCATCATCGAGCCCCGCCGAGCAGCCCGAGCGCGGCCGCGGATGCTGAACCGACCGTGAAGCGGGTGTCGAGGCCGAAGTAGACCGTGGCCGCGACCAGCACGGCGGCGGGCACCGCCATCGACCAGGGCACCACCCGGCCAGCCGGGACGTCACTTCGGCATTCACGGAAGTAGGCGGCCTCGACGAAACGCCAGACATACATCACGGCGAGCAGCGAAGACCCCACGACGAGGAACACCAGCCACCACTGGCCCTTCTCCAGCGCGGCCAGCAGCAGGTACCACTTGCTGATGAACCCCGCGGTTCCGGGCACCCCGATCAGCGACAGGCCGCAGACGACGATGCCTGCGCTGGTCAGGGGCATGCGCCGGCCCAGGCCGTGCACCCGCACGAGGCTGGTGCCGCCCATGACGAGCGCCACGCCGCCGAGCAGCATGAAGATCGCACCCTTGGTCACGCCATGGTTGAACAGGTGCACGATCGCCGCGGTCAGCCCGGACTGGGAGTCGAAGGAGATGCCGAGGATGATGTAGCCGATCTGCGCCACGCTGGAATAGGCGAACAGCCGCTTGAGGTCCGCCTGGTACACGGCGATCGCAGACGCGGCGAACATCCCGGCCAGCGCCAGCAGCAGCAGCATCTGCTGCATCGGCAGCGACTGGAACACCGCGGCCTCGCCGAACACCGAGAAATAGAAGCGCAGCAGCACGTACACCGCGACCTTGGTCGCCGTGGCCGCGAGCAGCGCGGACACGGCCGATGGCGCGTAGGCATAGGCGTTCGGCAGCCACTGGTGCAGCGGGAACAGCGCGAGCTTCAGCGACAGGCCGACGGTGAGGAAGGCGAGCGCGGCGAGCACCGGGCGGGTCGCGCCGAGCGATCCGATGCGTTCGCCGATGTCGGCGATGTTCAGCGACCCGGTCATCAGGTAGAGCAGCCCGACGCCGATCACGAAGAAGGTGGCCCCGATGGTGCCCATGATCAGGTACTGGAATCCTGCGACCAGCGCCCGCCGGTCGCGCCCGAGCGCGATCAGCACATAGGTCGACAGGGAGGAGACCTCGAGGAACACGAACACGTTGAACGCATCGCCGGTGATCGTGATGCCGAGCAGCCCCGCCAGGCAGAGCACGAACATCGTGTGGAACAGGTAGTGCTGCTCGCGCGGCACCTCGGCCTCGATGCTGGCCCTGCTGTAGGGCAGCACCAGCGCGGCCACGCCCGATACCAGCACGAGCACGAAGGTGGTGAGCCGGTCCAGCCGGTACTCGATGCCCCAGGGCGGCGGCCAGTTTCCGATCGCATACGAGAGGGTGCCGCCCGCGGACACCTGCAGCCAGAGCAGGATCGAGATGGCGAACGCGCACCAGGTCGCGGCGAGCGCGACGAAGAATGCCGGCGTCCGGCCGCGCGCCAGCAGGGCCAGCGGGGCGGCCGCCAGCGGCACCACGACCTGCAGCGCCGGCAGGTGGTCCGCGAGGTTCATCGCCGGCCGCCGGCGTCCGCGCGCTCGACAGGATGCTCGCGTGGCCCGTCGCCGGCCCCGCGGACGTCATCATGCGCCGCGCCCGCTGCCGCCGCATCGAGGGCCAGCACCTCGTCCTCCTCGATCGTGCCGTAGCACTCCTGGATGCGCACCACCAGCGCCAGCCCGAGCGCGAGCGTGGCCACGCCGACCACGATCGCGGTGAGGATCAGCACGTGGGGCAAGGGGTTCGAATAGAGGGTGAAGCCCTCGGCCAGGATCGGCGCAGTCCCGCCAACCAGCTTTCCGGGCGCGATGTACAGCAGGTAGACCGAGGTCTGGAAGATGCCGAGCCCGACCAGCTTCTTGATCATGTTGCCGCGCGCGATCACGATGAACAGGCCGGCGATCATCAGGAACACCGTGATGAAATAGGTGAAGTGTCCTGCGGCCGTCTGGCTCACTCGTCCACCCTGCCGCGGCTGGCGAACATGTAGAAGATCTTCAGCATCACGCCCGACACGGTGGTGGCGACGCCGACCTCGACCCAGAAGATGCCGCGGTGCTGCCCGTGCACGCTGTCCGCGTCGAGCACGAAGTAATCGAGGTAATTGCCGCCCAGCAGGATGCCGGCGAAGCCGACGCCGGCGTACAAGAGCACGCCGAGGGCCATCATCGACTCGACCAGCCTGTCCGGCACCACCCGTCGCGTCTCCGCAAGCCCGTTGATCAGCGCATGGAAGATCACCGCTGCGGCGAGGATCACCCCGGCCTGGAATCCACCGCCCGGGCCGAAGTCGCCATGGAACTGCACGTACAGCGCGAACAGGAGGATGAACGGGATCAGCAGCTTTCCGACCACCCGCAGGATCAGGTCGTTCTTCATTCGCGGCGCGCCTTCGACCGCCGGCGCAGCAGCGCGATCACGCCGGCACCCGCGGTGAACACGACGGTCGTCTCGCCCAGCGTGTCGTAGCCACGGTAGCTTGCCAGCACCGCGGTCACCACGTTGGGGACGTCGACCTCGGCACGGCTTTCGTTCAGGTAGCGCGGCGCGACATGCTGGTGGATCGGCGCCTGCGGATCGGAGAACGCCGGCAGGCCCAGCGTGCCGTAGACCAGGACCGCGCCAACGGACAGCGAGACGGCCAGCGGCAGCCATGGCTTGTGCACCGGGCGCGCTTCCTCGCTGCGGCACAGGTACAGCGCGCCGAGGAACAGCACGGTCGAAATTCCGGCGCCGACCGAGGCTTCGGTCATGGCCACGTCCACCGCGTCCATCGCCACCAGCACGGTGGCCATCAGGAAGCTGTAGATGCCGCCCAGGATGACCACGCCGAACAGGTTCCGGCAGCGGGCAAGCACCACCACGGCCACCGCCATCAGCACCAGCAGCACGTTGATGATCAGGGTTTCGATGGCGGCTTCCCGTCGTCGTCGCGTGCGAGCAGCGGCGCCAGCCCGCGCACCATCGCGGCACGCGCCAGCGCGTGCGAGGCGGTGGGCCCGGCGAACAGCAGCAGCACGCCGACCATCGCGAGCTTCACCGAGACGAGCGTGAAGCCCGCCTGCAGCACCAGCCCGAGCAGGATCAGCCCGGCACCCAGCGTGTCGATCACGCTGGCCGCATGCATCCGCGTGTAGAAGTCGGGCATGCGCAACAGCCCCGCCGCGCCGGCGATGCAGAAGAAGCCGCCCGCGACGAGGCAGATCCAGCTGGCGGCATCGACCACCAGGTTCATCGGCCGGCCTCGCCGGTCTCCACGCGGTCGCCCGGGTCACCGAGGTCGCCATGGCGGAAGAACTTGAGCACCGCGATCGTGCCGATCACGTTCAGCAGGCCATAGACGATCGCCAGGTCGAGGAACTCCGGTCGTCCGTCGATGAAGCCCAGCACCGCAAGCAGGAGCATCGCGGTGGTGCCGATCGTGTTCGCCGCCTGGGCCCGGTCGAACACCGTCGGACCCAGCGCCGCGCGCACCAGCGCCAGCACCAGCGTGGCCAGCAGGGCCAGCGCCGCCACCGCGAACATCAGGCCTTTCCCTCGAGTGCGGTCACCCGGCGATCCATCTCGCTGTCGACCGTGCCTTCGGCCCCCTCGCGCGTGAGTCCGTGCACCAGGAACTCGCCCGGCGCCGCCTCGATGGCGATGGTGCCGGGCGTGAGGGTGATCGAATTGGCATGGATCACCAGGCCGACGGCCGAGCGCTGGCCGGGCCGGAAGCGCACCAGCGTCGGGCTGATCGGAAGCTTCGGATGCAGGATGATGCGCGTGACCGCCAGCGCGGACTTGACGATCTCCTTCAGCAGCCAGGCCCAGTAGACGAGCACGCGCAGGCCCAGGGTGACCGGATGGCCTTCCGCGTCGACCACGCGCATCCGGCGCGCGAACCACACGACGGCGAGCGAGGATCCGACGCCCGCAGCGACCAGGTACGGGGTGTACATGCCCGACAGCAGGAGCCAGAAGACGAACAGGGAGAAGAACAGGCTGACCGGATAGATCACGTCGGGCTGGGCTGGGGAGGCTGACGATCGGCGCTGGAGTTTACCAAGCTTTCGTCCGCGTCCGGACGCCGGCAAGGCCGGCCCCGGCGCCTGCCCGCCGGCGCACTGCGATAGCATCGGGTCCCGCCTGCAAGGATCCAGCCGATCAGAACCGACGCATCCGCGACCTCCGCCGCCACCCTCCCCTTCACCACGCTCGCCAACGGCGTGCGCCTGCTGGCGATCCGTGCCCCCCACCTGCATACGGCCTCGGTCAGCGTGTTCGTGCGCTCGGGAAGCGCGCATGAGCCGGCACGCGACAACGGCATCAGCCATGTGATCGAGCACATGGCGTTCAAGGGCACGCCCGCGCGCGACGCGCGGCGCATCAACCTCGATGCCGAGCGCCTGGGCGCGGACGTCAACGCGCATACCGACAAGGACCATACCGCGTACTACATGTACGGCATGCCACGCGATACCGGCACGATGATCGACATGCTCGCCGACATCGTGCGCCATGCCACCTATCCCGAGGCGGAGCTCGAGCGCGAGCGCACCGTGCTGCTCGCCGAGCTGGCCGACGACCAGGACGATCCGATCTCCATCGCCTACCGGCTGTTCGACGAAGCCAGCTTCGGCCGGCACCCGGTGGCCCGCCCGGTGATCGGCACCGCGCGCACCATTTCGCGCTTCACGCGGGCCGACCTGGTCGCGCACGTGGCGCGGCAGTACTCCGGCGTCAACGTCGTCGCCGGCGTGATCGGCGACATCGACCCGGAATCTGCCACCGCTGCGATGGCCGCGGCGTTCGAGACGATGCCGCGCGGCGAGTCCAACACCCTCGACGCACCCGTGTTCACCGGCGGCCTGCGCGCGCGCCGCGTCACCGGCAGCAGCCAGACCCATCTCGTCGTCGGCTATCCGATCCCGTCGCTGCGCGCCGACGACCCGACCGCACGCGTGGCGGCGGCCGTGCTCGGCGAAGGGATGAGCTCGCCGCTGCTTCACCAGCTGCGCGAACGGCTGGGGCTGGTCTACCACGCCGACTGCTCCGCCGACGTGATGGACAGCTGGGGACAGTTCATGGTCGAGGCCTCGACCTCGCCGGCCAACGTCGACGCCCTGCTCGGGGAACTGGCGAAGTTGCTGGATGCACATGCCGCGCGCATCGATGCAGCCGAGCTGCGCCGGGCGCGCAACCAGGTGCTGGTCGCACGCCTGCGCACCCTGGAACGCGGCGGCCGACGGCTGGAGGATGCGGCGCTCGACCTGTTCGCGCTCGGCCGCACGCGCAGCCACGAGGAATGGCTCGACCGAATCGCCTCGGTCACCGCGGCGAAGGTGCGGCGGCTGTTCGAGCGGATGCTCGCCGCCGGGCCGGCAGTGGCGCTGACCGGCAACGTGCGCGCCGGCATGCGCGAGCGGGCAGCCACCGTGCTGAAGGTCCGGACCGCCTGAAATCCCGCGGGCACGCTATCCGGCACGCCCCTTGCTCCGGCAGAATGGCACCGCTGCCGTGACCACTGAAGGGGATTCCATGCGCGCCGCCGTCGTTGCCGTTGCCCTGCCTGCAGGCCTGTCCGCCCTGGCCCTCCTGTCGCCGCCCGCGCTGTCCGCGGCCCCGGCGCCCGGCGCAGGCGCCTATCCGGAGCGCGTGGTCAGGCTGATCGTGCCTCGTGCACCCGGCGGGCTGGTCGATGTCGTCGCACGCGTCTATGCCCAGCACCTGGGCGAACGCCTGGGCCAGCCGGTGGTGGTCGACAACCGGCCCGGCGGCGGCGGGACCATCGCCGGCGAAGCGGCGATGCGCGCAACCCCGGATGGCCACACCCTGTTCGTGTCGACGCAGGACAGCCAGGTCCTCACGCCGATCCTGCGCCGCACGCCGCCGTACGATGCGTTCCGCGACTTCACCCAGATCTCGCTGCTGTTCACCACGCCGCTCTACCTGTTCGTGCACCCGTCGGTGCCTGCGCAGTCGGTGCAGGAACTGGTCGCGCTCGCCCGCGCGAAGCCGGGCAAGCTGTCCTACGCCTCGCTCGGGGTCGGTTCCACCCAGCACCTGGCGGCCGAACTGCTCAAGAGCCGGATGAAGCTCGACCTCCTGCATATCCCGTACAAGTCCACGTCGCAGGCGCTGGTCGAGCAACTTGCAGGCGCCGTCGACATCAACCTGACCGCGGGCACCAGCCACTTTCCCCAGGTCGTCGCCGGCAAGCTCAGGCTGCTCGCCTCGACCGGCCTGAAGCGCAGCAGCCTCGCGCCCAACGCGCCCACGCTGGACGAAGCCGGCGTCAAGGGTTACGAGATGGAGCCCTGGTACGGCGTGTCCGGCCCGGCGAAGCTGCCCAGGGCGATCGTCGATCGCGTGAACCGCGAAACGGTCGCGATCCTGGCTTCGCCGGCCGTGCGCGAACGGTTCGCCAAGGACGGCCTCGAGCCGCGGCCGTCCACGCCGGGCGAGTTCGACGCGCGCATCCGTGCCGACATTCCGGTGTGGACCCAGACCATGCGCTCCGCGGGCGTCCCGCAGGAATAGTCCCGAAGGAACAGGCCGGCCTGGCGCGCAGGCGCCGGGACCTGCACGCCGGGCTCAGACCATCGGCACCATCACCCGTTCACGGAACGCCGGGCGCTGCTGCAGTTGACCGTACCAGCGCTCGAACGCCGGCAGCGGGTCGCGTGCGATGCCTTCGAACGCGTGCCATCGCCAGGCATAGATGCCGACCGGGATGTCGGCCACGCTGAACGTTTCGCCGGCGACGAACGCGGAACCCTGAAGGTGCCGGTCGAGCATGGCCAGGTGCCGCTGGGTTTCAGCGATCGACCGGTCGACCGCGTCCCTGTCGCGTTCCGCCGGCTTCTGGCGCACCAGGCCGTGGAACATCGGCGTGAACGCGACGTTCAGGCTGTTGAGCTGCCAGTCCATCCACTGCTCGGCGATCGCCGCGCGTTTCGGATGCCCCGGGTAGAAGCCCGGCGGACCGTGGCGTTTCGCGAGGTAGCGCAGGATCGCATTGGACTCGTAGAGCACGAAGCCATCGTCCTCGACGATGGTCGGGATGGTGCCGTTCGGATTCATCGCGAGGTACGGCGCTTCCCTGTTGCCGCCGAACTCGCGGCCCATGTCGATGCGCTCGTATCCGATGCCCAGTTCGTCGCAGCACCAGGTGACCTTCTGCACGTTGGACGAACTGGCGCGTCCGTAGATCTTCATCATCAGGCCGGGACTCCGTTGACCGCGGCGATCAGCTCGAAGGCCGCCTTGCGCTCGGCGTCGGTGGAACCGACGTTGATCAGCATCTCGTCGATGCCGGCATCGAAGAAGCGGCGCACCGTCGCCACGCAGGTCGCCAGGCTTCCGGTCACCGCGAACGCCTCGACCGCGGCATCGGGCACCAGCTTCGTCGCGGCATCGAGGTCGCGCCGCGCCACGCACTCGATGATCGCGGCCTGGTCGATCGGCAGGCCGGACAGCCGGATGTTCTCGGCCATCAGCCGGTTGCGGAACAGGTAGGCGAGCTTGCGCCGCACGCCCTCGAACGACTCGCGCTCGTCGGTGCCGAAGTAGGCGAAGCAGGCCCGCGGCCTGGCGGACGCATCGATGCCGGCGTCTGCAGCGCCACCGTCGAACGCCTCGACACAGGCCCCGGCGAAGGCCGGAGAGAAGCCGGCCGACAGCTGCAGGGACGCCGAGGTGGCCCCTGCGCGGCGCGCCATCTTCGGTTCCAGGCAGGTGATGTAGACCGGGATCGCCACGCCCGCGGCGACGTTCAGCTTCGCCCCCCCGAGCGAGAACGTGCGTCCGGAAAACTCGACCGGCTTGCGCGCGAACAGCCGGTCGAGCGCACCGACGAAGTCGCAGACGGCGTCCTCCGCCTGCTCGACCACCGCACCCGACTGCGACAGGTCGAGCGGGTTGCCGATGCCGATCGAGGCGGCGACTCGCCCCGGCGCGAACTCCGACAGCGTCGCCAGCATCATCGCCACCGTGGTCGGATGTGCGATGAACGGCGAAAGGTTGGACGGCACGACCCGGATGCGTTGCGTGCCCGACGCGATGATGGTGGCCAGCGTCGGCGCATCGCGTCCACCGAGGTGCTGGGTCATCCAGATGCTGGACGCCCCCGCCGCTTCCGCATCGCGGGCCAGCGCGCGCGCCTCGTCGAGGCCCTCGAACCCTTCGAAGCGGATACCCAGTCTCTTCGGCCGCATGCTCATCGCCCCCCTGCCTTGCCGCAGACATCGCGGATGAGTTCGATCGCCAGCCGTCGCTGGCCTGGCGTACCGGTGACCTCGACGATCGGTTCGTCCATGCCCGATGCGAGGTAGGCGGCGAGCTGGTCGCGGCATTCGCGCGGCGTGCCGGACACCGCGAAGGTGGTGGCCGCCGCCTCGGGCAGGTACTGCAGCGCCGCGTCGGGTTCGTGCCGCGCATAGGCAGCCATGATCGCCGGATGGTCGATGCCGAGGTTGGCGGTCGCGATGTTCGCTGCATGCCCCTTGCTGCGGAACAGGAAGGCGAGCTTGCGCAGCATCTCCTGGCGCGCGACATGGCCGTCCTCGGCGATCGACAGCAGGATGAACCCGGCCTTGCGCACCGACTTCGGATCGCGCACGGCGGCAGCGATGCCGGCGTCGACATGGGTGAGCATCGAACGGCAGGACTCCAGCGTCAGCGCACCCGACAGCAGGATGCCGTCGCCGATCTCGCCCGCGAGCTTCAGCACCTGCGGCCCGGTCGACGCGACGTACAAGGGACACTGGACGCCGCGCTCGAACATCATCTTCGCACCGCGCAGGCGATGGATCTCGCCATCGGCCTGCACCGGCTCGCCCGCCCATAGGGCACGCAGCATCTGCACGTACTCGCGCATCACGCGCACCGGCTTCACCGGCTCCGCGCCGGACTCCGCGAGGTTCAGCACGTTGCCCACGGATACCGCGAGCGAGGTGCGCGGCCCGGCGTATTCGGCCAGGGTGGACATGGACATCGCGACCGGCAGCGGCGGCCACAGGTAGGGGCTGATCGCGGTCGGCACCAGGCGGATCGTGGAGGTCACGCTGACCGCGGCCGTCGCCCAGACGATCGCCTCGCGGAAGCCCATGTGCTGCGCGAACCAGAGGCTGTCGGCGCCCGCCTGCTCGGCCGCCTGCGCGACCTCGAGCATCTCGCGCGTGGGACAGAACCCGTCGAAGTAGACCCCTAGCGACATCGCATCCCCCGTCCCCGGCTGAAAGCTGTGATCACGGGAAGATAGCATGGCGCCCGGGCCTTGAAGGTAGACTCGGGGGCTGAATCCACAGCCCGCCGGAGCCCAGCCATGCAGACGCCGCCCATCTACCTCACCTCCAGCCAGTGCCAGTCCCTGCTCACCTCGCAGGACGTGATCGAGCAGATCGAGCGCGTGGTCGCCTGGGATGCCGAGGGGAAGATCCGCTGGCCGTCGCCGCGCAACATGAACATGCGCGACGTGCACGAGAACCACTACCACCTGAAGGCCTGCATCCTCGACCCGCTGGCGATCGCCGGCTTCCGTGTCGTGGCGCACCTGTCCACCGAAGAGAACTCGCGCAACGCCACGCGCTATGTCGTCGTGGTCGACGCGGAATCCTCGCGTACCCTGGCCTTCGTCGACGAGACCTGGAGCTATGCGCAGCGCACCGTCGCCTCGATCGTGATGGCCGCGCGCAAGCTGGCGCTGCCCGATGCCGGCGTGCTCGCCCTGGTCGGCGCAGGCAACCTCGCGACCACTGCGCTCGAGTACTACTCGAAGCTGTTCAAGCTGCGCGAGGTGCGCGTGGTGTCGCGCCGTCCGCACACCCGCGAGGCGCTGGCGCAGCGCGCGGAATCGCACTACAAGGTGCCCGCACGCGCGATGGACAGCATCGAGGCCGCCGTGTCCGGCGCCGACCTGGTGCTCACCGCCACCAACAGCGGCAAGGCGCTGATCGAGGCGAAGTGGATCGCGCCGGGCGCGGTGGTCGCCACGCTGGACACCGCCGAGCCGGGCCGCGACTACGCCGAGCAGGCCGACCTGTTCGTCGTCGACAGCCGCGAGCAACTGCAGAAGGAACTGCTGGAACTGTTCGGCCAGGAAGGCCCGGGCTGGGTCGACGCCACCGTGGCCGAAGTGGTCGGCGGCAAGCATCCCGGCCGCACCGACCCGGGGCAGCGTGCGCTGATCGTGACCCAGGGCATGGCCAGCCAGGACATCGCCCTCGCGCACCTCGCCTTCCTGCGCGCGAAGGAACGTGGCCTCGGGATGGTGATGCCGGAAGGTGGCGCATGAACATCCCTGCGTCCTCGCCCCGTGCCATGACGGCTGCGCGCACCGCAGCCAGCCGATCCGCGCGCGCCGCCGGCCTGGGCGTCGGACTGGGCCTTGGACTGACCGTCGGCGCGGCAGGCCTCCATGCGCAGGCCTTCCCGTCGAAGCCGCTGCGCCTGATCGTGCCGTTCCCGGCCGGCGGGGCCACCGACATCGTCGGCCGCCTGCTGGCCCAGAAGCTCTCCGACACCCTCGGGCAACCGGTGGTGGTCGACAACCGGGGCGGTGCCGGCGGCACCATCGGCTCCGACCTCGCAGCGAAGGCGGCACCGGATGGCCATGTGCTCCTGCTCGGCACCAGCAGCACGCACGCGGTCGCCCCTGCGCTGTACGCGAAGCTTCCGTACGACCCGGTGCGCGACTTCGCGCCGGTGACCCTGGCAGCCAGCGCGACCATCCTGCTCGCCGTGCACCCGTCGATACCGGCGAAGGACGTGCGCGGGCTGATCGCGCTGGCGAAGCAGCGCCCGGGGGCGCTCGCCTTCGCGTCCTCCGGCAATGGCGGGATCTCGCACCTGGTCGGCGAGCAGTTCAGCGCGATGGCCGGCGTGCGCATGCTGCATGTGCCCTACAAGGGCGACACGCCGGCGCTGGCCGACCTCGCCGGTGGCCAGGTCGCGCTGATGTTCGGCACGGCGGTGTCCTTCCTGCCCTACGTGAAGTCGGGGCGGCTGAAGGCACTGGCCGTCACCAACCCGAAGCGGTCGGCGATCATGCCCGACGTGCCGACGGTGGCCGAGTCGGGCCTGCCCGGCTTCGACGCACTGCAATGGTTCGGCGTGTTCGCGCCCGCCGGCACGCCGCGCGAGGCCGTCGCCCGCCTGAACGGCGACCTGGTGAAGATCCTGCGCATGCCGGACGTGCGCGAGACGCTGGCCAACCTCGGCGCCGAAGTGGTCGGCAACACGCCGGAGCAGTTCGCCGAGTTCCAGCGCGCCGATGCAGCGAAGTGGGCGAAGGTGGTCAAGGCCTCGGGCGCCCGGATCGACTGACGGCTCCAGACACCCACACGGAAAATCCCCGATGCGTACCGTACTCACGAATGCGACACTGATCGACTGCGTGTCGCCGGTGGCAAGCCCCGGCTGTTCGGTGGTGGTCGAGAAGGGCCGCATCACCGAGATCCACCGCGAGGGACGGCAGCCCGCCACCGGCGACTCGACGGTCATCGACCTGGCCGGCGAATACCTGATGCCCGGGCTGTGGGACGTGCACATCCACCCCGACTACTTCATGACGCTGGCCGAGATGCCGATCGCGGACCAGGTCGCGCTGTTCGGGCATCGGCTGATGAGCGCACTGACGGAGTCCGGCATCGTCGGCTTCCGCTGCGCCGGCGCACACCACTTCATGGATGTCGCCTGGAAGCGCGCCTTCGACTCCGGCCAGTTCGTCGGGCCGAGGCTCTATGCCAGCGGCAATTTCCTGACCACGACCGGCGGCCACTTCCTGACCAGCGGCCATGCGATCGAATGCGACGGCCCGTACGGCTTCGTGAAGGCGATCCGCGAACAGATCAAGAACGGCGTCGACCACATCAAGCTCAACCTGTCCGGCGGCATCATGGGACCGGCCTGGGACCGCCACTGGCATTCGTTCCTGCTCAGGGACGAGCTCGAGGCCGCGTTCGAGATCTGCCGCCAGCGCGAGTTCAAGGTGATGGCGCATGCGACCAACCCGCAGGCGGTAAAGCATGCGGTGACCCTCGGCGCGCACAGCATCGAACACGGCTACATCATGGACGACGAGTGCATCGACCTGATGCTCAAGCACGACACCTGGTACGTGCCGACGCTGGCGATCAGCCACCTGACCCCGGAGCAGGCGGGCAACGAGTGGGAGCGCGCCTACGTGCAGCAGAAGAACCTGGCGCATTCGCTGTGCTGCCGCGCCGACGCGGCCAGCGACGTGCACGCCGCCTGGTTCCGCAAGGCCCTCGACGCCGGCGTGAAGATGGCGCTCGGTTCCGACATCCGGCCGCTGAAGGACGCCGGCCTGCTCGAGATGGGCCTGTGGGCGAAGGATGGCGCGACGCCCTGGCAGGTGCTGCTGGCGGCGACCAGGCATGCAGCCATGGTCTGCGAGGCGGCGGACGACCTGGGCACTGTCGAGGTTGGCAAACTGGCCGACCTGATCGTGGTCGGCGCGAATCCGCTCGAGAATGTCGACCATGTGCGCCAGCTGCGCCTGGTGTTCAAGGAAGGCCGCATCGTCTCGGACAAGCGGAAGTGACGCGCGGCGCCGCCTGACGTTCGACGGGCGCCCCGCGGCGGGCGCGGACTGCGCTACGATGGCGCCACGGTGCATGTTCCCGCACCGCGACCCGCCCAAGGAGACTCGTCCATGGCCGCTCTTCAACCCGGCACCGCAGCGCCGGATTTCTCGCTCGCATCGCATACCGGTGCCACGCTCACGCTCGCCAGCTTCCGCGGCAAGCGCACCGTGGTCACCTTCCTGCCCTTCGCGTTTACCGGTGGGTGAAAGAATCAAGTGAGCGGGTTCCGTGAGAACTACGCACAATTCCAGGCGCTCGACGCAGAAATCCTGCAGATCAGCGCCGACCCCGTCCCGAGCCTGAAGGCCTGGGCGGAATCCCTCGGCGGGTTGCCGTTCCCGCTGCTCTCCGACTACTGGCCGCACGGCAGCATCGGGCGGGCCTATGGCGTGTTCAACGATGAGCGTGGCATGGATGCACGGTCGGTGTTCATCGTCGACGCGACCGGCACGATCCGTCACTCGCATGTCTACGCACCGGGCACCGTCCCGGAAAGCGCAGACCTGCTGGCGAGGCTCTCGGCCCTCTGAGCGTGGCGGCGGCGGGCCGAAAGGTCCGCCGCCTTCCGCCTGCGGCTTCGCCGCCCTGCGAGCCATCGCGATCTGCGTGACAATGCCTGCCCGTCGGCCGTCCGCCGGCCGCAAGGAGGCTGTCATGGCTGCACGTTACGATCCCGCCGCGACCTTCCCGGTCGAATGCCGGGACATCGAGTTCCGCAAGGCGCCGGCGCGCACGTTGCTCGCGCGCATCTACCAGCCCGTCGGACCGGGCCCGTTCCCGCCGGTGCTGCACCTGCACGGCGGGGCGTGGAACAACAGGGACCGGCTGCACAATCCGATCATGGCGCATGCGCTGGCCGCCAGCGGCCTGCTGCTGGTGTCGATCGACCTGACCCGGGCGCCGGAAGCCCCCTACCCTGCCAACGTCCAGGATGCCCACCTGGGCGTGCGCTGGCTGAAGGCGCATGCCCGAGAATGGAACGCCGACCCGGACCTGCTCGGCATCGTCGCCAGTTCCAGCGGCGGCCATATCGCCCAGCTGATCGCGATGCAGCCGCGCAAGCCGGTGTACGGCGCGCTGCCGCTGGCCGAGGCGCCGGATGCGGATGCCAGCGGCATCCGCTATGTCGCGACGCGCTCGCCGATCAGCGATCCGCAGGCCCGCTACGACCATGCCGTGGCGCGCGACTGGACGGAGATGATCGACAACAGCCACCACTACTTCAAGCCCTGGGAGACCATCCGGGAAGCGAACCCGCAGGCGATCCTCGACCGCGGCGAGCCGGTCGAGGTGCCGCCGATGCTGGTGATGCAGGGCGGCGCCGACGACAACGTGCTGCCCGGCCTGCAGGAACGTTTCGCCGAATCCTACCGGGCCGCCGGCGGCACCTGCGACCTGGAGATCTTCGAGGGCTGCGACCATGCCTGGGTGGACGACCCCGGCCCGCAGACCGACCGGGCGATCGACGTGGTGAAGGCCTTCATCGCGCGCGCACTGGCCAGCGGCCGCGGCACGACTGCGTGACAATCGGAGGTGCGTGGCCGGGTTGTCCGGCCGCGGCAGACGCATGAGGAGACGATGATGGCGACGCGCTACGACCCGGATGCATCCTACGAAATCCGCACCTGGGACGTCGAGTTCCGCAGGACGCCCGCGCGCCAGCTGATGGCGCGCATCTACCAGCCGCAGGGCATCGGCCCCTTCCCGGTCGTGCTCGACCTGCATGGCGGTGCCTGGAACAACAAGGACCGGTTCGCGAACGTGCCGATGGACGAGGCCCTGGCCGCGAGCGGCCTGCTGGTGGTGGCGATCGACATGACGCTTGCGGGCGAGGCACCCTACCCGGCGTCGGTGCAGGACGCGCACTACGGCGTGCGCTGGCTGAAGGCGAACTGCGGGCAGTGGAAGGGCGATCCGTCGACCGTGGGCGTCCTGGGCAGCTCCAGTGGCGGCCATCTCGCGCAGCTGATCGCGATGCGCCCGGACGATCCGCGCTACCGCGCGCTGCCGCTGGAAGGCCATCCCGGCATCGACGCCAGCCTGCGCTATGTCGCGACCCGCTCGCCGATCAGCGACCCGTACGCGCGCCACCTCAATGCCGAGCGGCGCGGCGTGGCCGACATGGTGCGCAGGTCGTCCACCTACTGGAATCCGCCGGCCTCCATCCACGAGGGCAACCCGCAGGAGATCCTCGACCGCGGCGAGAAGGTCAACCTGCTCCCGATGCTGGTGATGCAGGGTGGCGACGACGACAACGTGCTGCCGGAGATCCAGGTGAAGTTCGCCGAGTCGTATCGGAAGGCCGGCGGTGACTGCACCTGCGAGGTGTTCGAAGGCTGCGGCCACATCTGGATCGAGAACCCGGGCCCGCAGACCGACCGGGCACATGCGATGGTGAAGGCGTTCATCGCGCGGGTGCTCGACGCCGGCTGAACGCCGCGCCCCCGTCAGTCGAGCTTGAGTCCAAGCCCCTTGGCGACCCTGCTCCAGCGCTCGATGTCCGTGCGGTTCTGGGCCTCGAACGCGGCAGGCGTCGACACGACGAAGTCGACGCCGAAGTTCGCCAGTTCCGCGCGCCCCGCATCGGTGCCGAACGAGCGGGCCAGTTCGGCCTGCACGCGATCGACCACCGGCCGGGGCAGCCCGGCCGGGCCGACCACGCCATACCAGAACACCGGATCGAAGCCCTTGAGGCCGGCATCGATCAGGGTCGGCACGCCGGGCAGCACGGCCACCGGCCGGCTCACCGCCAGCGCGCGCACCTTGCCGGCCTTCACCAGTTGCACCGATGAACCGGGATTGTCGAAGAACAGCGACACCCGGTCGGCCATCAGTTCCGGATAGACCGGCGCGGCGCCCTTGTACGGCACGTGGGTCATCGCCACGCGCAGCTCGGTGAGGAACGCCTCGGTGATCAGGTGGCCGAGCGTGCCGGCTCCGGCGCTCGCATAGTTGAGGCGGCCGCTGCTGGCACGCAGGTAGTCGATGGCCTCGCGCATCGTCTTCGCCGGGAATGCCGCCGAGGACAGCAGGACGTAGGGCGTGGTGCCGACCAGGCTGACATGCGTGAAGTCCTTGCGTGGATCGAAGCGCGGCACGGACAACAGCAGCGGCGCGACCGAATGGGTGCTGGTGGTGACCAGGCCGAGCGTATGGCCGTCGGGCGTCGCGCGGGCGATCAGTTCACCCGCGATCGCGCCGCTGGCACCGGGCCGGTTGTCGACCACCACCGCCTGGCCGACACCCTCGGCCAGGCGCGCGGCGGTCGCACGCGCCATCAGGTCGGTCGTGCCGCCCGGGGGCAGCCCGACCAGCAGGCGCACCGGGCGCGACGGCCATGACGAGGACGGGGCGGACGGCTGCGCGTGGGCGGGCGGCATGCACAGTGCCACCAGCAGCGCCGCGCCCAGGGCGATCCGCAGCGACAGGCGCCAGGCAGCGACGCGCGGACGCGACGACACGGCGGGCGCAGTCATGCCTGCCCTCCCTGCTTCGCGTCCGGATAGACCACCGCGTCGCCACGCTCGAACATCCACTGCATGTCCTCCTTCGACAGGTATTCGCCCTTCGTGCCGCGCGCGGCGCACAGCGTCTCGACGATGATGTTGCGCTTCACTTCCGACACCAGCACGTTGGTGCGGTGGTAGGCCTCGGATACCGAACGTCCGAGCACGGTGAAGCCGTGCCGGCGCATCACGATGCAGTTGGTGTCCTGGATGAAGGTCTTGATCGGCGCCACGTCCTCCTCGACGTTCAGGTGCGCCGGCAGGTAGGCCGCCGGCTTCTGCATCAGGTACGAGAAGGTGAGCGAGGTGGAGCGGATCTCCTCGAAGCCGGCGGCGAGGAAGGCGATGGTCTCGTCGTGGTGCAGGTGGATCACGCAGTTCACGTCCGGGCGCAGGCGCAGGATCTCGCGGTTCATCTGGTGGCCGACGGTGGTCGCCCGGGTGCCATGCACGATCTCGCCATGCGCGATGTCGGTGATCACCAGGTCGTCGATCGTCGCCTCTTCCAGCGACAGGCCCTGCGGCTTCACGTAGCACAGGCCGTCCGCGTACTTCGGATGCGGCACCCGGATCACCATGTTGCCGAGCGAACTCTGCACGTAGCCGCGCTGGTTCAGCATGCCGGCATAACGGATGTACGACTCGCCGACCGCACGGTCGAAGGCCACGTCGGGATCGGGGGCAATGAGGTTCAGGCGCGGGTCGGGCGTCGGCGTGTCCATCGGGGCGGGTCCTTGTCGGGTCGGAGCACGGGGAGGATTCGCAACCCTGCAAGGGTCGGCCAATCGCCGCGGCAGTGCAAGCGCCCGTCGCCACGCGCATACAATCGCAAGCCATGGATGCAAGGACCCTGAATACCGCCCGGGCGACCCGCCGCCCGGCGCAGCTGCCGCCCGCCGCGAAGGCCCTGCTGCTGGTGCTGGCGGCCACCTTGCCGGGCTGCGGCTGGCTGCGTGCGCCCTCCATGCCCGCGTTGCCCTCGCTGCCGACCTTCTCCCGGGCCCCGGCGCAACCGCCGGCGGCAACGCTCGATGTCGCCGCGCCGCGCCCGGCGGCGGCGCTGCTGGCCGAAGGCTGGCGCTGCGAGGATGGACGCACCGTCGGCAGCCGCGTGCTGCCCGGCGCGAAGGCCGTGGAACTGCGCATCGAATCCCTCCGGCGCAGCCTGCCCCAGGTCGCGAGTGCATCCGGCGTGCGCTTCGAGGATGCGGAGTGGCTGTTCTGGAACCGCGGTGCGCAGGCAATGCTCCAGCGCAAGCCCGCGCCACCGGTCTACTGCAACGAGGTGCGCGCGCTGTCGCTGATCGAGGATGCACGCGCCCGCGGCATCACCTTCCGCGGGCAGGGCAACGAGCCGGGCTGGGTGCTCGAGGTCGGACCGGGGAATCGCATGGTGCTGGCCGGCATGCCGGGCGGTCCCGATTTCCTGCAGCTGCGGGAATGGCCCGACCTCGCCGCGACACCCGGTCCGATCTACGGCAGCACGCGATACACCGGCGAATCTGGGGGACGCCGCTACACGGTCATCGTCGTGCCCGACCCGTGCGTCGACGACATGAGCGGCGACCGGTTCCCGGCCGGTGTGCGCCTGGAGGTCGACGGACGCCGGCTGCGCGGTTGCGGCACGCCGATCGTGCCCTGAGGCGTGCCGATCGTAACCTCAGGCGTGCCGATCGTACCCTGGCGCCCTGGCGCCGGAAGCATGGATGTCCGGGCTGGCGCCGCCAGTGGCTACCAGCCGGAGAAACGCGGCCAGGTGTCCACGACCGACGACCCTTCGATGACGCGGTAGGCATCGAACTGCGCCGCCGTCGCACAGGCATGGTTGGGCAGGACGCGCAGCAGCGTGCCGATCGGGAAGCGCTGCGCGAGGTCCGGCGGCGCCGACCCGTCGCGCATCGACACGATGCCGTGCTCCTGGTTGGCCGCACCCATGCACAACGCCGGCATCGGCTGGCCGTCGACGCTGCAGATCGCGCCATAGCCATGGTCGACCTTCTGCTTCGCGGTGCCTCGGTCCCGGCTCATCGCCATCCAGCCCGCATCGACGATGATCCAGCCCTTGTCGGGCTGGTGGCCGATCACGCTGGTCAGCACCGACAGGGCGATCTCGTCCTGGGCACAGACGCCGATGCCGGCCATCACCAGGTCGAAGAACACGTAGACCCCTGCCCGCACCTCGGTCACGCCCGGCAGCGCGGCGGCGGACAGCGCGGTCGGCGTCGATCCGACGCTGACCCGGTCGCACGGCATCCGGGCCCTGCGCAGGGCCTGCGCGCAGGCAAGCACCGCATCGCGTTCCTGCGCCGCCATCGCCTGCAATGCCTCGGGCGTGTCGAGGTCATAGGACCCGCCGGCGTGGGTCATCACGCCTCCCAGGCATCCGGCCGCATGCAGCACGAAGCCGATGTCCACCAGGACCGGATCACCTGGCCGCACGCCGGAGCGGTGGCCGTCGCTGTCCACTTCGATCAGGGTGGGCAGCGGGCGCCCGGCCGCCGTGCACGCGGCAGCGACCGCAGTGGCCGACGCCACGGAGTCGACGATCACCGAGAGCCCGCAGCCGCGCGCGCGCAGGTCCAGCGCATGGGCGATCTTGTTCGGTGCCAGCGCCACCGCGTACAGGATGTCGCGCACGCCCTGCGCATGGAACTGTTCCGCCTCCTTCAGCGTCGAGACCGTGATCGACGCGGCGCCTGCCTCCATCTGCGCGCGCACGACCGGCCAGCTCTTGCTGGTCTTCACATGCGGCCGCAGCCGGCAGCCAAGCGCGCTCACCTGCGACTGCATGCGCAGGATGTTGTAGTCCATGCGTGCGCGGTCGAGCAGGAGCGCGGGCGTGTCGATGTCGTGGAGCTGGGTCAAGTATTCCCCCGGTGGAGAGCGCCGCGTGCAGGGAATCCCTGCGGCGGACATTGCGGCCGCAGGAACGTCGTTCGCGCCCGGCGCCGCCCCCTATCGTAAGGCAATCCGTGCGCCGGGCAGGTGGCGGCACGGGCGGCTGGCATCAATCGTGCACGGCGCATACCATCGCCCCCATCGCTGCAACGAAGGCCCGACATGACCACGCACCAGCCCGGCCCCACGTCTTCCAGCACCTGGACGGTCCATCCGGACCATGTGAGCATGGTGCGTGCACCCGTGCCTTCGAGGCCATTGCGCTTCGACGCACGCCCGCTGCCGATCGAGATCGACCTCGCGCGCACCTGCCTGGTGGTGATCGACATGCAGAACGATTTCTGCCACCCGGAGGGCTGGTTCGGCCGCCGCGGAAACGACCTCACGGC
>LNFM01004281.1_pt1 | contig 26594 bp, 14 predicted proteins | sample 596031 | NCBI WGS metagenome assembly LNFM01 (sample SAMN04254537, study PRJNA301005) | activated carbon metagenome | isolation source: dual media filters at the Ann Arbor, Michigan drinking water treatment plant | place: USA: Ann Arbor | reverse complement strand
TCTTGAATATCGGCACATAGAGTAGCTGCGGGCGCGAGCCCGCTGCGCTCCGCGACGAAGTCGCGCTGTTGCCGGGCCCCTTGGCTCCCGGCCGATGCGCGCTGTTGCCGGGCCCCTTGGCTCCCGGGGCGGCCAATCGCGACTCGAGCGCTTGGTCTCTCAGCGAAACTGCGATGATGGGAGACGCTCGGCGATATCCCCACGTTCTGCAATCACACCCGCCGAGCAGGAAGGCTTCGAGTCCACCAAGCACCGCGAGTCGAGCAGCGAAGAAGAGGGCCATGGACGTCACGAGCGCAGGCGAGTGGTGGCCGTGGAGCCTCCCAGTGACCTGTTGCGCGACGAGCGGTGGGCGGGGCTGAAGAGCATCGTGTACGTCGAGCGCGAGCGGGCCGTCGGCGCGTCTGCGCCGTCGATCGAGCGTCACTTCTACCTCTCGTCGCTTCGGTACACGGAGGTGCGCCGCATCGCCGCCGCCATCCGCGCTCACTGGAGCATCGAGAACAACCTGCACTGGGTTCTCGATACGCAGTTTCGAGAAGACGAGAGTCAGATCGGCGAGGGATTTGCGCCAGAGAACCTCGCGATGCTCCGAAGGTTCGCGCTCAACTGTCTGAAGCAGAGGCGAGACGGCAAAGGCAGCATGACGTGGAAGGCCAAGCGTTGCTTCGCTGACTTCGACTTTCTCATCGACACCCTACTCCGCGGACTTCCTTGATGTTTTCATGCAGCCGCCCTGCCCACAGGCAGGACACACGAACTCTCGTACCGACCGAGGAACAGACCGAATCCACTCGCTCACCTGCCCCAAACCTCCGAATCACATCACTTCTTCGGGCGCCGCGAGGCCGTGGCCGCCGCGAGCGCCGCTCTGAGCGCGTCCCGCTCGCGCTCGAGCGCCTCGCGCATCGCTCGCTCTCGCTCCGCCTGCTCGCTCGCTCGTTCGGCGCGCTCTCGCTCTCGCTCTGCGCGCTCGTCATCAGTGGGCACGAGCGTCGCGCCTTGCTCGCCGATCGCGAGGCGCACCCGTCGATCACCGCCCTCTCCGACGAGCCGCAGCCAACACCGCAGCGCGCTCGATTCCACGCGGTCCTCGTTGCTGCGAAGCACGCACACGAGCCCGCGCTTCTTCAGCCTGCGCCACACTTGCCAGCGCACCCGCGTCCGACTCCGCGCCGTCCAGTCCGGGTCGAACACGACGAGCTCGCGCACGCCGATCGCCTTGTAGTCGATCAGCACGTCTTCGTAGTCCTTGGCCACGTCGCGACCCACGATTTCGAGCGCGAACGAGGGCGGCGCGTCGAGCTCCCAGCACCGCCACACCCGCTCTTCGCGCGGCCCCTCGATGCCAGGAATCACATACACGTCCGGCGCGATCCGCCGCGAAATATCCCCTTCGTCGTAGTAGAAGAACTGGTCGGCGCCCACGAACGCGCGCTCGCCCCGCTCGCGAAGAAAGCGCGCGAGCAGCGGGCGCAATAGCTCGGAGATCAGCGCTTGGAGAATGCTCTCGCCCATGTGGTCCGTCTCGGGAAGGGCGACCCCCGGTGCACGCGACGCCTTGTGTGCAGCGGCCTTCATCGCGAAGGAGAGCTTCGCACACGAGCGCCGCGTGAACCAACGAGCCCCGTACGCGCGTCGATGCACCCAGCGTCGATCCCCCTAGACGAGCCCTCACCCCCCGGTTTTCTCAGCAAATCACGGTGGGACCGATCGGTCCTCACTTGGGACCGATCGGTCCCATCATGATTTGCCGCGCTTTCCCTTGCGCACGCGCGCGGGAAGCGCGTAGGCACGTCGTGGGTTTGGACCGATCGCCATGGCGCTAGAATGCTCGTACTGCGGCGCGCGAACGACGGACGACGCGACGCGCTGCCCCCAATGCCTCCGCGCGACCGGCCTCATCGCCGCGCCCGAATCCACCCAGTCCCCCCCGTGGCCCGCCAAGAAAAAGGCCCTCGTCGCCCTGGGATCCCTCGCGCTCGTCGCCCTCGTCGGCGGCGGAGTCGCCCTCGGACGCCGCGCCCGCGCCCAGTCCGTCGTCGCCGTCCAACAGGGAACAGCCAGCTCCGTCAGCGACGTCCCTCCGCCGTTCGCGCGGGTCGAAGCCCTCGCGTTTCTCACCCGTTCGGCGCAGTCCGGAGACGCCCTCGCCAAGGGCCGCGCCGCGCACGAAGCGCTACGAACACGGATGCGCGATCGCCCGGTGCAGACGGTCGCGTCGATCGAGAGCGTCCCTCCCGCGCGCACGATCGAGGCGCTGGCCGCCGCGCTCGACACAGGCAACGCGAGGTTGACCTCGCTCGACCTCTGCCGCGCGATCTACAGCGCGCTCGACGCGGCCGGCGCGCAGCCTCGCTTCGCCCGACGCGCCAGCGGATCGCGCCCCGACGTCCCCGCAGACCCCACCGGAGTCCTCGGCCGCTACGTCGTCCTCGTCGGCGAACACGCGATCGATCCGCTCGACTCGACGGTGATCGCGCGACGCGACGCGCAGCCCACCGAAATGAGCGCCGCCCAGGTCACAGGCGCCATGATCATTCAGTCCGCCCTCTCTGCGCTCACCAGCGGTGACCGCGCTCGAGCCAGCACCCTGCTCGTCCGCGCTGTCGAGCTGTTTCCCGAAGCAGGGCTCGCCCACGCAGCGCGCGCCGCTGTCACCCGCAACGGCCTGTCCGGCGGCGTCGACGACAGCGTGATGCGCGACCTCGCCACCGCCGTCGTCGCCAGCGGAGACGACCCCGCGATTCAGATTCTCCGCGCGCGCGCCGCCCTCTTGCGCGGTGAAATCGAGCTCGTGCGCACCTCCGCCCGCTCCGCCCGCAGCCGCGCTCGCGGCTGGGGAGACGCCGCGCTCGCGCAGGTCCTCGCGTTCGACCCCGCCAACGCGCAGGGCGCAGGGCGATGCGACCCGCTCATCGACGCCCGCGAGTCGTGGACCGACGACGCGCTCACCGCGTGCCGCGCGCTCACCGCCGAGGGAGCCGCGCCCCCAGACAGCACCGCCGCCGCGCAGAGGCTCGCGCGAAGCGAGCGAGACCCGATGCGCCTCGCCCTCGCCGCCGCCGCGCTCGGCGAGGTCGTCAGGCTCACCGACGAGCGCGCCGACGAGTACGCCCGCTGGCTCGCCCTCGCAGGTCGAAGCGACCTCGCGAGAGCCGCCCTCGGCGACGCAGGACCATGACCACGCCGCGCGCGTGGATCGCGCTCATCGTTCCCATCGCGCTCGTCGCGCTAATCGCGCTCGTCGCGTGCCGTCCCAGCGCGCCTTCCGCCGCGCTCACCATCGAGCGCGCGACCGACGAGATGGCCCGGTGCGCGTTCGATGACCCGTCGGCGATGCTCGCGCCCAACGGACAAGCCGCGCTCGAAGCGGCGATCCGCCGAGCGCTCCGCGACGATCGCTACCGATTTTCAGTGCGCGCCGGGCGCTGCGCGAGCGCGATCGACGAGGGGCTACGCGCGCGCGATCCCCGTGGACGAACGCTGGCCGAAGCGTGGGACGCCCTCTTGCCGCTCGCGCAGGCGCCGTCGCCCGAGGACATCGCCCTCGAGCGCGCGATCCGTCGCGTCGGCGTGGCGTGGCGCGCGGCCCGCGGCCCCTGAGGTACAGTCCGTTCGAACACTTCGGTGCCATCGATCCCTCCGAGCCCGCCCGCCGAGAGCGCGCCCTTGCCGTTGCGCGTGGCGTTGGCGGGAGCGCTCGCGCTCGGGCTCGTGTCGCTGTTCGCTGTTCCCCTCGCGGCGCAGGCGGTCACCAACGTCGAGCAGAGCGAAGCCTCGCGCCGCGCCGAGACCATCGCCCGCGCGATGGCCGCACGGTTGAGCGTCACGCCCTCGTCGCAGCGAGCCACGCTGCTCTCTCGCGTGCAAGCCCGCTCAGGAACGCTCGTCGCCGTCGTCCGTCGCGACGGCATGCCCTTGCGCGACACCGAGCTCTTCACCCGCGTCAACACCATGCGCCCTCCGCAAGGCCGCTCGGTCTTCGCCCTCGACGACGGCGATCGACGGCTGCTCGTCGCGAGCGAGCCCATCACCCTCGACGAGCGAGACTTCGTCGTGCTCGCCGCCGTTCCGCGCCCCTCTGGCGCAGGCTACGCGCTGGGAATCGAGCTCGCCACCCTGCTCGTCTTGCTCACCGGCCTCGGCCTCGCCGCGGCCGTCATCGTGACTCGAGGCGTGAGCTCCGACGTGCGCGCCATCACCGCGAGGGCGCGCAGGATGAGCACCGGGCAAGCCAACTCGCTCCGGGCGCTGCCCGTGCACGCCAGGGACGAGGTCGGCGAGCTCGTGGCGGCGTTCAACAAGCTCCAGCGAGAGATCGCGCAAGAGATCGAGCAGCACCGCGAGGCGCTCACGCGACTCGACGACGCCGAGCGCAGAAAAGAAGCGCAAATCGCCACGCTCCGCCACGAGCTCCGCACGCCCCTCAACAGCATCATCGGCTTCGCCGACCTCTTGCTCTCGGGCGTCGACGGAGAGCTCAACAACGCCCAGCGCGAAGACGTCGAGGCCATCGCCCGCTCGGGCCGGCACTTGCTTCACCTCGCCGACGACGTGCTCGACCTGTCCGCCATCGCGTCGGGTCACTTCGCGATCGAGCGCAAGGCCGTCGACCTCGCGGCGATCGTCGCCGAGGTCGTGCGCGAGGCGCAAGGTCAGGCGAGGCTGCGCCGAATCACTATCGAGCACCAGGAGGCCGAGAGCACCCTTGTCGAGGGCGACGCGACCTCCCTTCGTCGAGCGATCACCAACCTCGTGCAAAACGCGCTGCAGCACTGCCGATCGCGCGTCACCGTTCAGCTCGAGACCGACGTCCGCGAGGCGCGCGTGCACGTGCGCGACGACGGACGCGGGATTCGACCGCAGGACATGAAGCGACTGTTCAAGCCCTTCGAGCGCGGCCGCGAAGGAGGCACCGGGCTCGGCCTCGCGATCACCGTCGCCCTGCTCGAGCTGCACGACGGAAAGCTCGGCGCCGAGAGCGTCGAGCAGCAAGGCAGCACGTTTACCGCGACCGTGCCGCTGCACGAGACCGCGCTGTCTCAGGCGGGGTTCGCGTGAGCGCCCCGCGCCGGCCTCGCCGCCGCACGGATTCCGCCCCAGAATTCGCTCGCGATTCGCTCGCGCCCACGCCCGAGGTCGAGCTCCGCGACGAGCAGAGCGCGCGTTCTCCCTTCGCTCGGTTGATGTTGGCCGCGCTCGTGACTGGCGCCTTGTCGTCCTTCGCGTTCGCCACGCTCGCGAGGCTCGTCGCGCCGCTCTCGGCGGTGGGCTCGAGCGCTGTGCTCTACGCGCTCGCCTCGGGAGCGGTCCTCGCGGTCGTCGTCGCGCTCCCATCGCTCTCCTTGCGCCTGTCGCTCGAGCGCGCAGCGTCCGCGCCGGATCGCGCCGAAGACGCCGACGCCGACGCGGTGTACGCCGCGCCGCAGAGCGTGACGCGCGCCGCCGTGGTGTACGCGCTCGCGGTGGTGCTCGTGTCCGTCGTTCCGCTGCGAGGCGTGCACGCGACGGTGGCGCCCGCGCTGTGGGTGCTCTCGGGGTTGTGCGCGTTTCTCTCGGCTCCCCTCGGGTATGTGCTGGCGCGCGCGGCGGTGCAGCCGCTGGCCGTGCGCCTGGCGGTCGACACCGAAGCGCTGCCCGCCCGCTCGTCGCGCGATCGATTCGCCTCGCGCCTGGCGCTCGCGTTCGCCGCGCCAGCGGCGGCCGCCACGCTCGCAGGAGCGCTGCTCGTCGAGAGCAGGACGCAGCGGCTGCGGTTCGACACCGACGACGCCCTTCGCGAGCAAGGTAGCGAGATCCTCGCGGTCTCTCTGCGCACCGACGCCGAGGACGACGGCGTGACGGCCGCTGCCGAAGCGCTGCGCCGCGCAGGGCTCACGGTCCGTCGATCGTCGCAGGGATCTCTGCTCGTGCACGGGCCGGACGCGCCGCACACCACGCTGCCGGGATGGGGACTATTTGCGTCGCTCGCCGCGGTCCTGGTGGCCTCGCAGCTCGGCGCGCGCGTCGGCCGCGACGCCGCGACGGACATGACCAGCGCCGCGGAGCGAATGAACTCGGTCAGCGCCAAGGACATGCGCTCGGTGACGATGCGCATCGCGCGCCCGAGGAGCGTCCCCGAGGTGCGCGACATGGCCCTCGCGCTCGACTCGCTCGCCGCTGCTCTCTTGCGCATGAACGAAGACCGCGCTCGCGCGCTCATCGCGCGGCGAGAGGCCGCCCGCGTGCGCTCGTTCGTGCTCGCGAGCGTCTCGCACGATTTGCGGGCGCCGCTCAACTCCGTGCTCGGGTTCGCGGACCTCGTCTTGTCGGGAACCGAGGGTCCCATCACCGACGAGCAACGCGAGAGCCTCGACGCGCTTCGGCGCGGAGGGCACGAGCTCTTGCGCCTCGTGCGTGATTTTCTCGATCAAGCGCGGCTCGACGCAGACCGGTTGACCCTCGAGCGCACCCGCGCGTCGCTCGACACCGTGATCGAACGCGCCCGCGCCGAGGCCGTCGAGCGCTCTCGGGTGAAGATCGGCCTGGACGCCATCGCGATCGAGGGCGAGGTGGGCCTCCACTTGCTCGGCGACGAAGACCGCCTGTCGCACGCGGCCGGAGCGTTCGCGGCGTTCGCGCTCATGCGCTCGGGCACAAACGGACACGTCGTGCTGCGCGTCCGCGGCGAGGGTGACACCGTCGTCCTGACGGTCCGCGGCGGAGGAACAACCCCTTCTCGCGAGGCGCTCCGCGGCATGTTCGAGCCCTTCGATTTCGCTCCCGCCGGCGCCCGCGCCCCCGCGGGCCTCTCGCTGGCCGTCAACGTCGCCCGCGGGGTCGTCCGCCTCCACGGAGGAACGGTCATCGCCGACCCCATCGAGCAGGGCGGCATCGCGATCACCGTCACGCTGCCCATCGCCGCGACCGAGTCATAGAAGGGGCACACGGAGGATGCCCGGTGGAATCCGGCGCGTTCTGCGGTAGGCTCCCCGGTACGAATGGCCCAACCTGCGCGACCTGCTCCCGCGCTCACCGAAAGCGTGGCCCGCGCGGTCGACGTCGCAGCGCGCTTGCGACGTGCGGTCTCGACGGCGCTCGCGGGCAAGCCAGAGGTCATCGATCGCGCGGTGGTCACGACGCTCGCGCGAGGCCATTTGCTAGTCGAAGACGTCCCGGGCGTCGGAAAGACCACCCTGGCCAGGGCGCTCGCTCGCGCCGTGGGAGCGACCTTTCGTCGCGTCCAGTGCACGAGCGACCTGATGCCGTCGGACCTGCTCGGCGTGAGCGTGTTCAACAGCACCGACCGCCGCTTCGAGTTCAAGCCCGGCCCGATCTTCACGAATGTCCTTCTGGCCGACGAGCTCAACCGAGCCACGCCGCGCACGCAGTCCGCGCTGCTCGAAGCGATGAGCGAGCGGCAGGTGACGGTCGACGGCGTCACGCGTCCGCTGGACGAGCCGTTCTTCGTCATCGCCACGCAAAACCCTGACGACAACGCGGGGACCTACCCGCTTCCAGACAGCCAGCTCGACCGGTTTCTGGTGCGCACTGCGATCGGCTACCCCGCGGCTGACGTCGAGAAGCGACTCTTGCTCTCTCGCAAAGAAGACGAGGCGGACGAGATCGAGGCCGCGGTCTCGCTCGAAGAGCTGCTCGCCGCGCAGCGAGAGGTCGAGCGCGTCCACGTCGAGGCAGCGGCGCTCGACTACCTGCACGCCATCGTCGCCGCCACGCGCTCGCACGGAGACGTCTCTGTGGGCGTCAGCACCCGCGGCGCCAAGGCGTTTCTTCGAGCGGCGTGCGCCAGAGCGATCGTCAACGGGCGCGGCTACGTGATCCCCGACGACGTGTCCGACAGCGCCGTCTCGGTCCTCGCGCACAGGATTCGGCTCGAAGGGCTCGACGGCTCGCTCGGCCGCTTCGGCGCGTCGGGCCAGCGCGAACAGAGCGAACGACTCGTGCGCGACATCCTCGCGCGCATCGACGTCCCTGTGTGACCGACGGGTCCTGCGCCGACGCGGACGCCGACGAACCGTCGCGATGGCATCATCACGTCGCAGATGAAGACTCAGATATCCTGAGTCGACCCTTCATCCATTACTTCAATGGTTGAGCCGTTCTCGCGATGATGCGTTCGCGATGGTGACCCACAACCTCTTGTAATCAAAGAGGTAAAATCCACAAGAATCCTTCAACGATTACGTGAAGAACTCGCAGACTGCGCCGCTCGCCAACCGAGGGCAGAGCCGCTGTCGAGCGCTCAATCGATCGTGTCGGGCTGGACGCGGGTCGCAACCGGTCGAGTATCGGATGCGTCTTTTCCGCTGTTTGGTCGGTCGGACTTGGGTTTCGCGCGCGCGACCCAGTCGCGACCGCTGGTGATGGTGCGGATTTCATCGGGGTCGGTCCCCCGCGCCTCGGCGTCGAGGCCAAACGCGTACGCCGCGTCCGAGAAGAAATCGCGTCGCCCGAGCGAGCCGACTTTTCCTGCGCGCAGCCGCTTTTGCGCGGCCAGAATCGATCGAAGCCGGTCCACCAGCTTCCTGGGAACCGCCAGTCGCTCGATGGTCTCCTCGAGCGCGTCGGCCACGGCGATCAGCGCGTCGCGCTCTCCCTCGATGGCCTCTTCGACCGGCTCTTGCAGCAGCGTCGCGAAGAGCACCGGGTCGGGAATGCTCATCCCCGACGCGATCCGCGCGTCGACCAGCGCGAGGCGCTTCCACAGCCGCGTGCGAAACTTCGAGTCGTCGTCGAGAAAGCTCGAAAGCTCCGGCAAAAGAACGGACAAAACCCCGGTCTCCCACGCGATCCAGAAGGACCGCCGCGCCGCGCCGCCCCGCAGCAGTCGAAACATCTCTTCGAGCAGCCTCGGACGCGCCGCCCGCAGCAGCTCTTCGCGATGAACGATCATCGCGTCGTAGACATCTGGCTCGATTCCCAGGTCGAGCCGCGCGGCGAACTTGATCGCCCGCAAAATTCGCACGGGATCTTCGCGAAATCGCACCTCGGGTTCGCCGATCGTGCGGATGACTCTGCGCTCGATCTCGTCGAGACCGCCGACATAGTCGACGATCTCCTGGCGATCGATGTCGTAAAAGAGCGCGTTCATCGTGAAATCCCGGCGAACCGCGTCTTCGTGCGGGTCGCCGAACACGTTGTCGCGCACGATCAAGAGGTCCTCGTCCCGGCTCCTGGCGCGGGTCTGGACGCGGGTCGCAGAACCCTCGCCCTCCTCTTCGGTCCACTCGCTGGTCTCGATCTCGAGGTTGGGATCGCGGCGAAAGGTCGCGACCTCGATCACCTTCGAGCCGCCAAACAGGACGTGCGCGAGCCGAAATCGCCGGCCAATGATGCGGCAATTGCGAAAGAGCGCCTTCACGTCGTTTGGCCGCGCGCTCGTGGCCACGTCGAAGTCCTTCGGCGTTCGCCCGAGCAGCAGGTCGCGCACGCAGCCGCCGACCAGAAACGCCTGGTAGCCGTACCGCGTGAGCCGACGAACCACCTTGGCCGCGTCAGGGTCGATCCGCCTCTCGGAGATCGAAAACGGCACGACCCTCGGGGTCGGGACGTTTGCAGCTACACCTTGTGGCAGATCCATTCGGGGCTCCTCGAACGATGCCCCGGCTCCATCCAGCATGGCTGATGACCGAGGTCCTCCGCGGACGCGCCGCTTGGAGGAGGGTCGAAAATTGGGAGGTCCCGACTCTCGTGCCCGAGTTCGAGATTTATCAGTGCCCATGCGGGCCAGCAAGAACATGGCCGATCCGTCGCTATAACGTCGTCCCCAAACGATCCAGCTTTACTTGAACTACCAGGGGTAGCCTGAATCCAACGCTTCAACTATGTGGGGCCTGCACGCGGTAAGTAACTGAAACACCAAATGTTTTTCAGTCACTACGCGTGTCGTTCGTGAAGGGACGACCCGCGCTGAATACGCATTCAGTCCCCCCTTTGGCAACCCACCATCGCGTCAATCAGGACGGAAGACCCTCGGTCGCCCCGGCGAATTGCTCGCCGACCTCGCTGGATTCTGCGCGGGCCGCGAGGATCTCGTCGTCCGTCGCGCGACGCACGTCGAGCACCCGCACCTGAAAGTTCAGCCGCTCGCCCGCCAGGGGATGGTTCGTGTCCACCATCACGTGCTCGTCGTGGATCTCGACGACGCGCATCGTGAGCACGGTCCCATCCTCGCCTTCCGCGGAGTACTCGTTGCCCTCTTCGAGCGGGGCGTCCGTGGGAAACTCGTCCTTCGCGACGGCGAAGACTCCCTCTTCGTCCCGGGTTCCGTAGGCGTCCTCGGGCTCGAGCGAGAGGTTGACCACCTCGCCGCGCGTCATGCCCTCGAGCGCGGACTCGAGCGCGGGCAAGAGCGTGTCGTAGCCCCACACGAACTCCGCGGGATCTTCCGTGGACTCGAGCAGATTGCCCCGACCGTCTCGAAGGTCGTATTGGATCGTCACGAACGTATCGGGTCCGACCGCGATGCTCATGGCTCTTGGTTGTAGCCCGTCTCACAAGGGGTCGAGAAGTTTCTGCCAACCTCCCCCTGCCTCGCGGCCTCGGACGCCCCTCTGAAGGGGCAGGTGTGTCCTACGGGCCACTCTCACGTGTCCAGCAAGCCACGACGCAACGCGTACACTCGCGCACGAACCTCAACAGATCCCCCTGCGGACCGAACGGCCTCGGCCTTGCTCTCGTCGGCACCGAGCGCGTTCGCCGACCCCGCCATCCGTCGTCGCACCCGCCGAAAGGACCAAGCGCACCGTGAGCACCCCAACAGAGAGCTCGACGCCCGACTCTTCGGCCTCGCCGAGCACCTCCGCGCCCCCGTACCGCGCGCCCGCCGACCGCCAATCCGCCGATGAAGCATCGGGTCAGGGCGCGGCTCCCGGCGACGCCGGCCCGGCGAAGTCGAAGCGAAATCGCTACCTCCTCGCCGCCGCAGCGATTTCGGCAACGGTGCTCGGCGTGCGCGCGCTGCGCAGCCCCAACAACCTCGAGGCGCCGCCGGAGCTGCTCGACCCGGGAAACCGCTTTCCGCTCGCGACCGCGTCGCTGCCCGTCGCCGCGCCGCTCGCGCCGTTGCTCGCGCGCGACGTGCCAGACAACCTCTCGTTGCTCGAGCCTTCCGCCGGCTCGTCCCGCGTGATTCGCGGCGGATCCGTGCGCATCCGCTTCAACCGCGTGATGGTTCGCTCGGCGCAGGTCAATCGCGCGCTCGGAACCGAGGGAGACGACGCGTCCCCCGTGAGCTTCGACCCGCCCGTGCAGGGGACCTTTCGCTGGGTCTCGCGCAGCACCCTGGCGTTCGAGCCCGCGCCCGAAGCGTTTACTCGCACCAACGAGAGCAAGATCGTCTTCTCGGACAGGGTTCGCTCGCTCGCGGGCGAGGGCTTCGAAGAAGCGCCCGAAGAGCGCGTCGTGGTGTTCGCGGGAGGCGCGATGGCGCTGACGGACCTCACGCCGCGCAGGGTCCTGCCAGGTGAGCCGCTGCGACTGGTGTTCTCGGGTCCGCCCGACCTCAACACGGTCTCGTCGCAAATGGTCACCTACGAGTCGGGCGGCGCCCAGCGCGCGCTGCGGTTTTCGCTCGCTCCGCGCCCCCGCGACCCGCGCGGAAACTTCGGCATCGACGTGAGACTCGACCGCACGCTCGAGCCAGGCGCGCGCATCGCCATGCTCTTGTCTCCCAACCTCGTCGCTCCCTACGACGACGGCGAAGGCGAGTACGGCACCCGCGGCCCGACCGAGCTCGTCGTCGAGCTCCGTCCGCGCCCCCGCATCGAAGGCATCGACTGCCCCGAAGGCGCCGAGTCCGCCGACGGCTGCTCGCACCAGGGAGCGGTCGACAGCATCGTCGACATCGAAGACGCCCTGCGGCTGTTCGCCACGAGCACGCTCGACGCCAACGCGACGCCGGTCGTTCGCTGCAACCCGCCCCTCGCCAATCAACGCGTCACCCTCGCCAATCACAGCCTCACGATTACGGGAGAGTGGGCGCCCGATCAGGTGTACGAGGTCCGCGTCGAGGGCCTGCGAGACAGCGACGGAACGCCCCTGCAACGGACGCAAGCGCTCGCCGTGCGCTCGAGCGGCAAGAGCCCCAGTATTCAAGTTCGCGAGGGCGTTCAAGTGTACGAGCGAGCGGGCGTGGCCACGCTCCCGTTCACCGCCGTCAACGTGGGCCGAGGCGCGCTCCGGTACCTCGCGCTCGAGCCGGGAAGAGAGCTGGCGTTCGCGCTCGATCGCGCCCCGGACGCGTGGGCCTCTTCGCAGACGGTCGCCCTGGCGCCGCTCGCGCCGACGTCGAGGCCCAACCGCGCAGGGCCCGGCTCGTTTCGCTTCGTCTCGAGCGCCGACGGGCGCACGAGCTCGATCGCCGCGATCGCCTTTCAGCCCGCTGGCGCGAACAACAGCGCGTTTGCCCAGCGCGCGATCGTGCAGCACACCGACCTGGGCCTCAGCGCGCGCGTGCTTCCTCAGGGCGTCCTCGCGTGGGTGAGCTCGATCGCCACTGGGCGCCCTGTGGCCAACGCCGAAGTGACCCTCGCGTGGGCCAACGGCAGCTCGATGCGCACGAGCGCGTCGGCTCGCACCGACGAGAACGGCCTGTTGTGGATCGCTGCGCCCGAGGGGATCAGCGTCGTGGATGTTCCCCTCGCGCTCTCGGCGCGGACCGGTGACGACCGCGCGGTGCTCTCGCTCGACCCTCGCTCGAGCGTGACGCCTTCGACGCTCGGGCTCGCGCAAGGCGCCGCGCAGTCGAGCGACGGTCAGCCGATCGCCGCGGTGTTCACCGATCGCGGCGCGTATCGCCCAGGGGACTCGCTGCACGTCAAAGCCGTCATCCGTCAGCCCACCGTGTGCCCGCCGCGCCCGCGCAACGCGACCGCGACCGCAACCGCGACCGCGAGCCCAACGGCGCCGTGCAACCCCGAAGAGGTGCGCGCCTTCGCCCGGCAACAAGTCCGCGTCAGCCTGATCAACCCCGCGGACAACAGCCCCGTCGCCGAACGCACCGTCCGCACCAACGCGTGGGGAACGGTCGACACCACCTTCGCCCTGCCCCCGAGCGCGATGGCCGGTCAGTGGCGCGTCGCCGTGAGCAAGCCTCGCGACGCCTCTCGCGAGCTCGGATCGCACCATGTGACGGTCGCCGAGTTTCGACCGCCGACGATGCGCGTGGACCTTCGCGATGTTCCCGAGGCGCCACACCACGACGAGCCGCTCGCCGTTCGCGTGGAGTCTCGCTATCTCTTCGGCGCTCCCGCCGCGCGCGCGACCGCGCGATGGACGCTGCGACGCGCGCTCGACACCGACTACCCCATGCCGTGGGCGCGCACGTTTGCGTTTGCCCCCGTCAACGCGGACTCCCGCGCGAGCCTCGCGGCGAGCGGCGAGGTCGAGCTCGGTCAGGACGGAATCGCGCCGATCCAGACCCGCACCACGATGAACGTCCCGACGCGCCAGCGCTTCACCCTCGAGACCGAGGTGCAAGACGCCTCGGGTCAGAGCACCGCCGCGCGCCGCGAATTCACGGTCTACCCAGCGACCTACGAAGTGGGCGTCAAGCGCGCCCCCGCGTGGCTCGGCCCCGGCGCGCCCCTCGACGTCGAAGCCATCGTGATCGACCACGGCGGAACGCCCATCGCCGGCCAGTCGGTGCAGGCCACCATCGTGCGCGAGGGCTGGGACTCGTACTACGAGTGGGTCAACCGCGGCGAGAGCGAGGGTCGCTTCCAGGCCCGTCGCACCCGCGACGAGCGCGAGGTCGCCCGGTGCCAGCTCCAGTCCGAGCGCGAGCCGGTCCACTGCCGCTTTCAACCGGTCGAGCCCGGCGTCTATCGCCTCGAGGCGAGGTTCGTCGACGCCAACAACCGCCAGTCGATCGCGTCGCAGACCGTGTACGTCGCGGCCCCCGGCGAACACATGAACCGCGACGCGCCCGGCGCGCCCATCGCTGTTACACCCACACAATCAAGCTACGCGGTCGGAGAGCGGGCGAGCGTGGCCTTCGAGTCGCCGTGGGCCGACGCCGAAGCGCTCGTCGTCGTGGCGCGCGAAGGCGTGCTGCACACCGAGCGACGACGCGTCCGCGGCGGCGGCAACATCTTCGAGTTCGAGCTCACGCCTGCGATGGTTCCCAACGCGTTCGTGCACGTCTCGCTCGTCCGTCCCCGGACCGGCGAGCCGGGCGCGGGCGTCGACCTCGAGGCGCCCGACCTGCGCCTCGGCGTGACCGAGCTCCGCGTTCGTCCCCGCGTCGCCGCGCTCAACGTCGGGATCACGCTTCCCACGCAGACCGCGCGCCCCGGCGACGAGGTCCCCATCGAGGTCTCCGTGCGCAACGCCGACGGCCGCGGAGTGCGCGCCGAGGTCGCCCTCTACGTCGTCGACGAAGGGACGCTCAGGCTCTCGAGCTACGAGACGCCCAGGCCCGGAGACCAGTTCTTTCCCAGGCGCTCGCCGAGGTTCGTGCTCGATGACCTGCGTCGTTCGCTCGTCTCGCGGCTCGAGATCCCGGCGCTGCCAGCGGCGAGCGGCGACGGCTCGGAGGACGGCGAGCGCGCGATGCGCGACGAGCGCGAGCGGTTCGAGCCGACGCCCTTGTGGCTGCCGCACTTGAATACAGGTGTCGACGGAGTCGCCCGCGCCCGCGTCCGGCTCCCGCGACGCCCGACGCAATACCGCGTCCTCGCCGTGGTCAACGACTCCGCCGCGCGCACAGGAGGCGCTTCGGCGCAGCTCACGGCGACGCTGCCCGCGGTGCTTCGTCCGACGATGCCGACCGCGGTGGTCGAGGGTGACCGCTTCGACGCCGTGACGTTCGTGCACAACCCGGGCACCGCGCCGGTCGACGTCCGCGTCCGCGCCCTCGTCGGCGGTCGCGAAGTGCGCGCAGAGAACGTCAGGCTCGAAGCCGGCGGAGACTCGCGCGTGAGCTTCCCGATCGAGGCGACCGTGGGCGCCGAGCGCATGGACGTTCGCTTCGAGGCGATCGCGCAGGGAGCCACCGACGCGCGGGACGTGACCGTCGCGGTGCGCGCCCGCGGGATCCCGCAGCGCTCGTTCATGGCAGGTTCGATCGACAGCGCGCGCACGATCGAGCTCGAGGTTCCGCCGGGAGCCGTCCAGCGAGGAGCGCGCTTCACGGTGACCGTCGCGCCGCACCCGTTCGTGGGAATGGAGGCCGCGGCAGACATGCTCGATGAGTCTCCGTACCAGAACGTCGAGGCGCTCGCGTCGCGCGTGCTCGGACTCGTCGCGTACGCGTCGATGGCGACGGACCCCGCGCGCGCCGCGGACGCTCGTCGCCGTGGAGAAAGCGCGGCCGAGCGCCTCGTCGCGCTGCAGGTCTACTCGGGCGGCTTCGGCCAGTGGAGCTCCGCCGACGAGCCGTGGATGTACGGCAGCGTGTACGCGCTCGACGCGCTCGTCGCCGCGCGCGCCGCGGGATGGAGGCTCCCGACCGGAGCCGTCGAGCGCGCAGAGACGCACGTGCAGTCGCTGCTCACCAACGGATCGCTCGTCGACTACGAGAGCGCCTCGCGCAACGACGTCGCCGCGTACGCCGCGCGCGTATTGGTCCGCGCAGGAAAATCCCTCGCCACCCGCGTCTCAGCCCTCTACGACCAGAAGGAGACGCTCTCGGCCTTCGGCGCCGCGCAGCTCGCGCTCGCGATGCCCGCCAACGACCGACGACGCGAGACCCTCGCCCGCGAGGCGTGCCGTCGGCTGCTCTCGAGCCTCGACGCAGCGGCGCGCGCGGAGGCCAACGAAGCTCGCGCCCGCGCAAACAGCAGCGGAATGACGCTCGCGCAGGCCTCCTCCGTCGCCCCGACGCTGTACAGCGCAGGCCGCTGGTACGAGAGCTCGACTCGCTCGCTCGCGGCGCTGGTTCGCGTCGCCGCTGAGCTCTTGCCGGGCGGCGACGAGGCGCGACGCCTCGCGTCCTACCTCCTTCGTCGTCGCGACAGCGGCGCCTGGAGCGGAACGCACGACAACGCCCACGCCCTCGTCGCCCTCTCTTCGCTCGCCCGACGCTTCACCGATCGCGCCCTCCCCAGCGCGCGGGTCACGCTCGACGGCACGGTCATCGCCGAGTCCCGTCCCAGCGGCGAAGGCCCGCAGCGGGCGAGGATCTTCGCGCTCCCCGTCGACCGCGTGCTGCGCGGCCGACACCAGCTCGTGATCGACGGAGGCGAAGACGCGTTCTTCGCGCTGGACGGTCGCTGGATCCGCGCCCTCTCGACGGAGGACAACGAGGCTCGCGGCCGCGTCGCGGCGCTGCACCGTGTCATCGAGCGCGAGAACGGCGAGCGCGTCGCGCCCGACGGCCACGTGCGCGCTGGCGAGCTCCTCCGCGTACGCTTGTTCATCTTCTCCGAGCGCGACCTGGCCCCCGGAGCGCTCGTTCGCGACCCGATCGGCGGCGGATTCGACGCGGTCGACCGCGGCCTCGACACGACGCCCCGCGCCTCGCTCGACGCGATCCTCGGCGGATCGACAGAGGACGAAGTGGTCGATCCTCGCGGGTTTCACGCGTCCCGCTCGCTCTCGTACCTCTCGCACAGGGCGCTCGATCACGGCGAGGCGCGGTTCTTCGCAGACCGCGCCGGCGCTGGGCTGCTCGAGTTCACCTACGCCGTCCGCGCGACGGTCCCCGGGACCTTCCTGCTCCTGCCCTCGGAGATCCGCGCGCAGCACGACCCGCAGTGGGTCGCGCGCTCTGCGGCCATGAGCATCGTCGTCGATCGCTGACGACACACGTTTTCAAAGCACCCGGCGCGCCCACGAGACAGCCACGAAAGCCCCCATGAAACGATCGAAGAAGATCCTCGGATGCTCGCTCGGCGCCCTGTGCGCCGCGTGGGCGATCACGGGAGTCGTCGTCCGCTCGGGGGCGATGGTCGAGCAGGGGCGGTTCGTTCCTCCCTCGGACTCGTTCGCGGTCGTCGATCGCTCGGGGCTCGCGCTCAGGCTCGCCCGCGCCGACGGGGCCGACCGACGGTGGGCGCGCTTCGGCGAAATCCCCTCGGTGATGGTTCAGGCCATCCTCGCCGCAGAAGACGCGCGGTTCTATCGGCACGACGGGGTCGATCGTCGCGCGCTCGCGCGGGCCGTGTTCGACAACGTGATGCCCGGCCGCCGCCGCTCGGGCGGCTCGACGATCACGCAGCAGCTCGTCAAGCTCGTGTACGGACGGCCCCTCGGCGCCTTCTCGAAGGGCGCCGAGGCGCTGCGCGCCATGAGCATCGAGCGCGCGATGTCCAAAGAAGAGATCCTGGAGCAGTACCTCAACCGCCTGCCGTACGGCGACGGCATCGAGGGCGTGGCGCGCGCGTGCGAGAGCTACTTCGGGCACTCGCTCGACACGCTCTCGCTCAGCGAAGCGGCGCTGCTCGCGTCGATTCCTCGGGCGCCGAGCGCGCTCGATCCGCGGCGCAACCCGCGGCGCGCCAACGAGCGTCGCGCGTGGGTGCTCGGCCGCATGCGCGCGCTCTCGCTCATCGACGATCGGCAGCACCGCGAGGCGCTCGCCAACGAGCCGACGATCGCGACGGTCTCGGGCCGCCCCTGGGCCGCGCCGCGCTTCGTCGACCGCGTGCTCGCGGGCGTGCGCGCGGGCACCATTCGCCGCGAGTCCCGGTCGATCGTGCGAACGTCGCTGGACCTCACGACGCAGCGGCAAACCGAGACGCTCTTGCGCGCGCAGTGGCTCACCATGAGCTCGCGCGGAGCCCGCAACGCCGCCGCGATCGTCGTGTCCAACGCGACCGGCGAGGTGCTGGCCTACGTCGGAGCGATCGACGCAGAGAGCGACGGCGGCGCGATCGACCTGCTCGACGCCGAGCGGCAGCCCGGATCGACGCTCAAGCCCTTCGCCTACGAGCTCTTCTTCGAGCGCGGAGGCACCGCAGCCACGATGCTCGACGACGTCAACGTCGCGATGACCGGCGCGCGCGGCGAGCACTTCGAGGCCCGCGACTACGACAACGCCGAGCGCGGCCCGGTGAGCGCTCGGACCGCCCTTTCGGCGTCGCTCAACCTCGCGGCGCTCGACGTCGCGAGGCGCGTGGGACAAGAGCCGCTCGCCAATCGGCTGCGCGCCCTCGGGTTCGACGGCGTTCGCACGGGTGAGCACCACGGCGGAGCGCTCGTGCTCGGCGGCGTCGGCGTCCGCGGCACCGAGCTCGCGCAGGCGTACGCAACGCTCGCCCGATGGGGAACGCGCGCGCCTCTGTCCTTTGCGCTCGTCGGCGGCTCGGTCGCAGGCGAGCGCGTGATGCACGGGTCGCACGCGCGCGTCGCGTGGGACGTGCTCAGCGACCGCACCGCGCGCCGCGAGGGCTTCGGAGACTCGCTCGAGACCCTCGCGCCAGGGCTCTCGTTCGCCTTGAAAACAGGCACCAGCGCCAACTGGCGCGACGCCTGGTGCGCCGTGGCCACCGACCGCGTGACGGTCGTGCTCTGGATGGGCGACCCAGGCGGGCGCGCGATGGCCGAGGTCAGCGGCTTTCGCGCGGCTGCTCCAGCCGCGGTGCGCATCGCCGCTGCCGCGCACGAGCGCGCCCAGTCGCTCGGGCTTCCCGTGTACGCGCGCAGAGCGCCCGAGCCCGTGACCGCTGACGTGTGCCCCTGGTCCGGGCTGCGGCCAGGCGTTCACTGCCTTCACCCCGTGGTCGAACGATTCGCCGCGGGGACGGTTCCCACGGCGCGATGCGAGCAGCACGACGAGCACGGCGACTGGGTCCCGCCCGCTCGCCTGCGCGCGTGGGCCGCGCGCGCGCAGCGCCCCGGCGTCTCGAGAGCTTCGCGCGCCATCGACGCGACGCAGGGCGCGCTCGTCGTCCGCGAGCCTCGCGACGGCGCGCGTTGGCTGCTCGACGCCTCGCGCGGAGCCGTGCGCCCGGTGTTCAGAGCCACGCTCGACGGCGCAGAGGTCCGCGCGGACGCGTGGGAGGTGGACGGAGCGCGCATCGACGGCGATCGCTGGACCGCGACCATCGGCGAACACACCGTCGTCGCGGTGGTGGGCGGGCGCAGGAGCGCTCCTTCGCGCGTTACTGTCGAGGCTCCCTCGCGCTGAACCACACCTTCTCGTGTCCGTCGCGATTGGCGAGACTCCCGCCGGACCCGCGTTTGCGGTATCTCTTCGGGCTCCAACGAAGCCATGAAGCGAGAGAAGCGACTCACCAGGTCCGAGAAGAAGGCGCTCAAGGGCGTGGTCAAACCCGCGGCCGACCAGCACATCCACTGCATCGCGTGCGGAAGACACATCGATCCGCCCGAGTTCGAAGGGGACGCCGCGACCGCCAAGGTGCTCTACTGCGAGCACGGCTCGGGCTTTCCTTCGTGCACGGCCTGCACCGCGGTGTCGCAGGAGCTGCTCGCCGAGCACGACCGCACCAACCAGCCCGTCAAGCCTGCGGCCGCCTGGCACTGACCCGCCCCTGCGCTTGGGCGACCGATCCGCAATGTGAGCCGGAGGTCGTTTGCGTTTCGGCCCGAGGAATGGTGGTCTTACTGAGGATATAATCCTCACAGACCGCGCTCCTTGCGAAAGGCTCGTCCCATGCGCTTCAGACTGAGTTCGGGGCTATCCCTCGTGGCCCTCGTGGCTGCGTGCAGCCCGACCACGCTTCCGCCGACGGACGTTCAACGGATAGACTCATCCGATGTAAACGCTTCGGATCGCCCAGACGTCGCGACGTCGGACACCCGAATCGACACGGGGGTCATCGAAGACACTGGCGTCTCTGTGGACGTGGCCGATGTGCCGACCCCGCCGATGGACGTCGTCGATGTGCCGACCCCGCCCATGGACGTCGCCGACGTTCCGACTCCGCCGATCGACACACCTGACGTGCCGACGCCGCCGCTGGATGTGCCGACGGTCGACGGCGCATCGGGCTGTGGATTGCCTACCCGTCCGGCGATCACCGTCCCGATGCCCGGCGCTCCCACGGTGATCACCAACATGTTCCTCGCTGGTGGCGTGGGCAGCTCGATCCCGAGCTACAGCTGTACGACGGCGGGCTTCGGGACCGATCACATCTATCCGCTGACGATCACCACGCGAACGACGCTCCAGTTCGTGTTGACCTCGGACGTTGGATCGCTCGCCAATCCGATGTTGGCGCTGCGTCGCGCATGCAACTCGTCGCTCGGAGAGCTCGCGTGCGACCTCGAATCGGGCCCGGGAAACGGCGCGGCGTTTCGCGCGACGCTCGATCCAGGGACGTACTTCGTCGTCGCCGAGGAGACCGCGTTCTCCGCGGCGAGCGCCCGCGGCGGCGCCTACACGCTCACGGTGTCTGCTCCCGCAGAGGTTCCCTCGGGCACCTGCGCAGGCGCGACGGCTTGGATGGCCGGAACGCCCGCAGCCGGCAGCATCAACAGCGGAGGAACGGCCGATCGCTCGTGCAACCCCACCACCGCCACGGGCCCCGAGGTGTTCTTCTCGTACACCCTGCCGCCCAACACCCGCTCGACCATCACCGGAACGCCGCTCGGCGCGCCCCCGTGGCGTCCCTATCTGCGTGTTCGCGACGACTGCATGACCACGACGTGTAGCGCAGTCGCCGCAGGTCTCTCGGACGGCATACCCGCGAGCACGACCGTCGAGAACCGCAGCGCCGTCGCGCGCACGTTCATCGTGTCGATGGGCTCGTTCGAGCTCGGCACGGGCGGCGCGTTCACGCTGACGGACACGCTCATGATGCTGCCGCCCGTCCCCATGAACGCAGTGTGCGCGAGCGCCCCCATGGTGGGCCCCGTCTCGATGCTCACCGGAGAGAGCACGGTCGGCACGTTCGAGACCCGCACGACTTTCAACTGCCAGACCCTCGGAGGCTCCGGCGGGACGCTCGGATACTACCGCATGAACGTCCCCGCCGGTCGCACGATGACCGCGACGGTCACGCCCGAAGCGACGTTCGACCCCTCGATTCGACTGTTCGCCGGGTGCTCGCCCACCACCTGCGGCACGTACCGCAACTCGTTTTCAGCGGGCGTCGTCGAGCAGGCGAGCTACCGCAACGCGACCGCGATGGATCAAGAAGTGATCATCGCCGTCGGCAGCGTGAGCATCGGCGCGACGGGACGCTTCGACCTCGATGCACGGCTGCTGCCAGCGATGCCGACGAACACCGCCTGCGCGTCTCCGCGAGCGTTGACCCCGACCACACCAGCGCTCGCTCAGGATCAGAGCAGCGCGAGCTCTCCCAACACGCTGACCACCTGCGAGCCAACTGCGACAGGAAACGTCCTCTACTACTCGGTCAACATCCCCGCCGGACAGACCGCGATCCTCCGCGCGACGCCGTACTCGACCAGCGCGGACGCGGTGCTTCGCGTGACCGACACCTGCGCGTCGATCGGGTGCCTCGCGAGCGCCAACGTCGGCTTCGGCGGCGGGCAAGAAGAGGTCTTCGTCACCAACGGCTCGGGCGCAGCTCGGGATTACATCGTGACGCTCGGAAGCCGCACGCCAACGTCGGCAGGCGTCTTCGACCTCACCGTGCGCTTCACGACCCTCGCGCCCAACGCCAACTGCTCGATGCCGCGGGTGCTCTCCAACGGCGACAGCGTCATGATGCAGGACTCGGGCACGGCGCTCGAAAGGCGCGCGACGTTCTGCTCGCTGAGCTCGCCCTCCGGCGGGCCGCTGCTCTATTACCAGGTCACGATCCCCGCCAGCCGCGCGGGAGTGTTTCGCGTGACGCCGCGCGGGATGTTCGATCCGACCATCCGCGTGATGGCGACCTGCACGTCCACGTCTTGCGTGAACTACCGCAACTCGTTCGCCGCAGGGGCCGCGGAGGTCCAGGCGATCTCCAACACCGCCGCGATGGATCAGACCTATCTCGTCGCTGTCGGCGGCGCGGGTACTGGCGAGACCGGGCAGTTCGACGTCTCGTTCAACCTCACCTCGGCGATGCCGACCAACACCTCGTGCGCGACGCCGAGGCCGCTCTCGCCGATGCTTCCGGCGCTGGTGCAAAACCAGGCGGGCGCGACGATGCCCAACACGATCTCGACCTGCGAGCCGACGGCGACGGGCAACGTGCTCTACTACTCGCTCAGCGTCCCTGCGGGGCAGACCGCGATCGTGACGGCCACGCCGCTCTCGACCTCGGTGGACCCTGTGCTTCGCTTGACCGACACCTGCGCGTCCATGGGCTGCCTCGCCAGCTCGAACAGCGGCTTCGGCGGAACAGACGAACAGGTCATCATCACCAACCCGACGATGGCTGCGCGCGATTACATCGTGACGCTCGGCAGCCGCACTCCGACGACGGCAGGCGTGACCGACGTGTCCGTGCGATTCGTCACGGTGCCCACCAACGCGACGTGCGGGACCGCGACGGTGATCGCTCCAGGCACGCCGATCACGATGCAAGACACGGGCGCCGCGATCGAGCGACGCACGACGTTCTCCTGCGCGACGACCGCGACCGGAAGCCCGCTGCTGTATTACACGGCGACCGTTCCCGCTGGGACGACGGCGCGCGTTCGAGTGACGCCGACGGGCACGTTCAACCCGACGATCCGCGTGTTTCAAACGTGCTCGCCCACGACCTGCACTGCGTATCAGGGCGCCGCCGCGGCGGGACTGATCGAAGAGGCCACCTGGCGCAACAGCGGCGCGACGGCGCAGATGTACACGATCGCCATCGGCGGAACGGCCACCAACGAGACCGGCGCGTTCTCGATCGCCCTGGATTTTCCGCCGGATCCGTACATGGTCACGCGCACGATGGGCGCGGTGTGCGACGACCTCACGGCGGGCACTGTCGTTCCGTCGCTGACCGGCGACGACGTCGCGATGCCTCGACCCGAGCCGCTCCCCTTTCCCTTCACCTACTTTGGAGACGCGGTGACGCACTGGGGCGCGACGACAAACGGCTTCGCCCAGCTCTTCCGTGACGCGAGCGGGTTCCCATCGGACTCGCTCAGCAACAGCAGCTTGACCACGCCCGCTGGCGAGCCCGGAATGATGGCCATCCTGTGGGACGATCTTCGAGTCGACCCGCCCGCCGTGTTCAGGCACGCGACGCTCGGCGTCATGGGATCCCGGCGCTTCGTGCTCGAGTGGTTCAACGTGGGCCCGCACCCCGCGAGCACGGATCGAATGCGCTTCCAGATCAAGCTCCTCGAAGGCTCGAACCTGATCGAGTTCCATTACTGCTCTGCCTCGGGCTCCACTCGGGCCACCGGCGGGAGCGCGACGATCGGGCTGCAAAACTTGTCGTCGTCGCGCAGCCTCGGCGTCGCACACGAAGACGCAACCGCAGCCACAGCCGGGACGCGCTACCTGTTCGTTCCGCGCTGAGACACCGAAGTCGGGACGATGGGGGACCGGCCGCCGCGCGCTCGAATCGACGCGCGGCGTGAATGACTGGGAGGGTTGGCTGCCACTTGCACAGGCAGCGCAACGGGGCATCATGCGCCCGTTTCGGGCCGGTCACCCGGTCGTCACGAACGCCTATCTCTGTTCATTTTGTGAGAGGAATTTCAATCGATCATGAGAATGCCTAGCCGCGGATGGCTCACGATGATGGCCGCGCTCAGCGTCGCCGCGTGTAGCCCCACTCCACTGCCCAATCCCGACGTCGCCACGGACACGAGTGTCGCTGACACGCGTCCCAACGACGTCACCACGGCGGATCGCCCCAATCCGCCCAACGACGTCCCCAACCCGCCCGACGACGTCCCCACTCCCACGGACGTCCCCACCCCCACCGACGTCCCCGATCCGATGGACACGCCGGCTCCGATGGACGTCCCATCGCCGCCAGACACCGGCGTGGACGCGCGCGCCGACTCCGGTGTCCCCGTGGACGTCCGCACGGACACGGGCCTCGACGCCGCTCCGGGCTGTGGCCTCACCGTGGATGGCACGCTCATGCTCCCCGCGGCTGGGATGACCACCACCGTCAACACCATGCTCAACCCCATGGGCACCGGCGGGATGAGCCCCTCGAGCAGCTGCGTCTCCAACACCGGCGGCTCCGAGCGCATCTACCGGCTCTCGCTCACCGCGCGCACAGGCGTGATCCTTCGCGCCACGACCATGGTGTCCGGCACCGACCTCACGATGGCCCTCCGCCGCAACTGCGCGACGACGGTCGGCGAGCTCGCCTGCAACGACGACACGGATGGCCTCAACCCCGTCATCCGCACGGTCCTCGACCCAGGCGACTACTTCGTCGTCATCGACGAGTTCGGCGCCGCTGCGGACGCGACCGGCGGCGCCGTGACGCTCACGCTGCAGACCTTTACCATCGCGCCCAACTCCGATTGCGCGGCGCCCGAGGTGCTCACGGGCATGACCCGCATGGGCAACACCAACGGCGGAGCGCAGCCGATGACGACGTGCAGCTCGTTCAACAGCGGGCCGCAGCTCTTCTACTCGCTCACCATCCCGGCCAACACGCGAACGCGCATCACGGCCACTCCGTCGGGCATGCCCGCGTGGGCGCCGTTCGTCCGCGTGTTCGCGGACTGCATGACCGCGGCCACCTGCCTCGCGACCGCCAGCACGTCGAGCGGAATGCCCTCGACCGCGGTGTTCGACAACCGCTCGGCGATGGCTCGCACGGTGCTCGTGTCCGTCGGCTCGTCCTCTGCGAGCAACGGCGGAGCGTTCTCGCTCGCCGCGATGAACGAGACGCTCCCGACGCCCGCCGCTAACGGTGACTGCGCTGCGGCCGAGGTGCTCACGGGCATGACCCGCATGGGCAACACCAACGCAGGCGCGGTGCCGATGACCACCTGCAGCTCGTTCAACAGCGGATCGCAGCTCTTCTACTCGCTCACGATCCCGGCCAACAGCCTCGCGACGATCACCGCGACGCCCACGGGCATGCCCGCGTGGTCGCCGTTCGTCCGCGTGTTTTCTGACTGCATGACCGCGGCGACCTGCCTGGCGACCGGCTCGGCGCCGATGGCCGGCAGCCCGACGCGAGTGCTCTTCGAGAACCGCATGGCGGCCGCGCGCACCGTGTTCGTGTCCGTCGGATCCTCGACGACGGTCAACGGCGGCACCTTCACGCTGACAGGAACAACCGCGCCCCTGCCGCCAGTCCCGATGAACGCGACGTGCGCCACCGCGCAGATGCTCACGCTTCCCGCCATGGGCATCGCGGGGACGAGCGTCGGCGCCACCGAGCAGCGCAGCACGTTCACGTGCGCGACGGGAACGTCGGGCGGACAGCTCGTCTACTACTCGGCCGTCGTGCCTGCCGGCCGCGCCGCGCGCTTCACGGTCACGCCGAGCTCGATGACGTTCAACCCGTCGATCCGCACGTTTACCGGATGCATGCCGACGACGTGCTCGGACTTCGTCAACAACGCCGGCGCAGGCGCGCCCGAGACGTTGATGTACGTCAACACCACGATGGCCGATCAGACGGTGAACTTCGCCGTCGGCTCGACCACGGACCGCGATCAAGGCTCGTTCACGGTAGACGCGCAGCTCCTGGCCGCGGCCCCCACCAACACGACCTGCGCGACGGCGCGCGCGCTGACCGCGGGCGCGACGTTGTCGCAGCTGCAGTCGGGCTCGACCACGCTCTCGAGCGCGATGTGCCTCTCGGGCTCGACGGGCCCAGTGCTCTACTACTCAGTGACCGTCCCCGCGATGTCGCGCGCGACGCTCACGGCGCGCACGTTCTCGGACAACGCCGACCCGGTGCTTCGCGTTCGCGCGGACTGCCCGACCAACACCTGCGTGGCTTCGGCCAACATCGGCTTTCAGGGAGAAGACGAGTCCGTCTCCTGGACCAACATGGACGCCGCCCCGCGCTCGTTCATCGTCGAGCTCGGCTCGGATGATGGCATGACGCGCGGAGCGTTCGACCTCGACCTGGCGTTCGCCGACGCGACGCCTGCATACACCGTCACGCCGATCGCCGCTGCGACCTGCGAGGACCTGTCCATGGGCGCGACGTCGCTCATGATCACTGGTGACGACGCGACCTCGCCCGTCACGGCGCTGCCGATGGGCTTCACCTTCCCGTACTTCGGCGACGCGATGAACCGCGTCACGCACTTCAGCGCCAACACCAACGGCCTCGCGCAGCTCTACACGAGCGCGATGGGGACGCCTTCGTCGTCGTTCTCCAACACCGCGCTCCCCTCGGCGAGCGCGCCGGCGGGATCGCTCGCTGTGTTCTGGGACGATCAAGAGGTCGACACGACCGAGCGCCCGATGGCGGTCGTCCGCTTCGCCACGATCGGCGTCGCGCCGTCGCGCCGCTTCGTGATCGAGTGGAACTCCCTGAAGTTCCTCGGCAGCACCACGGAGACGCTGCGCTTTCAGCTCAAGCTCGTCGAGGGCTCGGGCTTCGTCGAGTACCACTACTGCTCGATGACCTCGACCAGCATGACGGCCACGCGCCACACGGGAAGCGAGGCCACGATCGGCCTGCAGAACATTCAGCGCACCCGCGGGCAGACGTACCTGATCGACGGCACGGACACCGGCATGATGGGCGGAATGGCCCGTTCGGTCGGCGGCGGAACGGCGGCTTCGCCGAGCATGCTCCGCTTCATCCCGCGCTGAACCGCGCGCGCGAGCGAGCCGGGGCTCCCGGCGCGCC
>LNFM01004280.1_pt1 | contig 26599 bp, 31 predicted proteins | sample 596031 | NCBI WGS metagenome assembly LNFM01 (sample SAMN04254537, study PRJNA301005) | activated carbon metagenome | isolation source: dual media filters at the Ann Arbor, Michigan drinking water treatment plant | place: USA: Ann Arbor | reverse complement strand
ATGGAAGTGTTGTATCTTATTAACAAACTAGTCGATTTGTGGGATTTTAGTAAAATTGAAAGTTGTATTAAAATTGAACGCTGCATTAGAGAAAAACTACCTCCTAAAATAACCAAACAAGAAGAAGTAGCAACATGGGTTCAGTTAAATTGGAAAACTATTGAATTAAAAAAAAAATAAAATAAAATTAAACCTTTTATCAATTTCATAGTCTTATGCATAAACTTATTTGATTATGAAAAAAATAACCACACTTTTACTTATCCTTCTTGCAACATCTGTAGGATTTAGTCAAGAAGACGAAAGACCAGATAATACTGGCGACAACTTCAGCTTAGAAGGTGCTTTGGCATTATTCAAAAAATCAAACTCTTTAGAAGAATTTGAAAAATTACTCAACGAAGAAAATAACAATGTAAATAACCTTGATTTAAATGATGATAATGATATTGATTACATTATGGTGGACGACATTCGTGAAGGTGATACGCATGCAATCGTTTTAAGTACTTATGTAAACGATAAAGAAAAACAAGACATCGCCATAATTGGAATTGAAAAAACTGGAAATGAAAGTGCAACGCTTCAAATTGAAGGTGATGCTGATTTATATGCAGAAAATACTTTTGTAGAGCCAAATGAAGTTGTAGAATCTTCAACTGGTGGAAAAGGCGGACCAAGTGTTAGCGAATTATACACTAAACAAGTTATTGTAAATGTTTGGTTTTGGCCAAGTGTAAAATTTCTTTACGCTCCAACCTATGTAGTATGGCATTCTCCATGGAGATGGGGTTTTTATCCAAAATGGTGGAGACCTTGGCGTCCTTATAAATATCATGTTTTTTACAACAGATGTGCTCCTCATAGAGTTTACTTCCATCGCGTTCCTACAAGAAGAGTTGTTGTAGCTCATAGAATATATGCACCAAGAAGAAATCATTCAACTTTAGTGGTTCATAACAATAGAAGAACAACTGTAGTGAAAAGCAATAATCGCAAAACAACCGTTGTAACAAAAAATAAAAGAGGAGAAGTAAAAGCTGTAAGAGTTAAAAAATCAAATCCAAACAGAGTTAGAACTTCTGGTGGAAGAAGATAAAAGTTAGTTAGTTTGATAAATGTTTGAATTAATCTCATGATTTTTTTTCATGGGATTTTTTTATTCAATTATCCAAAGTAGAACTGGTTTTTTTGTTTGCTTCAATTTAGCATCCAATTTCCTCATAAATGCATCAGAAACTGCAGGACAACCCCAACTTAAAGGAGAAACTTTAGGATATATTTCTTCATTTGAAACTGCATTCCAAGAATGTAAAACCACTACCCTTTTCACAGCATTTTCATTGGTTTTTTCTAATCCATGCAACCAGTATTTTACATTTATTCCCCAAGAACTATAATCGCGCTTTCCAATTTTATACTTTCCTTTCATGGAACAATGACTATCGGTTTTATTACTAAACTTAGCCTTTTCCCATTTATCTGGATTTTCTTCAAATTGATCACAACTTCCATGCGTTACCAAGTTTTTATCAGAAATTTTATTTTCCTTGAAATCATAGATAAAAAATCGATTCTTTCCAGGATGAATACTTAAATCCAAAAGAAAATAGTACTCTTCATTGAATCCGTTCTTCTTACAATATTCTAAGGCTTCAGAATTATTCGATTTATAATCTTTTGTTGGAGTTTCAACTTTTGCATTGTTACAACAGATAAAACCTAAACATAGAATAAGGAAAATGTTTTTCATGAAGGAGATAATTTAATCCATATTCAACGTTATATTTTGAATTATATTTAAACCTTTTGTGTTAAATAAAGTCTAAATTTATAATTCAATTCATTTGTTATGAACAAAAGCAATCTTTGGTCACTTCGACTTGGTTTTTCAGGAAAGCAAGCGCAACTTATAGAACAATTAGGATTTGAAAAATTCCTAAATCAATCATTTGCAACTACATTCGAAAAAACACTTCCAACATTTCTTGATGACGAGCCAAAAACCATTGCTGAGTTGAAAGAACTTCGTCAATCGATTAAAAACGGAACTGCAGATGACCAAAAGAAGGTTATCAAAAAGCAAATCAAAAATGCTACCGAACTAAAAAAATGGTGGATTGATAAATTTCTTACAGAAAAATTTCCATTAAGAGAAAAGATGACCTGCTTTTGGCACAATCATTTTGTGGCAACTTCTCAAAAAGTAAAATCTACATACTGGATTTACCAACACAATATGATTTTGCGTGAAAATGCTTTTGGAAACTTTAAAGAACTCACCAAACTGATTGTAAAATCTAATGCAATGGTTCGTTATTTGGATAACGTTGACAATCGAAAAGACAAAATCAATGAAAATTTGAGTAGAGAATTATTAGAACTTTTCACCATCGGAATTGGAAATTATACTGAAAACGATATTAAAGAAGGTGCAAAAGCATTAGCTGGATTGAATCTTGGTGAAGAAAGCGCCGTTTACAGAAGATTTTTAGAAGATAATTCAACGAAAACCTATTTTGGGAAACAAGGAAATTTTAAAGCAGATGATTTAGTTGACATCATTTTTGAACAAAAAAACACTCCTTATTTAATTACAAGAAAAATACTAAAATGGTTTATTTATGATAATCCATCAGAAGATTTAGTGGTTTATTATGGTGATTATTTCAGAAAAATGAATTTTGAAATCAAACCACTTTTAACCAAAATTTTTACCGAAGAATATGCAAAAGAGAATTCTGGAAGCAAAATAAAAGATCCATTAACCTATCTATTTCAATTAACAGACGAGTTAAATGTTACAAATTCAAATAGTAATTTAATTAGTTTTTTCTTGAAACAACAAGGAATGGATTTATTCAATCAACCTAATGTAAAAGGTTGGGATGGCGGAAATTCATGGTTAACATCACAAATCTATTTACAAAGAAATAATGCCAGCGATTTACTTTGCAATGGACGAAACATCAGCCGAAAAGTATTTGACAAAATTCCTGAAGAAGGAGACGATTTAGAAATTAAGTTAGAAAAAATCAACGTCAGCATAGATTTTAATAAAAATGGAAATAACAAACAGATAATTTCAGAATTGTCAAACAGATTGCTTTTTCGAGTAGATGACAATTTACAAAAAGATATGGAAAATTTACTCAAATACGATTTTGATGCTAAAGATGCTAATGCTAATTACGCCGTTTTAAGACTATTCAATTACATTACAAAAACTCCTGAATACCAACTGATTTAAAGCTAAAATTATGAACAGAAGAAACTTTTTATCGCTCACAGGAACTTTTACTGGCGGAATGCTTTTGCTTCCTGATTTTTTACATGCTTTTGGTTCTCAAAATAATTTGGTAATCGGAGAGCAATGCTTGGTTTTTATTCAATTAAATGGTGGAAATGATGGATTGAATACTTTCATTCCATACGAGAACCCTTTATATTACGACCTTCGAACTAAAATCGCAATCAATAAAAATGATGTAATTGGAAAAAATAAAGGAATGGCTTTTCATCCAGCTTTAAAAGATTTTGCTCAAATGCAACAAAATGGCGATTTGTCGGTAATTCAAAATGTGGGTTATCCAGAACCTGTTCGTTCGCATTTTAGAAGTCAGGAAATTTGGCAAACAGCAACCGATTCTAATAAATATTTGAACGAAGGTTGGCTTGGTCGTTATTTAGATTTACAATGCAAGGAACACCAACCAACAGCTGGAATTAATTTAGATTCTATTGACAATTTAGCTTTAAAAGGTGTCGAACCCAATTCAATCACAGTAAAAGATCCAAACCGATTTAAAATTAGAAGCGAAAAAGAAGAAAATGTAAAATTATCTGACAATCCGCAATTGGATTTTGTTAGAAAAATTGCCAACTCAGTTACAGAAGGTTCCGATGATATTCAAAAAGCTTTAGGAAAATCAACATCCGAAATTAGCTATCCTAAGACTGGTTTGGCGAAAAATCTAGAATGGATTGCTCGATTAGTCAAAGGAAATTTGAACTCCAAAGTATATTACACTTCACTTGGCGGATTTGATACACACGACAATCAATTGGACATTCACAAAAGAAAATTAACCGAATTGAACGACGCTATTTTTAGTTTTTATACCGATTTGAAAAAAGCACAATTGCTACAAAATGTGACTATTGTAGTCTTTTCAGAATTTGGAAGAAGAGTAAAAGACAATGGCAATGGAACCGATCACGGAACTGCTGCGCCAATGTTTTTAATTGGAGGAAATAACAAATCTAAAATAATAGGAAACAATCCAAATTTATCTGATTTAGACAATGGCGATTTGAAACATCAAATTGATTTTAGAAGTGTTTATGCAACGTTGTTACAACAAAAAATGTCTTTTGATTACACTAAAATCGGTATCAACAATAAACCACTAGAAGGATTATTCTAAACTTTAAGTAGATAAACTTTTGAACTCATTAACAAAGGACTATCTTTGTCGGCTTTTTAAAAAATAAAAAATGTTAAAGAATAGTGTCCTTAAAGGTGTGATTTTAGTGGGTCTTGGTGCGTCAAGTTACGGAATGCTAGCCACTTTTGTAAAACTTGCTTATCAAGAAAATTATACAACAGCTGAAGTTACCATATCTCAATTCATTTATGGAATTCTCGGAATGCTATTGATTAATGCCTTTCAAAAATCGACTTCTAAAACTGCTGTTGAAAAAGCAACTCCAAAGAACATTTTTCAATTAATGTTAGCTGGAACTTCCTTAGGAATGACAAGTGTTTTCTACTATTTATGTGTACGCTATATTGATGTTTCAATTGCTATTGTTTTATTAATGCAAACCGTTTGGATGGGTGTTTTATTAGAATGGTTTCTTGAAAAAAGAAAACCATCTACTCAAAAAACTATTGCTGTATTGATAGTACTATTAGGTACCATTTTAGCTACAAATATTTTAAATAGCAAAGTAACTATAGATTGGAGAGGAATTTTTTGGGGATTACTAGCTGCTGCTTCATTTACAACAACAATGTTTACAGCTAATAGAATTGCTGTAGGAATTTCATCTGCGCAAAGAAGTTTATATATGTTATTGGGCGGAGCAGTTATAGTCTTTGGATTTGCATTATTTACACAAAACACACCTTTCAATTTTGATATTTTCTTAAAATGGGGAATCTTCTTGGCCTTATTTGGAACTATCATTCCTCCTATTCTTATGAATGCCGGATTTCCTATTACTGGAATTGGTCTTGGAAGTATTGTCTCTGCACTCGAACTGCCTGTATCTGTGCTAATGGCCTATATTATATTAAATGAAAAAGTAGTTTTCATTCAATGGATTGGGATAATTTTAATCATTATTGCCATTATCATTATGAATATTAAATCTAATTTTTTATCAAAAAACCAATAAGTTTGTCAAACTAATTCTACAAGTTCATTTTTTTTGTTAATTTTTATTTATATTCGTAAAACAAAACAACAAACTAAATGGACAAACCTTGGCACCTTTATGTCATGGCGGTGTTTTACATACTCGCCGGAATCAATCATTTCAGAAAACCTGATGTGTATTATAAAATAATTCCTCCTTTTCTAACTAATAAAAAATTCGTAAATGAAATATCAGGTTTGTTAGAAATAATGTTTGGTATTTACTTATGTATTCCTATTTTTTCAAATTTAGCAGCCATCTCTATTATAATATTGCTTTTACTCATTTTTCCAGCTAACATTTACATGTTAATTAATGAAAAAGCAAGTTTAGGTTTCCCAAAATGGGTACTATTTGCTAGATTACCAATACAATTCCTACTTATATATTGGGCTTGTCAATATGCAGACTTCACAAGAATTGTATAGAAATTAATAATAACTAAACTAAATAAATATGAAAAAACTATTAGCAGAATTTTTTGGAACTTATTGGCTTGTTTTTGGCGGATGCGGTAGCGCCTTATTTGCAGCAGGATACGTAACTCCTACTGGTGTCCATTTAGGAATTGGATTCTTAGGTGTAGCTCTAGCTTTTGGACTAACCGTACTTACAATGGCTTATGCTGTTGGACATATTTCTGGCGGACATTTCAATCCTGCAGTTTCTTTTGGTCTATGGGCTAGCGGACGTTTTTCTGCAAAAGACTTAATACCTTACATTGTTGCGCAATGTGTTGGAGCTTTAGCAGCTGCTGGATCACTTTTTTATATTTGGTCAGGCAAAACTGGAAATGTTATAGACAACACTAGTGCTGGTGCTTTTGCATCTAATGGTTTTGGTAAGTTTTCTCCAGATGGATACTCAATGATTTCATGCTTTACTGCCGAATTCTTGTTAACTATGTTTTTCTTATTAGTAATTCTAGGAGCAACAGATAAATTTGCTAACGGAAAATTTGCCGGAATTGCTATTGGTTTAGCTTTAACTTTAATACATTTAATTAGTATTCCAATTACTAATACTTCTGTAAATCCTGCTCGTTCTCTATCTCAAGCGTTGTTTACACAAGGAGAACCTTTAGGACAAGTATGGTTGTTTTGGGTAGCTCCAATATTAGGAGCCATTGTTGGAGGACTTATTTATAAAAATCTTCTTCAAAAAACAGATAACGATTAATTAATTCATCTTAATTATTATTAGAACGACGGAATTATTTTCGTCGTTTTTTTTATATTTTTGGAAAATGAATTCTCTATTTCCTTCCGAAAAAATAACCTTTGATTTACCCAACGCAGAAATTGAGTATTATCCTAATTTCTTTGATGCTGATAAATCTATAATGCTTTTTGAAAAACTATTAAATGAAATTCCATGGCAGCAAGATAATATCACGGTTTTCGGAAAAACACATCCACAACCAAGATTAACATCACTTTTTGGAAACGAAGGAAAACCTTACTCCTATTCCAATATTGTGATGCAACCTCATCATTGGAATCCACTATTGATGTTTATTAAAAATGAAATTGAAGAAGTTTGCTCAGAAAATTTCACAACTGTACTTCTCAATTTATATAGAGATGGCAAAGACAGTAATGGTTGGCACGCCGATAATGAAAAGGAATTAGGACGAAATCCAGTAATTGCATCAGTAAGTTTTGGAGCCGAACGAAGTTTTCACTTGCAACACAACACTATCACTGATGCTAAACTAAAAATCACCTTAGAAAATGGAAGTTTACTACTTATGAAAGGAGAAACTCAACATTTTTGGAAACATCAAATTCCAAAAACAGCCAAATCTATTGCACCAAGAATTAATTTAACCTTTCGTATTATCAAATAATATTTTGATTATTTTTGATGAAAATCAAATTACAATGAATGACATAATACATTATTTTGAAAGCATTCCCTCTTTGCATAGAGCTTTAATATTAGCTGGTGGAATTGCTATATTTTGGTTGATTGAAAGCGCAATTCCCTTTTTTAAATTTCAATATAATAAATGGCAACATGCCGGAATTAATATCTTTTTTACAATAACTACAATTATAGTAAATTTTGCATTGGCTTTTATTTTATTAAAAACAGCTGATTATACAACTATTAAAGAATTCGGAATATTAAACTGGTTACCAAAAATGAATCCAATAGCTTTTACTGTAGTTGGAATACTTTTATTGGATTTTATTGGAGCCTATTTGGCCCATTTCACTGAACACAAAGTAAAATTATTGTGGAGATTTCATTTAATTCATCATTCAGATACTTATATAGATACTACATCAGGAAATCGTCATCATCCTGGAGAAAGTGTAATTCGATTTGTTTTTACAACTTTAGGAGTTCTTATTGTAGGTTGTCCAATGTGGATGGTATTTATGTACCAAACACTATCAGTTGTTGCAACTCAATTCACACATGCTAATATTTGTTTGCCAAAAAAATTAGATAAAGTCATGAGTTACCTATTAGTTTCACCAGATATGCATAAAATTCATCATCATTACAAACTTCCTTATACTGATAGTAATTATGGAAATATCTTCTCTATTTGGGATAGAATTTTTGGGACATTTAGCTATATGGAAAGAGAAACTATCATTTATGGAGTTGACACACACATGGATCCAAATGAGAATAATAAACTAGTTAGTTTGTTGAAAATTCCATTCCAAAAGACACGTTCACCTCAAAAAGAATAAAATTTTTACAAACATTTAAAAAAGTAATTATTTTTTTTCTTAATATTGGTATATAAATTGATTGATAAAAAAGAACTAACATTAAAATTGTGCTTTTCGACTAATGAAAAAAAGTAAAAGAGTAGAACTTGACGACGAACAATTAGAGCGAGTTGTAAGTATGGCTCAAGAGGAGAGAAAACCTTTTGAAGTATTAAAAGCTGAATTTGGAATAACCGAAAATGAGGTTACCGAATTGATGCGAAAAAGATTATCCAAAGACAATTTTGAACTTTGGAAGAAAAAAGTTGCAGCAAGTAAACCAAAACCAAAACCAATGGTTGATGATGACTTTGACGATTTAGATGGCAAATATTACATGAAAAATAAATTTGATTAAATATAATCAGATAACCTCCAAGCGATAAGAAATTATCGCTTTTTTTATTTTATAACATTCTTTATTTACTGACTTAAAAAACATTTTGATAAATTTATTTAAAATAAATATTAATTTTATTAATTATTAATTAAATATTATTTAATTTTGTTTATTATAATTTCAATATTATGCAACCAAAACTTCCAGTTCAATGTCCAAGTTGTGAAAGTTCTCTTTCAGTAACACAATTAAGTTGTAGCAATTGCGCTACATCTGTTTCTGGTAATTATTCCCTTCCATTATTGCTTCAAATTACCGAAGAAGAGCAGAATTTTATCTTACAATTTTTTCTAACTAGCGGTAGTTTAAAAGAAATGGCTACTCAAATGGGAAATAGTTATCCAACTGTAAGAAACAAATTGGATGATATTATCAACAAAATAAATCACTTAAAATCCAAACAATAAGTATGAAAAAAATAATATTTAATCCTTTTCAAAACTATTCCGAAAAGCAATTAATAACATTTGGAATTTTAGCAGGTATCATCGGATGCTTTCTAGCACTTGCCTTTAATGGACGATTCGATGGTGTTCTTGATTTACATTTTATAGAAAAAACATCTATTGCAAGAACAGCAATTGATTTAACAATAAATATTTTTATTCTATCAGCACTTTTATTTCTTGTTGGCAAAATAGTAAATAAAAAAACACGCTTTATTGACATTATAGCAACAAGCCTAATTGCAAAAATTCCTTTTTACTTCCTATTATTTTTCAATGTAAACAACAAAATGTATTTGGTTACTGAAAAACTAATAAATATGGTTTCAAAAAACAAACAAATCAATATTGAAAATTCAGAAATGGCTCTACTTGTATTTTCAGGGATTGCAACATTTACCTGCTTAATTTGGTCAATAATCCTTCTTTTCAATGGATTTAAAACTGCAACCAACTCAAAAGAAGCAAAACATATTTTACTTTTTGCTTTAGCAATAATTCTAGCTGAAGTGATATCAAAAATTATAATACTAAAACTAAACTATTAGATAAAATGAAAAAAGCATCAATAACAATCGTTATATTCTTCTTGTCGTTAACAACTTTCGGACAAGATATCACAGGTAAATGGTATGGATTATTAAAAGTTCCTGGAGCTCAATTACCTATTGAAATTAATGTTACCAAAACTGAAAATGGTTATAAATCAACTATGGACAGTCCAGAGCAAAAAGCATTTGACATACCAATTCCATCAACTAGTTATGAAAATACCTCCTTTAAATTTGCAATTCCAGCAGGTAGAATTGAATATGAAGGAAATTTAGAGAATAATAAAATAAAAGGAGTTTTCAAGCAATCTGGACAATCAACTCTATTGGAATTGTCTAGAGAAAAAGTGGAGAAAAAGGCTTTGGTTAGACCTCAAGAACCAAAAAAACCTTATCCTTATTATACTGAAGAAGTTACTTTTGAAAACAAAAAAGACGGTGTAACACTTGCTGGAACTTTAACACTACCTAGCAAAGAAGGAAACTTTCCAGTAGTAATACTAATTACAGGAAGTAGTCCACAAAATCGTGATGAAGAACTTCTTGGTCATAAACCTTTTTTAGTAATTTCAGATTATTTAACAAGAAACGGAATTGGCGTTTTACGATACGACGACAGAGGAACTGCTTCATCTAAAGGAAATTATGCCTCTTCAACAACTTTAGACTTTTCTTATGATACAGAAGCAGCAGTAAACTATTTACTTAGCAGAAAAGAAATAAACAAAAAAAGTATTGGTCTTATTGGTCATAGTGAAGGAGGCGTTGTAGCTCCAATGGTAGCTAGTAGAAACAAGAATGTAAGTTTTATAGTATTACTTGCAGGAACTGGGTTGAGAGGCGATAAATTACTTTTATCACAACAAGAATTAATTTCAAGAGCTGATGGTACAACTGAAGAAAACATAAACGAGGGAAAACTTTTCAATGAAAAAATATTTGATTTAATAATTAAATCTACTGATGATTCAAAACTTAATGCTGAGTTAACCAATCTTTTTGAAGAGGCAATTAGTAAAACTCCTAATATAAAATATCCTGAAGGAATGACTAAAGATCAATACATTAAATTTCAAATAAATCAATATACAGAAACATGGATAAAATATTTTATAAAACTAGATCCAAGTATTGCCTTAGAAAAAGTAAAATGTCCAGTTCTTGCACTTAACGGATTGAAAGATTTGCAAGTTCCAGCAAAAGAAAATTTGGAAGCTATAAAAAATTCCTTAGCTAAAGCAAAAAACAAAAAAGTTACAATCAAAGAACTTCCTAATCTAAATCACTTGTTTCAAGAATGTACAACAGGTGCTCCAAGTGAATATGATAAAATTGAACAAACCATTTCACCAATAGCTTTGACTGAAATACTAAATTGGATAAAAATTCAGGTGAATTAATTTAAAATAGTTTGTAACAAATCTATCAAATTAGCTACCTATTATTAGAAATTTTGATACTTTATGAAAAAAATAATACTTTCCTTAGCAGTTGTTACTTTGTTTTTTGGTTGTAAACCAACCTCATCATTAGTTTCTTCAACAAAATCTGAAGTTGTAGTAAGCATCAACTTAAACGACGTAAAAGAAGATAAACTATTGGTTTCTATTAGTGCACCAACTATTACAACTGATGAAGTTGTATATCACCTACCAAAAATAATTCCAGGAACATATTCTGAGGATGATTATGGGAAATTTATTGATGATATGAAAGCTTTTGATGCCAAAGGAAATGCCTTGCAAGTTGAAAAACTAAGTACAAACTCTTGGACAATCAAAGAGGCAAAAAAATTAGATAAAATCACCTATTTAGTCAATGATACTTTTGATGTAGAAAGTGGAAGCGGATTTGGTGGTGGAATTTTCTCACCAGCTGGTACAAACATCTTGGAAGGTAAAAATTTCATGCTCAACAATAATGGATTTGTAGGTTATTTTGAAGATAAAAAAGATTTGACTTATAAATTAAACATTACCCATTCTGAAAATCTTTTTGGAGCTACATCACTAGTGGATTCTGACAGCAGTAATTTATCAGATACTTTTGTTGTTTCTAGATATAATGACCTAGTAGACAACCCCATAATGTATTCTAAACCAGATTATGTAACTTTCAATGTAGACGGAATGGAAATCCTTTTTAGCGTTTACTCACCAAATGACAAACATACTGCTAAAGCACTTTCTGCTGATTTAGAAAAATGTATGCGTGCTCAAAAGAAATTTTTAGGTGCTGTAAATAGCAATAAAAAATACACTGTTCTTCTTTATCTGTCTGAAATGAAAAAGACTGATGCAAAAGGTTTTGGAGCATTAGAACACAATAGTTCTACAACAGTAGTTTTTCCAGAAATGATGCCAACTGGCGCCTTGGGAAAACAAATCATTGATGTAGTATCTCACGAATTCTTCCACATTGTAACACCACTTGGAGTTCACTCTAATGAAATTCATTATTTCGATTTTAATTCACCTAAAATGTCACAACATTTATGGATGTATGAAGGCGTAACCGAATATTTTGCAAATTTATTTCAGGTAAACCAAGGTTTAATTACTGAAGATGCATTTTACAAAAGAATGGATGATAAAATAAAAGGTGCAAAACGTATGAATGACACTATGCCTTTTACAACAATGAGTCAGAATGTTCTTGTTGAACCATACAAAAGTCAATATTTAAATGTGTATGAAAAAGGAGCATTAATCGGAATGTGTATTGATATCATAATTCGTGAAAAAAGTAATGGACAAAGAGGAATCTTAGATATGATGCAAAAACTTACCAATGAATTTGGTCCAACAAAACCATTTAATGACAATGAACTTTTTGCTAGAATAACCGAAATGACTTATCCAGAAGTTGGAGAATTTTTAAACACTTATGTGGCTGGTCCAACTCCAATTCCGTACGAAGTTTATTTTGCTAAAGTTGGAATTGCAAAAGGAAAAATTAAAAAAGCTGTAAATCCATTTTTAAACAGTTCTAAATCGGCAGGAATTTCTGGAAACCCAACAACTAAAGAAATCATAGTAAGAAACAACACCGAATTAAGTACTTTCATGACCAATATCGGATTGAAAGCTGATGATGTTATTCTTTCTTTAAATGATACTAACTACAATCTTGATACACTATCAGAAATGATGACTGCCTCTCAAAACTGGAAAGATGGTGATAATGTATCAATAAAGGTAAAACGAAATGGTAAAGAGCAGATTTTAACTGGTAAAGCAATCCTGTCTTACCAAGAGTCTGAAGGTTATCAAATGGTGGAACCAACAAAACAAACTTTAAAAGAAGCTTGGTTAAAAGGATAAACTTGAATATATCTATTTTTTAAATCCTCAATTTATGCAATAGATTGAGGATTTTTTTATTATTTTGCCGAAAATAAAATAAACCATGCAAAAAATAATTATTGCTTTAATAGCACTTGTAGTAATCACTTCATGTTCTGAAAAAAAATCAGACAAAAACCTTCAAATAACCGGTAATATTAAAGGTTTAAAAAAAGGAACTTTATACATTCAAAGAATTAAAGACACTACTCTTGTAGCTATTGATACCATTATTATTGATGGTGACTCTCATTTTACAAGCGAAATGAATATTGATTCACCTGAAATGCTTTACCTTTTCTTAGACAGAGGAGTTTCTAATTCGGTTGACAACAATTTACCTTTCTTCGTTGAACCAGGAAAAATAAATATTGAATCTTCATTAGAATTTTTTACTGCTGATGCTAAAATTACAGGTTCGAAAAATCAAGAGTTATATGATGAATACAAAAAAGTAGTATCACGTTATGTAGATGAAAATTTAGAATTAGTTATAAAAAGGTTAGATACTTCTAAAAATAAAAACACTACAGAATTAGATAAAATTCAAATAGAACAAGATAACATCTTAAAGAGAAAATATCTTTATACAACAAATTTTGCTGTTAATCACGGAAATTATGCCGTTGCACCTTATGTAGCCGTTGCAGAAATTTACGACATCAATTTAAAATATCTTGATACCATTCAAAAATCGCTTACTCCAGAAATCTCAAAATCGCTTTACGGAAAAAAATTAAAACAACTAATTGAAGAAAGAAAGAAGTTGGAAACTAAATAAAAAAATCCCGTTCATTCGAACGGGATTTTTGTTTAGTAACAATTTTTATCTAAATGTTTTCTTACTCTTGTTGGATTTGTAAAATTACCAGAACAATCAGGAATTCCATGTGTTTCATTAACATTAGGTGTCGCAAGATTATCAACAGCTGCACCATTAAAAGGATAATAATAAGTAGTAGTCCCTACCACATATTTTCTTTCAAATTTAGTTTGATATCCATCACCATCATCATCTATATCTAACATATTAGGAATTCCATCACCATCTGTGTCATAAATCTCTACAGTACCATTGCCATCATAGTCATATCCTAAAAAAGGATTTTCTCTCCAACGCAAATCTGCTGGGATAGATGGATCTAGTTTTCTTTCATCTTTAGATAAAATTCCATCCCGATCATGATCACGATATCTTAATTCATATAATTTGAAACTAAAAATAATTGGAGAGTAAGCAGGAATAGAACCCGAAGAATTATTATAATAGGCTAAACCAGATGGTAAAAACATAATTCCAGCACCAAAATCATTAAATGTAATTGGATTTGGACCAGAAGCAGTTGTGTACGTACCTGTTTTAAAATTTGGCATTATATGTGTCCAACCAGTAATCACGTCTTGTAAACCAAACCAAATAGGGTTTGCAGCTTCATCAAATTGATCATCGGTTAATCTAATTCCTCTATAAGAAACGTGAATAGAATCAACTTGTGTTGGTCTTTTTCCATTTACAGCATCACCTTCTCTAAATTTAATAAAATATACTTTATATTCAATACCATCTTCTTTAACAATAGTATCTTTAAGTGGATATTGTGTTTGAGTTCTTATAGATTGCTGAGTTCCACCAGTAGGAATTTCTGTAAAAGTCACATCAAAATTTGTTGCATCTACAGTCATGTAATGCGTATCTATATAGTCATCTATAGAATCAAGATCTGCCGCATACTGTACTGCAAAATCCCTTATTGGAGTGACAGTAGGTTCATCTTCACGATCACAAGAAGTTATTAAACTACAAAATACTAAAGCAATAAGTATTTTAAAAATATTTTTCATTATTCATCAATTTTAAGTGCGCAAGATACAATATTGATTTATTTTTGTAAACTATTTAACGTTGATTTTAGATATTTTTATGAGAGTAGATAAATACCTATGGTGTGTTCGATATTATAAAACCAGAAATATGGTTACAGAAGCTTGTAAAAAGAACCATATTACTGTGAATGGTCAAGTGGCTAAAGCATCTAAAGAGGTTTTCCCTAGTGATAAAATCACCTTTAGAAAAGATCAAATAACTCATATAATTTCAGTTTTGGATGTTCCTGCCAATCGTGTTGGCGCAAAACTTGTTGATGTTTACCGAAAAGATGAAACTCCAGCCGAATCTTTTGCACATTTAGAATTATTGAAACTTTCAAAAGAACATTACAGAAAAACCGGAACTGGTCGACCAACTAAAAAAGACCGACGCGATTTGGATGACATAGAATTTAACACTGATATTGATGAAACTGAATAGCAACTATTGGGAAGAACGTTATCAGAATAACGAAATTGGTTGGGATGTTGGTACTATTTCAACTCCTTTAAAAGAATACATCGATCAAATTGAAGATAAATCCATCAAGATTTTAATTCCCGGAGCCGGAAATAGTCATGAATTTGATTACTTAATGACTAATGGATTTCAAAATGTATTTGTATTAGATTTTGCACAATCACCTTTGGATAACATTCTAAAAAGAGTGCCAAATTGTAATCCAAATCAATTAATAAAATCAGATTTTTTTGAACATGAAAACAACTATGATTTAATTATTGAACAAACCTTCTTTTGTGCCTTAGAACCTTCTTTAAGAAAAGATTATGTCCAAAAAATGAAAGAGTTATTAAATCCAAATGGAAAATTAGCAGGATTATTGTTTCAATTTCCATTAACCGAAGTTGGTCCGCCTTTTGGTGGTTCGAAAGAAGAATATAGTTCTTTATTTGAAAATGATTTCTATTTAAAAACATTAGAAACTGCACATAATTCCATAAAACCTAGACAAGGAAACGAACTCTTTTTTATATTTACAAAAAAATAAAACCATGAGCCAAAATATCATTCTTACTAATCAAGAAATTGAACATAAAATTAAGAGAATTGCTTATCAAATTTATGAAACTTTCGTAGAGGAAGAAAGCATTGTTTTGGCAGGAATAGCTTCCAATGGTTATGTTTTAGCAGAAAAACTAGCGGTTTCTTTACAATCTATATCACCAATCAAGGTAATTTTGTGTGAAGTAAAAATCGATAAAACTAATCCAAATTCGGAAATTCTAACTTCTATTTCAAGTGATATTTATCAGAACAAAGGAATTGTTTTAGTTGATGATGTATTGAATTCAGGTTCAACGTTAATGTATGGCGTGAAACATTTCTTGGATGTTCCTTTAAAGAAATTCAAAACTGCGGTTTTAGTAGATAGAAATCATAAAAAATATCCTATAAAAGTTGATTTTAAAGGAATTTCGCTTTCAACATCTTCACATGAGCATGTTTCAGTTGTATTTGAAGACAATAATAGTTTTGCCGAATTAAGCTAATAAACTTACAATTTCAGCAACGATTTCATCAATATTTTTATTATCAACATTTACTTTAAAAGTCGCTTGATTGTAGTAAAAACTTCTATCAAAAAGATGTTTTGCTATGAATTCTTTAAATTCATTATCATCCAAATTAGCTATCAAAGGACGCTTTTGTTTTCCTTTTAAAAGACGATTATATAATGTATCAATCGACGCTTTTAAATAGATTGAAACCACATTTTCTCCATTTAATAATTCATGATTATTGAAATAACAAGGCGTTCCTCCACCGGTGCTAATCACCATATTCTTCTCCTCTGAAAGTAGTTCCAAAAAAAGTTGGTGTTCTTGCTTTCTAAAAAACAATTCGCCTTTAGTAGAAAAAAGTGTTTCGATAGACATTTCGTATTTTTCTTCGATCATTTCATCCAATTCCACGACGGAAAATCCAATATGTTGTGCTAATTTTTTAGACACAACCGACTTACCGCTTCCCATATAACCTATTAAAATAACTTTTTTCATAAAATAAAACCTTATAAATTAAGGCGTTAAGAGATAATATTAAAAAAAGGTAAATTTAAAACAAAATTGCTTTGAAAAATAAATAATATCGCCTTATATTTGCACCCGCATTGAGGAAATGCAATGACTTGGTAGCTCAGTTGGTAGAGCACATCACTTTTAATGATGGGGTCCTGGGTTCGAGCCCCAGCCAGGTCACAAAATAAAGTCGAGCATTTTGCTTGGCTTTTTTTATTTACGGCTTCGTGGAGAAATTGGTAGACTTGCTACTTTGAGGTGGTAGTGCTGAAAGGCGTGTGGGTTCGAATCCCATCGAAGTCACGGATGAATGAAATTCCAAGTTAAAAGCTGAAAGCTCGCTTTCAAGTTTTTAACTTGGAATTTTATTTTTAAAACGGAGTTTTAAAGGATGGACGAAGTCAATCCCATCGAATTAAAAAAGAATAAAATTCTAAGTTGAAATTTAAAGCTATTTAAGTTTTGGCTTGGAATTTTTTGTTTTTATTATATTTGATTTTAATAAATGAATAGTAGCGACTATGTATAAGTTATGTGTCACTAAATAGCAACCAACCTTATAAAATATAACCTAAAAAAAAATGAACACTAATGACAGTTACAAAAAGAGACTTACAAATAATTATTCCTTTTATTATATTTTTAGGTATTGGAATATATTCGGCTTTCTCAGTTGAATTTATTTTACGAGACAAATCAATTGAGACAACTTTGAAATGGTGTGGAATACCTTCTTTAATTTTAGCTATTTATTATGCGTATAGAGTCACATTTGGTTATCAACAAGATGTTGAAGTTTGGCGAAAAGTAATTGGAATGTTAGTTTATACTTTGATATGTAGTATTATGTTTATTGTGGCTTTTCAAGGTTTTCTTATAATGTACAATTGTAATATCGGACAACAAAATGATTATTTATTGAAAGGAACAATTACAAAAATAGAAACAACAGAAAGTAAAAGTGGACGAATTTCATATACAATTTTGGTTCATCGAGAGCTTGAAAATGACCACGTAAAAATTGACATCCCCAAAAACAATTATACTGAAGGACAATCATTCTCAAAACAAATGAAAATTGGCTCACTCGGATTTATTTATAGCAATTAATAAACCACATTAGAATAGCAACAATGAAAAAATTGGCGAATGCATAACAGCAGTTACACAATACACAAGGCTTTAGTGAAAATATCGTTTCGCAAGACCTATACGTTTAGCCGAAAATATTCGGATTCCGAACCCTTGTGCATCGTGTAGCTCCAAACATTAAAACCTTCAAAAAAACCCTCATTCCCAACCCAATTTCCCAAAAAAATTCAAAAATTTATCATTTGTTTAATTTTTTTAGTACTTTTGTTTAACAAAAATATCAAAACAATGAACAGTGTTAAAAATACTTTCAGCATTAAAGACTTAGAAAACCTTTCAGGAATCAAGGCGCACACCATTAGAATATGGGAAAAACGATACAATGTTTTGGAACCTATGCGTACGGATACCAACATTCGTTTTTATGATTTGAATGCTTTACAGAAGCTTTTGAATATTACATTGTTGCACGATTATGGTTACAAAATTTCGAAAATTTCGAAAATGCCTCAAGAAAAAATTCCTGAATTAGTTCGCGATATTGTTTCTGCTAAAAGTGCTAAAAGTCATGCTATAAGTTCTTTTAAAATGGCAATGATGAATTTTGATCAATCCTTGTTTTTTAATACATATAACACGCTTCTTTCAGAGAAATCTTTCAGAGAAATTTTTTATGAAGTATTTATTCCCTTAATGGAGGAAATTGGTTTCTTATGGCAATCTGATACAATCACACCTGCACATGAACATTTTATTAGCTATTTGATAAAATTGAAGTTACTAACAAATACTGAGAAAATTCAAACACAGCAGCCTACAAGAAATGATAGATTATTTGTATTGTATCTTCCAATGAATGAAATACACGAACTGGGATTAATGTATCTTAATTACGAAATATTGCACAGTGGTTATAAAACCATATATCTTGGCGAAAGTGTACCTCTAGAAAGTTTGAAAGATTTAAAAAAATATTTCGATAACATAACTTACATTTGCTACATGACGGTTGAACCAGAAAAGGCAGAAATCAACAATTATATGAAACAACTTAAAGAAGAAATTCTTGACGACACTTCAGAATTATGGTTGATGGGAAGAATGACTGAACATGTAGAACAAAAAAACTTAAATAATAAAACGAGAATTTTTAAATCTATCAACGAACTAGTTGAAAACATATAAATTTTTCTTAAAACTTTTTTATTGTTTAACTTTTTATTACTTTTGTTAAACAATTATGAGAAAAAATATAAAAATAATAGGTTCAGGATTTTCGGCTTTGGCTGCAGCTTGCTATTTAGCAAAAGAAGGCAACAAAGTAACTATCTATGAAAAAAACAGCACCATTGGTGGTAGAGCTAGGCAACTAAAAAAAGATGGTTTCACTTTTGACATTGGACCAACTTGGTATTGGATGCCCGACGTTTTTGAAAGATTCTTCAATGATTTCGGCAAAAAACCTTCTGATTATTACGAATTAATAAAACTTTCTCCAGCATACCAAGTGTATTTTGGAGTGAATGAATTTGTAACCATTGCAGACAATCTTCCAGAAATTATTACAACTTTCGAATCTATCGAAAAAGGTAGTGGTGAAAAATTGGCCTCTTTTATGAAAGAAGCACAAAGCAACTACGACATTGCTATCAAAGATTTAGTTTATCGTCCAGGAGTTTCGCCATTGGAATTGATTACAGTTGAAACTGCCTTAAAAGTAAACCAGTTTTTCGGAAATATTTCTAAAGACATTAGACGCCGATTTAAAAATAAAAAGTTAGTTCAAATATTAGAATTTCCAGTTTTGTTTTTAGGTGCAAAACCTTCCGATACGCCATCTTTCTATAACTTCATGAACTTTGCCGATTTCGGATTGGGAACTTGGCATCCAAAAAACGGAATGTATTCCGTAGTTCTTGCGATGGAACAATTGGCTAAAGAACTTGGAGTTACTATCAATGTGAATTCCAATATTGAAAAAATTGAAGTTACTGATGGAAAAGCAACAGCATTGGTTATAAATGGTGAAAAAGTTGCTGCAGATATTATTTTATCAGGAGCAGATTATCATCATTCAGAAACTTTATTGGATGAAAAACATCGTGCTTACTCAGAAAAATATTGCAAATATTGAACACCATTCATTGTTTTTTGACGTAGATTTTGATGTTCATGCTCAAGATATTTATGACAATCCGAAATGGCCGAAAGAACCATTGTTTTATGCAAGTTTTCCTTCTAAAACCGATTCAAATTCGGCTCCAGAGGGCAAAGAAGCTGCTATATTTTTGATTCCATTAGCACCTGGATTGAACGATACAAATGAGTTACGTGAGCAGTATTTTGAAAAAATTATTACTCGTTTAGAAAAATTAACAGCGCAAAGTTTAAAAAATAATATTATCTTTAAAGAGTCGTTTTGTGTAAATGATTTTATAAAAGATTATAATTCATACAAAGGAAATGCATACGGAATGGCAAATACGTTATTACAAACAGCATTTTTAAGACCAAAATTGAAAAGTAAAAAAGTTAAAAGTTTATACTTTACTGGACAATTAACCGTTCCTGGACCAGGAGTTCCGCCAGCATTAATTTCGGGAAAACTTGTTGCAGATTTAATAAAAAAACACCGCTAAAATTTAAATAGATGAAATCACTTTTTGACACCGTATCTTTTGAATGTAGCAAGAATGTAACCAAGTCGTACAGCACTTCGTTCTCCTCTGCTGTAAAAATGTTGGCTCCAAGTATCCGACAAGACATTTATAATATTTATGGTTTTGTTCGTTTTGCAGACGAAATTGTTGATTCCTTTCATGATTACAACAAAGAAGAGCTGTTCAATTTATTTGAAAAAGATTTGGAAGCCGCTTTACAAAGCAAAATCAGTTTGAATCCGATATTGAATTCATTTCAGCACACGGTTCACAAATATGAAATTCCAAATGAATTGATTGATGCTTTTATGAAAAGTATGAAACTTGATTTGATAAAATCGGAATACAAAACAAAAGAAGAATATAACGAATACATTTATGGTTCGGCAGATGTTGTAGGTTTGATGTGTTTGAAGGTTTTTGTAAACGGAAACGAAGCAAAATATGAAGAGTTGAAACATTCAGCAATGCGATTGGGTTCGGCATTTCAAAAAGTAAATTTCCTTAGAGATTTAAAAGCCGATTTTGAAGATTTAAGTCGTACTTACTTTCCGAATACCGATTTAACAAAATTAGATGAAGCTTCAAAAAATGAAATCATTAGAGAAATAGAAGCCGATTTTGAAGCAGGTTATCAAGGAATTGTTGGATTGCCATTGGAAGCTAAATTTGGTGTTTATACAGCTTACATTTATTACAAAAAATTGCTTTCCAAATTAAAGAAAACGCCTTCAACTGAAATTAAAAATACTAGAATTAGAGTTCCAGATTATCAAAAATATGGGCTTTTTGCTAAATGTTATTTTTCTTATAAATTAAATATTATATAAATTATGTGGTTACACGTATTAGTTTTTGTTCTAACGTTTGTCTTAATGGAATTTATGGCTTGGTTTACTCATAAGTATGTTATGCACGGCTTTTTATGGTCACTTCATGCAGACCATCACAAAAAAGATCATGATTCGTGGTTTGAAAGAAATGATGCATTTTTTATCTTTTATGCAGTGGTAAGTATCGGATGTTTTTTATTATGGCAAAAAGGAATACTAGAAATTGGAATTTCAATTGGATTAGGAATTTTTGCCTACGGATTGGCTTATTTTATTGTACATGACATTTTTATACATCAACGTTTTAAATTGTTTAGAAATGCCAACAATATTTATGCAAAAGGTGTAAGAAGAGCTCACAAAATGCATCATAAACATATTGGTAAAGGTGATGGTGAATGTTTTGGAATGTTGTTTGTTCCGTTAAAATATTTCAAAAAATAAAAAAATCCGATTCGTAATGAATCGGATTTTTTGTTTTACAACTAACCTTAACCTTTATAATTATTAAAATAACTATTTCATTAATCCTTTTAATGCTTCTAACTGTTTCATATCGATATTCGATTCTTTCAAAACCGATAGAAAAGTCATAGCATCTGCAGGATTCATATCTTTTCCTAAAATTCTAACTACAGCAAATCCGTTATCGCTTTTAGTTCCGTAAAGGATGAATTCATCTATATGGTCTTCATCACCAACAAAGCTTATTGAAGCTCCATCTTTACCAGAACCAAATTTCATTAATTGCTGATAATTGATAGTGTCTTTAAGAATCTCATTGATTTTCTTTCTTTCTACATCAAACTCCGATTTGTTTTTATCGTTAATTTGATAAGCCAAAATATTCATTTTTTCAAAAGATGACAATGCTTTACTTTGATCTGCTGTTAACTTGGTTTTATCTAAATTCAATATACTTGGAGAAACATCTACAACCACAAAACCAGGTTTTTCTTGATTGTCAACAAAATATTTCTGTAAAGTTGGCTCCGAATTACAACTGAATAAAAGTAAACTCAAAGCGATAGCTAAAAAGGTGATTACTCTCATGATGTTATTTTTTACTAGCTTTTTTCAACTCTGCGCCACCAGGTAAATCCATTTTATCTGTAAGTGCAGAAAGCTCATCTAAATTAAAGTTTCCTGTTAAAGACATCAATACAGACTCTTCTTTTCCTGAACCTTCAATGAACATTAAAAGTTCTTTTACTTGAGAATCTGTTGCTCCAGATTTTACATAAATTTTTACTGTTTTACCTTTTTCGTTAATTCGCATCAACTCTTCTAATCCAGCAGTTTTGATATATTTATCAGCAACTGCTTTCATATCATCACTTTTTTTGTCATTAGCAGTTACAAACACTTTTAAGTTGTCTAACTTCTTGATTAAGTTGATGTATTGTTGCGATTGCTTGTCTTTAGCATCTAATTTACTCAACATTGTAAACATTTTTTTATTTACAACAACAGCAGTGATATCGTCTTGATTATCAAATTTATCAAAGACTGATTGTGCAAATAATGTATTAGAAACTAATACTAAAGCGATAATTAAAATTATTTTTCTCATGATTTCTATTCGTTTTTTTGACTGATTATTTTTTAAAAATTCTATTTTTTGATTGTTCATATTCATTAATATAACTTACACTTTCTATGCCAGTATTTAAATGTTCTGAAACTAATGCTAAAGCTTTCTCTGTTTGTTGAAGTGCCAACTCCGGATTATCTTCTGGAGAACAAGCTACAAATTGTTCTTCTTTATCATTATTAAAGTACATCATCGTACCAACACCAAGCATTACAACAACTGATGCTGCAATAGATAACCACAATACGACATTTCGTTTTTTAGTTTGTAGTGGAATTTCTTGCGTAAACTGTTGTTCTTTTGCTTGAGAGAAATAACCAAAAATGGTTTGGTATTGTTTCAAATGCTGCGCAACATCTGTAGAAGAAAAATAAACTTTTAATTCATTTTCTTCGGCAATACTTGTTTCTCCTTCAAAGTATTTGTCTATTAAATTTTCTATTCTATCCAATGCCATAATTATGTGTTTTGGTCATTATTTCTCTAATCGTTTTTCTAGCTCGTGAAAGTGCTACTCTAATAGTTGCCTCGCTCATGTCTAGTATTTTTGCAATATCTTCAAATTCGTATTGCTCAATGTCTCTCATTTGAATAATCAACTTTTGCTGTTCTGGCAAATCGTTAATTATTTTTTCAACCCAGCTCAAACTATCTTCATCCTCTAACTTTTGTTGCAAACTTGCCTGATTGTCAGTGTAATTATTGTGAACAATCGTCATATTACTTGCTCGTTTAGACTTTAATTGATCTAGACAATAATTCTTTGTCATAGTCATTGCCATAGCTTCAACACTTTTCAATTCTGATAGTGTTTCATTTTTAGTCCACAATTTTACAAGAACTTCCTGAGTTGCATCTTCTGCTTCTTCTGTGCTTACGAGTAGTCGTTTTGCCAATCTAAAGAGTTTATCTTTAAATGGTGAAACTATCTTTATGAACTCGTTTTGTTGCATTTGTTTGGTTGGTTATATAGTGAAGACGAGTCACTATTTATTTTGTTACAAGATACTTTAATTTTTTTACAAAAAAATAACGCTTTCAAAGAAAATCCTCTGAAAGCGTTATAAACAAAACAATTTAAAATTTTTACAAACTGATATTCAATCCTAATCTGAAGTTTCTACCACGTGTTGAATAACCAATATTTTCTGTAAAGTCTTCATTTAAAATATTAGTAGCAGCTCCAAAAATTGACAATCTGTTTTTTATCAATTCATATTTTACTAAAGCATTAACCAATTGATAAGAACCTAGTTTTACTGAAGCTGTTCCAAAAGTGTTTCCATCAAAGTAAACATCTTTTCTACCATCTAAGTATTGATAATTTACATTGAAAAACAATCTTTTTGAAGCAAAATAATCAACTGAAGCATTAGCTTTATGCTTTGGAATCAATCGATCTAAATTTTTATCTACTTGAGTAAAGGTATAATTGGCGTTTAGTTTAAACTTACTATTTAAAGTATAACTCAACTCAGTCTCTACTCCTTTTGCTTTATTAGTTCCTTCAATATTAATATAATAGGAATCAAAAGTTACATTATCAAAATAAAATCCGAAACTATTATTTTGTTCTCTGTGAAAAGCGACTGCGTTAAAAATTAATTTTTTATCTAATAATCCAACTTCAAATCCAGCTTCGATAGTCGCGTTTTTTTCTGGTGTTAATTTAGTATTTCCAAATTCTGAATACAATTGATATAAACTTGGAGTTACATAAGCTGTACTATAAGAAGCTAACAATTTTACCGGAACATCTTTTCCAAAACTAAACGAAGGATTGATATTGTAAACTACTTGATTTCCATATTCACTATGAACATTTAGTCTTGCACCAGCATTAATATTCAATCCGAATTTAGAAGTGTAAACTCCTGTCAAATAAGGATCAATCATATTGAATTTTGTTGCTTCCCTAGTGATATTAGCATAAGGAGTTTCACTTAACATATCGTAAAATTGATAATTTACTCCGGTTACTAAAAAGAAATCGGATGTAACTTTATATTTATTGAAAGCATCTAAATTAATACCTCTTGATTCATAAAGAGAATTTTCTATAACACTTGTCCAAGAATTAAACTCCGAATAATCACGTTGTAACTTTGTAAAACTCGAATTAATTACAAACTCACCGCGATTGTATTTATATTTTGGAGAAAATCCGAAGCGAAATTGTTCAGTATTACTTTTATTCAAATCGGTGTCATTAAAACCTGTATTATCAAACGAAAAATCATAATCGTTTTTTAGGACATCATAATTTCCGAAGAAATCTAAAGTCAATTTCTCTGATGCTTTAAAACCAATTTTAGACATATAATTAACTCTTGAAAATCGGTCGTTTTCATAGGTTTGATTTTCTGGAGCAGCAATTTGAGACATTCCATCTGATTCAGTACTATTGATTGACGCTAAATAATTCACTTTTTTTACTGTTCCATTTACAGAAAAACCTTGATTAAAATCTTGACCATTGTATTTACTATTAGTCGAAGTGTTATTGGAACCAATATTTACATAAGCGTTAGCTTGAATTGGCTTTTTGCTAGATTTTTTAAGAATAATATTGATAACAGCAGTGGCTGCTCCAGTTCCATATAGTGTGCTAGCGGCACCTTTCATAATTTCGATACTTTCTACTTGATCAACTGGAAGTAAACGCAAGTCATATTCGAAACTAATTCCGGATGCATCTGTTACAGGATTTCCGTCTATCAAAACTAAAACTTGTTGATTTTTTCCACCACGAATGTAATAACCTAAGTTCTTTCCGTTGGCAGATTGATTTCCGTTAATTTCAACACCTACAACCGAACTTAAAACAGTAGCTAAAGATTGTCCCGATTTTTTCTGAAGTTCTTGGGCAGAAATTTTGGTGATTACTTTTCCAGATTTTTCTTTGCTTTGCGCAAATTTGGTATCCGAAATTACCAATTCTTGAAGTTGATTCACTTTAGTGGAATCTTTTTCTTGGGCATAGCCACAAGTTGACATCAATGCTACAATTGCACTGATACGAATGAAATTTTTGTTCATTTTTTTTGTTAAACAATAATTTAATAATAATGGGAGAAAAGCACAGAATTACCCATACCCAAACCTTTTTTCCCGAAAGTTTGATACTCAGTGTATAGGGCAGGTCTCCTGGCTTGCGTCTTGATGTTTACCTTCTCATTTTAGATTTAGGATTTAGGATTTTTAGATTTAGGATTTTAAAGTCTTAATCAAAAATTCTTCGTTCCAAAATATTCAAACAATGGTTTTGTAGATAACAACAAGCTTTGTAGCATACAGTTGCGGGTACAGCTTTGGATTTAAGATATTAGATTTAGCTATTAGATTTTTAATCTGCAAACTGAAATCTGAAATCTGTTACCAAATTCCCTTTTAATGTTTCTCTGAAAAAATTCAAAGCCACAACCGAAATACGACTGCAAATGTAGATTAATTGTTTTATTTATCGTCTTTCTTTTTAGAAAATTTAAAAATCAACCAAACAAATCCAACGACAAAGTGAAGTAGAATTATTCCACCAACAACGTACATAAAAGTATTTGAATTGTCTCTCATGATTTTAATTTTCGTCAAAATTACATTACTTTAAAATCTGATTT
>LNFM01007195.1_pt1 | contig 26605 bp, 15 predicted proteins | sample 596031 | NCBI WGS metagenome assembly LNFM01 (sample SAMN04254537, study PRJNA301005) | activated carbon metagenome | isolation source: dual media filters at the Ann Arbor, Michigan drinking water treatment plant | place: USA: Ann Arbor | reverse complement strand
GCTCTCGCCGGACGACGACAACCCGTGGGTGCCGATGGGACCTGCCGCCGGCGCGAGCAGCGTCCGGTTCGATTGGGACCCGCCGCGGCGGTTCGCGCGCTCGTTTCGCGTGGATACTACGGTCTCTCTGCTCGTCGAGGGGCCGCGCGCTGCGGCGTTTGGAGCGCCCGATCGCGGGCTCTGCGCGCTCACCGCTACGAGGCCGTGGGAGTGCGCTCCGCAACGAGCGCTGGTGCGCTGGTCGTTTGCCCCGGCGTCCGTCGAGTCGATGATCCCAGCGCGATCGCTCTCGCCGTTGCAGATAGAGACGCTCTCGCTCGAGTCCATCGACGTCGCCGACGCTCGAGACCGTTCGCGTAGCGTGTCGATCACGGCGCAGCCGCGGCTGTGGTCGGACCCATGGAAGCGCGACGACCGTGGTCACCGGGTCTCTCGTCGAGACGCCGCGCTGCGCAGCCTCGCCGTCGCCGAGCTCGGCGCGAGCTCCAACGTCTTCGAGACTCGACCGATCAGGCAGCGATCGATCACGCAGATCCCGCTGTTCGTCCTCGACGCCGACGCCGACGAGCGCGAGGTCACCGAGGTCGCCGCGTCTCACTACAACGCGACGATGGACGAGCTTCTGCGCGAGGCCAGGCGTCGAGAGTGCGTCGTCGACGAGCCGCGCACGGACGAGCCGTGCGATCGTTGGCGCAGCGATCAACCAGCGTCGAGGGTCATCGTCCTCTGTCACTCGCCTGTGTGGGGATCGGACCCCGCGCTGCCTGGCTTTCACAGTCGTGACGAAGTCGCCGCCGCCCGCGCGCGAGGTTGGGACACGGACGCGTGCGGGCCTCAGTCGACGACGGCGAGCGTCGGAGACGGTCGACGCCACGTCGTTGCGTTTGTCGGTGACGACGATCGACGCGTGGGTCCTGTGCTGATCGTCGGATCGACGGTCGATCGCGGCACGCACGAGATCGCCGCGACGCAGATGCTCGTGCGACGCGGAGAAATCGAGGTCGCTTCGGACAGCGCAGTCTCGTGGATGCGCGTCGCGAACGGCGAGATCACCGAGGACTCCGTGCGCCGCGGAGAGGAGCTCCGTGAGCGGTATCCAGGGATTCCGCTGGGCGCTGGGTGGGATCCGTGGCGCGGGCCCGACCTCGGGTCGAACCTCGCGGACCTCAGCGATACGACGCTCGAAGCCGCGCTGCTCGACCGAGAGCAACGCGCGATCGCGCTGGCCGATCCGCGGGCGAGCGCCCTCACGCGCACCGTGCGCGAGATCGCGTCTCCCGCGGCGATGTTCAACGCTGCGCACTTCGACGCCGCTCGACGCGCGCACAACCACCGCGCCAGGAGCCAGTGCGAGCTCTCTGCGATGAACGAGTTCACGCAGGACACGCACGCGCTGCAGGCGTGGCTCGCGGCGTTTGGCGAGAATCGCGCGCCGCTGGGCGGCTATCTCGGCGCTGCGCTCGATTTTCGCACACCGGACAGGTTGGTCCGATGGGAGAGCGCCGCGGTCTGGGTTCGACGCGCGATGCGCTATCGCGCGATCGCGCACGGGATCGGGCACATGCTCGGGCTCGCGCACAACCTCGCGGGGTCTGCCGACGTGACCAACTATCGAGACCCGTGGTGGGTGGGCCGAAGCGCGAGGCCGCTCGTTCCTCGGAGGGCGATCGCGAGTCGCGGCGAAGCTCCCTACGCGGAGATCGAGCACGTCGTCACCGACGCGCAGGGGTCTTCGCTGATGGACTTGGATCCGTTCGTTCCCCTCGGCGTCGGGAGGGCGGACCGAGCGATGCTGGCCCGAGGGTTCTTCGGGTTGGTCGAGGCGTTTCGTTCGGTCGACCAACGAGAGCTGATGCTGTCTCTCTCCCAGAGGCTCATCGGGGACTCTCTGCTCAACCTCGAGGGAACAGGGACTGCGGCGTCTCTCCGACTGCGGTCGCAGCACTACACAGAGCTACCCGCGGTGATCGGAAGCGTCTCGGCCCGCGGACTGCTGGGCGACGACGTTCGCGTCCCGAACCTCAGTGAATCCAATCGGTACTGGGTGTTCACCGACGAGACGCGCAGCGTCGCGTACAACGGCTTCGGTTGGGAACCCATCGCGAACAACGAGGCGGTTCGCGGACCCGACGGTGAGCCCTCGTCTGCGCTGGTCGTTCCGTATCGCGTGAGGCGCGACTGGCACCGCGGCGAGCGATGGGACGCCCTCGCGGATCACGCCGCGGCCGAGCCGTTCGACGTGCTCTATCCGGGCGCAGGTCGCGGCGCACTGCGACTCTTCTGGTGGGATCTCGCTTCGCAGCGACGTCCGTCGCGAACGCTCTCGGAGTACGTTCATCTCGCGCGACGAGGCGAATACGAGGCGCTTCGAGCGCTGTCGATGTTGGCCCATGAAGATCGCGAGCTGCGTCGGGCAGTCTCGGAGCTTCGCAACTACCCCGAATGGCGCCAGAGCAACGAGGTCGAGCACGTGCTCGGCGTCGCGCACGACGCGATCGATCGAGCGCTGCGCGAGGTCATGATGCCTGGCGGGTCCAGGACCTCGAGGGTCTACTCGAACTACGTCCGTCCCGAAGACGGAGTCGCGTACTATCGCGAGGCTCCGTTCGGCGTGTCGGGCGCGTTCGAGCTCGGCGGGTGGTTGGGATCTCCGCGCCGCGAGTCGAGCTTCTTGCTCCGACCCGACGGCTCGATCGCGGTCGAGTTTGTCGGGAGTCACCACGTCCGCGTGCTCTACACGCTGTTGCTCGCGGACGTCGGCGCGCCGAGCGGAGAGACTCAGGTCGAGTTTCTCCCCGCCGCGCTCGAGTCGTCGCGAGAGGGAGCGCTGCGCGCGCTGGCGTCGATCCTCTGCGAAGACTGGGCCGACGTGGGGATGCACGTCTCGAACCCTGGCCGCAACGTCGTGCTCTTCGGACGATCGCTTCGGACGATCGCGAACGATGCTCCGTCTCGACTCCAAGCGATTCAGCCGGATCTACCGCTCGAATTGCGACGGTGGATCGCGGTCGCCTTCATCCGAGGCGCCGCGAGCAGCGACCGACGGTTCATCGAGTGGTCTCGGGTGACGCGCGAGGGCGATCGAGACGCTCCGCCCGTGGATCGACGGGTGACGTTTCGCGACCCGCTGTCGGGGGGCACCTGGGTCGCTGAGCACATCGATGCGTCCGGCGTCGCGCGCGCTGCCGATCCGGGCGCGAGCGAGCTCGAGGTGCGCCGCGCGATCGAGCGCTGCCCGCCGGGCGAAGGCGACTGCGCAGCGTGGGCGAGATTGCACGCCGAGCGCGGAATCGCCGCGAGGCTCTTGCTCCGCGGCCGCGCGCTGGCCGAGCACCTCTCGCGAACGACCGAAGCGCGAGAGATCGAGCGCGTCACCATGGCGCTGCGTGAGGTCACCGCGATGATCGCCGTGCTTCGTCAGCTCACGACGGAGGCGACGGGGGCTCGATAGAGCGTCGCTCGTTGCGATTGGGGGCTACAGGCTCATCGGCTCTCGAGCGACCATCTCCGAATCGTGCCGAATTGTCGAGATCCTGAGCCCCGTCGTGGCTCCGTACGCCAACCCGCCGCCGATCAACGTCACCCCGAGCGCGATCCACTGGAGCTCGCGGCGTTGTCGAAGTGGCCGCCGATCGTCGAACTCCAGCGCCAAAATGAACACGAGCGCCGCGACAGCGACGATTCCGCCGACCAGCAACAACGGCGTGTTCGTTTCGACTGTGAGTACGGCTGCCACAGTAAACATGCGGTGACGATACCATCGCCGCCTTCACCGTGAATGCCGCGCTGCGGCACAGGAGAGAGCCCTGTTGCGCGTCGGGCGGCGGTACACTCTGCGCACGGCCATGACGAAGCGATTTCCGCGACTCCCGAGACTGACGACCCCGCTCGTGAGAGACAACGGCGCGCTGCGCGAGGCGAGCTGGGACGAGGCGCTCGACCGCGCGGCGCAGGGGCTCGCGGAGGTGAGGGACGGGCGCGGCGGTGAATCCGTGGGTGTGTTTTCATGTAGCAAGACCACCAACGAGCTCAACTACTTCGCGCAGAAGGTGCTTCGCGCCGCGATCGGGTCGAACAACATCGACTCGTGCAATCGAACGTGACACGCCCCCAGCGTCGTCGGTCTGGCGACGGTCTTCGGTGCAGGCGGAGGAACGAACTCGTACCGCGAGGTCGAAGAGACAGACGTGATCGTCTTGTGGGGCTCGAACGCCCGCGAGACGCACCCGATCTTCTTTCACCACGTGCTTCGCGCGCTCAAGCGCGGGGCGAAGCTGTACGTCGTGGACCCGAGGGTGACGAGCACCGCGCGGTTCGCCCATCGCCATCTGCCCGTGCGGGTGGGCGGGGACATCGCGCTGGCCAACTCGATCGCGCAGAGCGTTTTGAGCGAGGGGCTCGAGAATCGAGCGTTCATCGCTCGAGCGACGGAGGACTTCGACGCGTTCGCGAAGCTCGTGAGTCACTACACGCCCGAGCGCGCCGAGGCGATGAGCGGCGTGGATCCCTCGCTCGTGCGCGAGCTCGCGCGGGACTTCGCGACGGCCGACCGCGCGATGATCTGCTGGACCCTGGGGATCACCGAGCACCATCACGCCGTTGAAAACGTGTGGTCTCTCATCAACCTCGCGCTCTTGTGCGGGCAGGTGGGGCGCTACGGCGCTGGTCTCAACCCGCTGCGCGGGCAAAACAACGTGCAGGGCGGAGGGGACATGGGGGCGCTTCCGCACAAGCTCCCAGGGTTTCAAGACGTCGAGGACCCGGACGCGCGCGGCAAGTACGAGCGGTCGTGGGGCGCCACGATCCCGCCGAACAAGGGCTGGACGCTGACCGAGATGTTTCGCGCGATGGAGCGCAAAGAGCTCACAGCCCTCTGGGTCATCGGAGAAAACCCCGCGCAGTCCGAGGCGGACGCGCACCACGTCCGAGGGCTGCTCGCGGGGCTCGATCACCTCGTCGTGCAGGATCTGTTTCTCACCCGGACCGCGGAGATGGCGACGGTGGTCCTGCCCGCGTGCGCTGGCTTCGCCGAGAGCGAAGGGACAGTGACCAACTCCGAGCGCAGGGTGCAGCGCGTTCGCAGGGCGCTGCCGCCGCCCGGTGACGCGAAGGACGACCTGTGGATCGTCGCGCAGATGGCCAAGAGGCTCGGGCGAGACTTCGGCGAGCCGACCGCTGAAGCGCTGTGGGACGAGATGCGCGAGCACAGCCCGCTGCACCGCGGGATGTCCTACGCGCGCCTCGAGGCGATGGGCGGAATCCAATGGCCCTGCCCGGACGATCAACACGAGGGATCGCCGTTTCTGCACGAGCGGCTGTGGGAAGAGCCGGTCCGCGGGCCGAAGGCGCCCTTTCATCCGTGCGAACACAAAGAGCCCGCAGAGGCGCTGGACGACGAGTTTCCGCTGCGGTTGACGACGGGGCGGCGGCTGTCGGAGTTCAACACGGGCGTGCAGAGCAAGGGGTTGGCGAGCCCGCTGGTGAAGGACGAAGCGCTCGAAGTGTCGCCGCAGGACCTCGCGGCGCTCTCGCTGCTCGAGGGGCAGCGCGTTCGTGTTCGCTCTCGTCGTGGGGCCGTCGAGGTGCCCGTGCGCGTCGACCGAGGACTGCCGAAGGGGCTTGTGTTTCTGTCCTTTCACCAGCCCGAGTCGGTGGACACGAACTTGCTCACCATCGAGGCCACCGATCCGCGCGCTGGCACCGCCGAGTTCAAGGCTGCCGCCGTGCGCATCGAGCGTTGCGAGTAATTCTCCATGGATGTAGGCCGCGACACACAGAGCCCCGAAGACCGCGTGCGATCCGTGATCGATCACGCGCTCGCACCGTTCGCGGAGGGCGCGCAAATTCCGCGGCACGCCCTCTTGCCGGTCCTGCGTGCGATCCAATCGAGTCAGGGCTGGATCTCGAAGACCGCGGTCGCGCACCTCTCGCAGCGCATGGGCATCGCGCAGGCCGAGCTGTATGGCGTCGCGTCATTTTATCACTTGTTCTCGATGGAGCCTTCGCCGCGGCGCGTCTTGCACGTGTGCGACGACGTGAGCTGTCGTCTGCGTGGCTCGCGGGCGATCGTCGAGCGGTTGAGCCTCGCGTGCGCGCCCGAAGGAGAGGCCCGAGAAGACAGCGCGTGGCGTCGCTCTCCGTGCCTGGGTCAATGCGAGAGGGCGCCAGCCGCGCTGCAGTTGATCGCGGGCGACGTACCCAAAGAGCGCACCTTCACGGTGCGATCGCCGGAGCACGCCGAGGAGATCTTTCGATCGCCCGACGAGGGCTCGGCGGCGGAGCTCTCGGACATCGTGGTGAGGCAGCCGCGCGAGTCGCTGCGTTTGTTGCGCAGGGTCGGAGTCGTCAGTCCGACGAGCCTCGATGACTACCGCGCGCACGGCGGTTATCAGGGGCTGCGTCGCGCGCACGCTCGGGGGCCCGCGTGGGTGTTGCGCGAGCTCGGGGAGGCGAAGCTCCTCGGTCGCGGCGGCGCAGGCTTTCCCGCGGGGACCAAGTGGAGCGCGGTGGCGTCCTGTCCGGGTCGCGAGAAGTACATCGTCTGCAACGCCGACGAGTCCGAGCCCGGGACCTTCAAAGACCGAGTGCTGATGGAGGGCGACCCCTTCGCGGTGATCGAGGCGATGACCATCGCTGGTTTCACCGTCGGCGCAGAGAAGGGGTTCATCTACGTGCGCGGCGAGTATCCGCTCGCTGCGACGCGGCTCGAGGCGGCGATCGGCGAGGCGCGAGCGCACCGAAAGCTCGGCTCGAACGTGGACGGGAGCGGTCAGCGGTTCGACATCGAAGTTCGTCGCGGCGCGGGCGCGTACATCTGCGGCGAAGAGACGGCGCTGCTCGAGTCGCTCGAAGGGCGCAGGGGAGAGCCGCGGTCCAAGCCGCCCTTTCCTGTGCACGAGGGGCTCTTCGCGAAGCCGACGCTCGTCAACAACGTCGAGACGCTGTGCGCGGCGCTCGACGTCGTCGCGCGCGGCGCTGCGGATTTCGCCTCCATCGGAACGAAGGACTCCACCGGCACGCGACTCTTCTGCGTCTCGGGCAACGTGGCCAACCCAGGCGTGTACGAGCTCGCGATGGGCTATTCGCTGCGAGAGCTGCTCGCGCTCGCGGGCGCAGAGTTCTCGCGGATCCGCGCGGTGCTGCTCGGCGGCGCGGCGGGGACGTTCTTGCGCGGCGACGAGATCGATCTGCCGCTGACCTTCGAGGACACCCGACGCGTGCGCGCGACGTTGGGTTCGGGCTCGGTCGTCGTGATCGACGACAAGACGTCGATGATGGACGTGCTGCGGGGGCTCGCGTGGTTCTTTCGCCACGAGAGCTGCGGGCAGTGCGTCCCGTGTCGCGTCGGGACGATTCGCGTCGACGAGCTCGTGCAGCGGGTGAGAGCGAAGGTTCCGCTCGGGTCGTGGGAGGACGAGCGAGGGCGCCTCACAGATCTCGGGCGCGTGATGCGCGACGCGTCTATTTGTGGCTTGGGGCACACCGCCACGAGCGCGATCGAGTCGGCGTTCGAGCGCTTCGGGCTGTGGCCCGATCGCGCAGAGAAGAAGGGAGGAGCGTAGATGCGCACCGAGAAGCCCAAGGGTCGTGACGGCGGGCTCGTGCAGATCGAGCGAATGATCGAGCTCGAGGTGGACGGGCGCGCTGTCCGCGTCCCCGAGGGCTCGACGATCCTCGACGCGTGCAAGAAGCTCGGCGTGGACACGCCCACGCTCTGCTTCGCGGAGAACCTCACGCCCGTCAACGCGTGCCGGGTGTGCGTGGTCGAGCTCGAGGGCTCGCGCACGCTCGTGGCGTCGTGCTCGCGCAAGGCCGAGCCCAAGATGGTGGTTCGCACGGACACAGAGCGCGTTCGAAGCTCGCGCAAGATGGTGCTCGAGCTGCTCGGGTCGAGCGTGAACATGAGCGCCGCGGGGGAATTCGAAAACTGGTGCTCGCAGTATCACGCCGAGCCTGAGCGGCTGGGGACTCCGTCGCACGCGCCTGCGGTGATCGACAACGACTTGTTCGTGCGGGACTACTCGCGCTGCATGCTCTGCTACAAGTGCGTCGAGGCGTGCGGCGACGACGCGCAGCACACGTTCGCGATCGTGATGACGGGCCGGGGGGGCGAGGCGAAAATCGCGACGGAGTTCGACGTGTCCCTGCCCGAGTCCGCCTGCGTATTCTGTGGAAACTGCGTGGGCGTTTGCCCCACGGCAGCGCTGCAGTTTCGTCGCGAGCACACGCTGCGCGAGGCGGGCGAGTGGGACCTCGCGAAGCAGACCGTCACCAAGACGGTGTGCCCGTACTGCGGCGTCGGATGCGTGCTCGAGCTGCACGTCCAAGGGGACGAAATCGTGCGGGTGACTTCTCCGTCGGACTCGTCGGTGACCGACGGGCACCTGTGCGTGAAGGGGCGCTTCGGTTGGGGCTACGTGCGCTGAATTCACGGTAGAAAACGTGACTCTTTGTGAGTGACAGGATATGTCCTCAGAAAGTGGCGCTCTGCGCGAGAGGGGCGCAGGATGACTCTCGTCACGCGCGAGCACGGAGACGCACTGGGTGTCACCGCGGCGCGGACGGAGGTCGCGGTCACGTGAGCATGGACATCGAAGACAGGCTCGAGCGCATCGAGAAGAAGCTGGATCAACTGTTGGCGAAGCTCGGCAACGGCGCGGGTGCGGGCGCTGCGATGCGCGCGGCGCCTCCGTCGAGCGCCGGCGAGAAGGAAGTCGCGTCGGACGCCGACCTCGACAGCCCGAGGGGCAATCCGGAGGTGAGGTTCGTTCCGAAGCGTTGGTCGGGCGAGGACATGAAGGGCCGCAAGTACTCGGACACCGAGCCGGAGTTCTTGGAGATGCTCGCGGACACGCTCGAGTGGATGGCGGGCAAGGACGACGAGAGCGGCGCGGTGGACAAGAACGGCAACCCCAAGAGCAAGTGGAGTCGTTTGGACGCCTCGCGCGCGAGGGGCTGGGCGCGACGGATGCGCTCCGAGCGCGGCGAGCGGCGGGTCGAGCGCGCGTGGATCGAGCATGTCGAGCGGCCCGAGCGCGAGGGGCGGCGCTCCGGTCGCGCGTCGTCCGACGCGTCCGAGCGACGACATGATGGATCCGATGGGCGACGACAGCGACGCCGAGAGCATCCCGTTCTGAAAGGGGCGGGGGGGACGAAAGCGCGAGGGGGCTTCGCGCGACCGGGCGAGGGAGAAGACACTGATCCGTGCGTGGCCTGGGGCTGTGTGCGACCATCGCGCGTATGGGGATGGCTCGCCCGGCGTTTCTATGGTTCGTGACGGTCGTTCTCGTTGCTCCGCCCGCGCGCGCTCAGACGACAGACGACAGCTCGCTGCCGCTCGCGCCGATGCGAGTGCCGTCGCTGGTCCCTCCTCCGGTGCCTTCGTTCGCGACCCTGGCTGCGCGCGAACGCCCGCGGGTACACTTCGAGTTCTCGGGGAGCATCGGCGTTTCGATAAGCGAGTATCTGTTCACCGCAGCGCCAGGCATCATGCTGGGGCTCGGCGCGCAACTCACCGATCGCTGGGCGCTCTCGGTGCGCGCGGCGCTTCATGCGATGAACGCTCACGGCGCTCTCTTCGTCGAGCACCAGCTCGGGGCGTCGATTGTGAGCCTGGGATTCGGCGCAGGCGCGCAGATCGCATATGCGTTTGGCGGGCCTCCGTGTGGGGGCTGTGTCGTTCCGTGGGAGTTGTCTGTGATCGCGCCGCTCGAGCTCGTGCTCGATCCGACGACACCGCGGTCGACGAGGGACATCTCGCGGAGAGGGCTGCGGATCGCGTTTCAGTCGGGTCCGACAGTGGCGATCCGCGGGCAGAGCAACAACCGCGACCCGTCGCCAGTCGGAGCGTACTTCGGGCTGCGTGTCGGAGGCGCGTGGCGGTAGGCGCCGCGGCCGACGCCGCGAACGTGTCTCGTCGGATGACGGGCGACGCGCGGCAGAGTCGCAACCATTGCTGCGCGGCTTTCACTCCAACGAGTCTCCGCGGTAAATGACCTTCGTGCGCTCTTCCGTACGAATCGTTGGTTCTCTCAGCGTGCTCGGCCTCCTCGCGTGTCAGCCGCCTGCGGCGGCACCCGCGCGGCCTCGCGAGGCTCCCTCGCAGCCATCACAACCACCGCCGCCGCCGCTGGAGGTGCCCGACGTCGTCGCGCCCAGGCCCGAGGACGACGATGACGTGATCGTTGCACCCGCAGCGCAACCGCCGTTGGCCGAACCCGTGGCGCTGGGTGGTCCTCGCGCGTCGCCGGCCGTTTTGTGCCCCGCGCCGCTTCAGTGCGACACGTCTCGCAAGACGTTTACAGTGGGTCCCTTTCGCGAGGCCGTCGTGCTCAGGGCGAGAGGCAACGCTGACGCGAACACCTACGCCGTGCGCACCGCTCGCGGCTGGTTCGGCAATCCGCTCGATCCGCAGGTGATCTCGAGGATGGGGCGTTCGCAGCACACGCCTGGTTCGACGACGATCGACTTGAATTCAAGCACATCAAACGTCGACGGCGTCGAGCTGTTCACTGTTTCGCAGGGCAGCTCGTTCGTTCCAGGCGCCGGATCACAAGGCAGCTCGACTCACCTCACCGTCTACTCGACGTTTTGCAAGCTGAGCGACGGGCGCGTCCTCTGCGTGGATCGTGGGACCGTGTACTCTCGAAATTGCAGAGGTGGCGGTGGCGAGTGCACGGAGTCCGGCGCTCGGCCCGCAGGGCTCTCTGTCGAATAGCGGCGCGGCGGCGTAAGCCATCGACGCTCGAAACGTTGGTGGGGCGTGAGTTCACGCAGAGCGGCTTTGGCTTCATTGGGCGCCGTGACAGTGGCCCTTCTCTCCGCTCGCCCGTGCGGCGCGCATCCCCAGCCTCGGGACGAGCGTTTGTTCGCGGCGCGTCCGGCGACCGTGCGCGACGCGCAGCGGCGGGTCGTCGGCTACGCGCAGCGATCGGCGCAGGGGTTTTGGATTACGCAAGAGGTCGCGCAGCGCTCCATCGCGTGGGTTTGCTCGGACGCCCAGACGTGCGCTCCTGTGCTGCGGCTCATGCCGTGCGTCGAGTCGCAGCAGCTCGATACGTCGGCGGTGATGTACGGGGCGCAGGCGTGCCCTTCGGGCGGCGTGCGGATCGAGCCAGGGCCGTGGCAGTCGTGGGCGCCGGTCGTCGTGGTTACGCAGCCGGTGATCCCGCCGATCGAGTACGACCGTTGCGCGGGGCTGTCTCCGAGCGAGTGGACGCACGCAGGCGGCGCGGCGGCGAATTTCGCCGTGGGCTATTTCGACGGCGGCGTGTGGCTGGGCGGAACGGTGGTCAACAGCTACCGTCGACACGCGATCGCGTACACAGACAGCGCGATCGAGGCGCATTCGGGGTGCGACGACCGGAGCCCTCGCGGGTTCGTGGGAGGGCGGTTGCTCGGCAGCGAGTTTGGCTTCGACGTTCGGGGTCAGGTCCTCTCGCGGCTGGGCGCGCCGGCGACGGACATGCACTCGCTGATCGGCGTCGCGCCCATCGCGAAGAGCTATTTCGCGCGCGGTAGGCTGAGGCTCCCGTCGCTGTTGGGGCTGTTTCTTCCAGAGGTCGGCTGGGCGTTTCGCTCGCGTTCGTACGACGAGAACGGCGTTCGAAGCTCGCGGTCGCGCTCGAGCAACGCGCTCTATGTGCGCGCGGCGGGGTGGACGGCGAGCTGGGTATTTGCTCGCTATCCGACGTTGTCGCTCGACGTGACCGTGGCGCCGTGGATCGAGCTTCCGCTCAACGGGCAGCCCCTCCTGTGGGGCGCGAGCGCGAGCGTGGGCTTGAGCTTCGTCGCGTGGTGACTGACCCCTTTTGGATCACCGCGCGCTCTTCCCTCCCTCGCGCTCGGTTACGCGTCGCTCAGCGGTTCTCCGCGAGCGCCGCGTCGATCACGCGCTGGAACTCCGGAAACGGCTGCGCGCCCGAGACGAAGCGGCCGTTGATGAAGCTCGCGGGCGTTCCTGCCTCGGCGCCCGAGCGCTCGAGGGCCTGCATGTCCTGACGGATGGCGGCCTCGTGCGTGCGGTTGTCGAGAGCGGCGCGGAAGCGCTCCATGTTGAGGCCCTGGGCCTGCGCGATGCGCTCGAAGAACGCGCGCGCCGCGGCGGTCTCACCGGAGAACTCCTGCTGCGCGCCGAAGAGCGCGTCGTGGTAGCGCCAGTAACCGGCGTTGCCCTGCTGCGCCTGCGCCTCGCGGGCGGCCATGTGGGCCGCCATGGCGTTGTTGTGGAAGGGCAGCGGGAAGTCACGCCAAACGATCTTGACGCGGTCGCCGTAGGTCTGCGCGATCTGCTCGAGCGCGGGGTTCACGCGCGTGCAGAAGGGGCACTGGTAGTCGCTGAAGTGCTCGAGCACGACGCGCGCGTTGGCGCCGCCGCGGAACGGAGCGCGCGGGTTCGGCGCGACCGTGTAGCGACGGTTGGGATCGGGGCCCTGCTCTTGCGGCTGCGCAGCGGCGCCCTGGCCGCCGTTCTGGTAGACGGGCGCGGTCGCGCCGTTGCCAGTGATCTCTTCGTAGACGCGCGCGCGGGGCGTGCCAGCGGCCACCTTGGCGCGAGCCTCGGTGAGGGCGGCTTCGACGGCGGCGACGAAGCGGTCGAGCGGCTGGGCGCCGACGAGGCGCTTGCCGTTGATGAAGAAGTGCGGCGTGCCGTTGGCGGCGATCTGCTGCGCGAGGGTCTTGTCCGCTTCGATCACAGCGTTGTGCGTGTGGTTGTCGAGGGCGGCGCGGAAGCGCTCCATGTTGAGGCCCTGCGCCTGCGCGATGCGCTCGAGGCTGGGGCGATCGAGGATGTCCGCGGCGCGGTTCTCCGCGAACAGCGCGCCGTGGAAGCGCCAGAATCCAGCGTGGCCCTGCTGCGCCATCGCTTCGACAGTGGCCTCCGACGCGGGGCCTGCCTTCTGGTGGAAGGGCAGCGGCATGTGCTTCCAGACGAAGCGGATGTCGCGGCCGAAGCGCTCACGAAGCTGCGCGAGCGTCGGCTCGACGCGGGCGCAGAAGGGGCACTCGAAGTCCGAGAAGACGATGACCGTCACGAGCGCGTCGTTCGCGCCGAGCACCGGCGAGTTGCCGACCGGAACCTTGTAGACCGTGTTCGGGTCGAGCTCCTGGCGGGGCTGCTGCGGCTGCTGGGGGCGCTGGGGCTCCTCGGGGGCCGCGACGGGGTTCTCGGTCATCTGCGCGTACACGCGGTTGCGGGGCGTGACGGTCTCGGCGCGCGCGAGGACCTGATCGATGAGGGCCGTGAAGCGCTCGAGCGGCTGGGCGCCGACGAGGTTGGTCCCGTTGATGAAGAAGTTCGGCGTTCCCTGCGCGTTGAGGCGCTCGGCGAGGGCCTTGTCGTCCGCGACCTGGCGGGCGATTTCGGGGGAGTTCATGTCCGCGCGGAAGCGGGTCATGTCGCAGCCGATCTCTTGCGCCCAGCGCTCGAAGTTCGGCTGGGTGAGCTCGCGCTGGTTGGCGAACATCAGGCGGTGCATCTGCCAGAACTTGCCCTGGCGGTGCGCGGCCATCGCGGCCTTGGCGGCCGGCTCGGCGTTCTGGTGGAAGGGCAGGGGCGCGTTCTTCCAAACGACGCGGACCTTGTTGCCGTAGCGCTCACGAACCTGACGGATCGTGTCCTCGACGCGGGTGCAGAACGGGCACTCGAAGTCCGAGAACTCGACGATCGTCACGAGGGCCGAGTTGGGCCCCAGGACCGGCGAGGTTCCGACTGGAATGCGCGTGGAATCTGCTTGCGCCTCTCCGCTCGCGGCCGCTTCGGTCGCTGGCGTGCCTTCGGTGCCGGTCCATTTTCCACCGGCGACGACGCCGATGAAGAAACCGAACACCGCGGCAAGGATGATCGAAATCGATGCTGCTCCCTTGCTCATTGTGTCTCCGTGGATGGTTTTCGAAACTGCTTCGAATGAATTGAAAAGATGTGCGTGAAAAGCGTGTGATTTGTCCCCGCGCGACGCGGTCCCGAGAGAGAGCGCAGCGCGGAGCCGATCGCCGCTCGATCGACAGGTCGTCGAGCAGAGTCGTCTGGTGTTGGTCGTCCTGGGGACGAGGCTCGCCGCTGCCTCTGGGTCGCGCGCCTTCGCCGCTCGAAGACGAGCGCGCGAACGAGCGCGTTTCAGGGGGACGGCGATGCGATCAAGCGCAGGGAGGGCGCCAGTGGCTCTGCGAGTGCGCGTCGCGAGCTCCGGCCTCGGCGACGACCGGGGCGGTCGCGTGCGCGAGGGCGATCGAGCGGCTCGCGCGCACGTCCAGGGCGGACGCGGCGATCGAGCCCATGACAAACAGGTCATCCGCCGTGGGGCTCGGAACGGACGCGGGCGCGTCGTTGGAGCCGAGGGCACAGCCGATGATCACGCGCGTGGTCGATTGCCCACAGTGCGTCCCGAACTTCTTGACCGGCGGAGGCGCGGGGGGCGCCGCGGCGATTCGCGTAGGAGCCGCGGGGGCCGCGCGCTGAGCGCCGTCCGCGGGCGTCCGAAGGTTGGGGTTGCCGAGCCCGTCGACGCGCGAGGTGAGGGACTCGGGCGCGGCGAACCGGGCGGCCTCGTTGGCGACCACGTCGAACGCGAGCGAGATGGGGGCCTCGGTGCAGCGCTGCATTCCCTCGGGACCGCGCAGCGTGCGCGGCATCGACCGAGGGAGACTCCCCGCGTGCGCCGCCGGCGTCGCTACGAGAGCGACGAGCATGGCGACGGTGATGGCGAAGAGAAAGCGCATGAAGGGACGACGTGTCAGCGGTGAACCGACGGGCGGAGCATACCGTTCCCGAAGCGAATGGCAATCCCCGAGGTCCGAGAAACGCGGGGACGGTCCTCAATAACTCGAGTGTTTATGACGAATCGTTGAGTTGTTGAGGACCGTCCCCGAGGTCCACGGACGCGCTTGCTCAGGTCCCGTCGCTGCGAGCAGCGAGCAATCTCGCCCACGTCAAGCGTGCTTGAATGTGCCCGTTGCCTTTCATCAGCCGATCGACGCCGAAGCCACGCTGCAGCACGGCGACCCGGTAGCCCACGATGTTCACGCCAGTGCCGGACGCGTTGGGCACGATGTAGTTGCCCTGACACGAGGACATTCCGTTGCCGATTCGTCTCATCAGGCGCCCGCCGTCGTACTCGCACTGAAACGCGGCTTCTTCGAGCGTTTGCATCTCGCCGTCCCGCCAAAGCAAGAGCGAGTCGTAGTCGGTGGATGTTGACGCGGTGGCGGCCTGGCAATCGCGCACGCGCAGAAAGAGCGCGGGCGTCGGGTGCGTTCCCAAAACGAGGGGCTCAGCAGCTACGCTGTTGATCGGGCAAAATTCATCGAATTCGTCTTTGCGCGACACCTGGTCGACCCAGACGACGGCGCGCGCGGTGGCCAACGCGATCGCGCGCACAGAGCGGGTTGGTCGCGTGCAGTCCCACACCGAGTCCGTTGCGCCCGCTGCGGTGAACGCTCCAGTCGCGATCTGCGTGCACGTCATGGTCCCTTCGGAGCAGCGCGCTGCGATTCCTTGCTCGGCGAGCCGAAGGTCGCAGTGCTGCTCGTTTTCGACGTCGAGCCGGTACGGAGCGTTGCGACCGACACGCCTCGGCTGCTCGACCGCGAGCTGCTGCGAAGCGTCCTCGGTCTCTGCGCGCGAATCGCTCTGCGTCGCAGCATCGATGGGCTCGATCGCGATCCGCGGGTTCGGTGCCGAGGCGCGCTCGACGATCGCGTCGGGAGGCGGATCGACGACGTCGCGCGTGGGCGCGGCGCGATTCTGCTCGGGCTCGACGCGCGGGGTCGTTGCGGCCTGTTTGCAGGCGCACGCGAGCGCTGCGAGGACGATCGACGAGGGAGCGATGCGCCAGGATGTCATCGGAGGCGAAACGATACATCGAAACGCTGCTCCCTCGGTGGCGCGGCGATCTCTGACGCTCTGCGTCGCTCGGCGCGGAGCGCGGGCAGGGGTGTCGTCGATCGCCGCGAGGCAAAGTCGAGAACAGCGACTCGCTCGCGTCGCGCTACTCGGTCTCGTCGCCCGGCACGGCGAGGAGGCTCGCCCATGTCAAGCGTCGCTGAATGTGCCCGTTGCCTTTCATCAGCCGATCGGCGCCTACGTCGCGCTGTCGCACCGCGACTCGGTAGCCCACGATGTTGACGCCGGTGCCCGCAGCGTTGGGCACGATGTATTCGCCCTGACACGAGGACATTCCTTCACCGATTCGCCTCCCCATGCGGGCGCTGTTGAACTGGCACTCGAACTCTGCCTCGGCGATCTTGTTCATCGTGCCGTCGCGCCAGATCCACAGGCGGTCGTAGTCGTGGGACGTCGCCGTCTCGTTGAACTGGCAATCGCGCGCGCGAATGAGCAGCGCAGCGGTCGGGTGTGTCCCCGCGACGATGGGCTCCGCGGTGGCCGCGGTGAGCATGCAATGATCGCCGGAGACGCCCTCCGCCTCCTCGCCTTCGCTCGAGATCTCGTCGGCCCACACGACGGCGCGCGCTGTCGCCAACACCGCGAAGCGCAGGCTTTGGTTCGATCGTTCGCAATCCCACACCGTGTCCGTTGCGCCCGCAGCCGTGAACGCGCCGGTCACGAGCTGCCTGCACGTGAGGCTCCCTTCGGAGCACCGCGACGAGAGTCCCTGCGCGCCCAACCGAAGGTCACAGTGCTCTTCGTTTCCGACGTCGAGCCGGTACGGAGTGTTGGGGCCAGACGGTCTCGGTCGAGCGACCGCGAGCGGCTGCGAAGCGTCCGTCGTGGCGTCGATCTCTGCGCTCGCATCGCCCTGCGTCGCAGCGTCGATGGGCTCGATCGCGATCCGCGGGTTCGGTGCCGAAGCGCGCTCGACGATCGCGTCGGGCGATGGATCGACGACGTCCCGCGCGGGCGCGATTCGATTCTGCTCCGGCTCGACGCGCGGGTTCGCTGCGGGTTCTCTGCAGGCGCAGAGGAGCGCTGCGAGCGCGAGCGCCGAGGTCGTGGTGGGGCAGCGGTTCATCAGGGGCGACACGGTACCCTGTAACGCCGCGCCCTCGATCTCTCATGCACCTCTCACTCGGCATCGCTCGGCTCGAAGCGAGCGCTGCCGCCTTTGGCGTCGAGGTCGAGCACGAGCTTGCCCTTCACGGGTGGGCCGTTTCCGGGACGAAATGCGCTCGAGCGCGTTCGACCCTTGGCCACGAGCTGCTCGAGTTGGCTCACGCTGAGCTTTCGGCCAGCGGTCTCGAACCACACGACGAACGTGCAGCCGTCCTTCCAGCGCGCGCAGCCCCAGCCGCGGTTTCCCTGGACGATGCGGCCTGAGTTGCAGCGAGGGCAGGTGAGCGTCTCGAGCACGGCCTTGTCCGCCGCGCGCTTGAGCGCGTCTCGCTCGGTCGCCTCGGGGCTCGAGGGGCGCTTGCTCTTGGCGCTCGCAGTGGCTGCAGGAGCCTTGGGCCGCGGCGGCTCGCGGGATGCGTCGCGCGCCGCGCTCATTTCGGCGCGCTCTCGTCGCAGCGGAGCGGGTCTGGGCGGACCCTCGTTGGAGGCGGTCTCGCCGGCGCTGCGCGCGCCCGACTCGAACTCGAACGTGATCTTGCCGTCGTCGCCGAGGACGAGCGACGCGACGAAGCTCTTTCCTGCGCGGGACTTGAAGCCGCGGAGCATCACGGTCTTCTTGGCGCGCAAGAGCACCGCGGCGAGCTCGGGCGAGATCAATCGGCTGGCGATCTTCTTGGGGATGCTCAGCCCGCACGGCCCAGGACCGAGCGCGCAGGCGTAGTCTCCCGTGCGATCGACGACGGTGTTTCCGCAGCGGGGACAGCGGCCGATCGGCTGCGACGTCGCGGTCGTGTCGCTCGTGAGCGAGAACGGAGCCTTCTTGACCGCGTCGATCGCACCGCGAACGAACGCGCCGATGTCGTTCATGAACGCGACGCGAGACTCTTCGCCGCGCTCGATGCGAGACAGCCGCGCCTCCCACTCGCCCGTGAGCTCGGCGCTCGCGAGCTCGGCGACGGGCAACGCTTTGATGAGCGAAGTTCCCATCGGCGTCGCGACGATGTTGCGACGATCGCGGCGGACGTACCCGCGGTCGATCAACGTCTCGATCGTGGAGGCGCGCGTCGCGGGGGTGCCGAGCCCGCGCTCTCGCATCGCGGCGCGAAGCGCGTCGTCTTCTAGGGATTTTCCAGCGGATTCCATCGCAGAGAGCAGCGTCGCCTCCGAGTATCGCGGCGGCGGTCGCGTCTGCTTCTTCTTGGACTCGAATCGCCCGTCGAGCGCTTCTCCTTGCACGAGCCTCGGTAGCATCTGGGTCCGCTCGAGCTCGCTCTCGTCGTTGCCTTCGGCGCCATCGCTCCGCGGCCTCGCGCTCGTGCCGTCGCCCTCGTCCGCTTCGATGCCAGCGACGGTCTGCCAACCCGCTTCGATGCGGACTCGTCCGCGCGCGACGAAGCGATCGGGCGGCGCAGGGAGCGCCTCGAGGATCTTCGGCTCTTCGCGGGCAGAGGCGGATTTGTCGCCCGTCCCCTGCGTCTTCGGTGTCGGCGGAGGCGCGATGGCCGAGAGCGGCGGAGCGCTCGCAGAGGCCGCCCCGACGCGCACCACGACGGTCGTGTCATCGAACTCTGCGTCCGCGAAGAACCCCGCGAGAAACCTCCGCACGACGAGGTCGTAGAGCTTGCGCTCGTCCGGCGCGAGCGCGCTCGGATCCACCTTGCGCCCCGTCGGAACGATCGCGTGGTGATCGCTCACCCGAGCGTCGTCGAACATCCTTCTCGGCATGGGCGGAGGGCTCGCGACGGCGCGCACGAACGGCGCGTAGTCCGCGATCGCCGACAGCGACGACAGCATCGCGGAGACCTCGCCGTGCAGATCCTTGGGCAAGTGCCGCGAGTCCGTACGCGGATAGGTCAGCGCCTTGTGCCGCTCGTAGAGGGCCTGCGCGAGGTCGAGCGTCCGCTGCGCGCTGAAGCCGAAGCGCTTGTTCGCGGTGCGCTGCAGGCTCGTGAGATCGAAGAGCAACGGCGGCGGCTCGCGCGTTCTTCGCGTGGCCACGGACTCGACGATGGGGCGCTGTGCTTCGTCACGCGCGGCGGTCGCGCATCGACTGCAGAGCGCGTTGGCGAGAGACTCGGTCGAGAGGCGCGCGCCCGTGGCGTGCGTCCAGAGCGCGTCGAATCGCTGTCCGCGCGCGGTCGTGAAGCCCCCCGAGACCTGCCAGAAATCCTTGGGGACGAACCCTCTGATCGCCTCGTCGCGGGTGACCACGAGCGCGAGCGTCGGGGTCTGCACGCGGCCGAGCGAGTACACGCGTCGCTCGCCGACGGTCTGCGCGCGCGCGGTGACCGCGCGGGTCGCGTTGAGTCCGACGAGCCAGTCTGCCTCGTCGCGACAGCGCGCGGCGTCCGCGAGGCGGTCGTACTTCGAGCCCGGCTCGAGTCTGGCGAACCCCTTGGTGATCGCCTCGTCAGTGAGCGACGAGACCCAGAGGCGCTCGATCGGAAGTGTGCTCGCCGAGAGCTCGTAGACATAACGAAAGATCAGCTCGCCTTCGCGGCCGGCGTCGCACGCGTTGACGACTCCGCGAAATCTCCGTCGGTCTTGCAGGAGGTCTCGAACGGCGCGCAGCTGCTCGGGCGCGTTGCTCCTCGCCGCCAGCCGAAAGCGCGGCGGGATCATGGGGAGGGCGTCGAGCCTCCAGGTCTTCCACGCGCTGTCGTGCGCGGCGGGCTCCGCGAGGCTCACGAGGTGACCGACGCACCAGGTGATCACGTGGGTCGCGCCTTCGAAATGGGTGCGGCCCTTCGGGGTGACGCCGAGGACCCGCGCGAGGTCACGGGCCACCGACGGCTTCTCGGCGATGACGAGCGTCTGGGAGCCGCCACGGGATCGGTCGCGCGACTCGCGTCCGGGCTCGCCAGGGTCGGCCCCGCCGCGCGCGGTGCGCGAAGCTGGATCCGATGTGGGTTTTCGCGCAGGGGGGCTGGGGGTCGGGCGATAGTGGCCTGTCACAACGGTCTCGGACCGCACGGTGTACCGCGAGTTTCGCTCTCGTGCTCGGCGCGGCCGGACATTCTCTGACAATGCTGCGGACCTCGACGAGCCAACCGCTCGATCCCGGCGTTTGCCACGGAGAACCGAAACGATCGCTTCCAACGACCCGGCACCCTACGGTACAACGGCGCGGTGCGACTGCGGGTTGTCGACGCTGTGGATTTCGCGTCGAGCTCCATGCGCAGTGCTCGAGCCCCATGACCCAGTCGAACGACACTCCGTCGTCCGCGCCACCGCCCGGCGCATCTACCCCTCCGAACTCGCTCAGTCCGTCGATCGCGGCGCCAGGGCTCAACAGCCCGGCGTTCGCGTTGGATGACCGAACGAGGGACGTCTTTGTCGAGCACGCTCACGCGCTGCTCGACGCTGCCAATCGGCTCCAAGATCGCCAGGACAAGGCGCTCTTTCTCTCGGAAGCGGGAGAGGTCGACGAGCGAGTTCGCGGCGACGAGCTGTCGGCGGCAAAGAGCTTTCTCGCCGCGGTAAACAGCTTTCCTCGCTATCGCGCGCCGCTCGAGGCGCTCGTGCGGATGTACCTGCGTCGTCGCAGCGCGAACAACCTCCTCAAGCTCGCCGAAGCCCTCGTGAAGGCCGCGGCGCAGCCGCGGGCCAAGGCCGAGGCGCTGTGTCTGAAGGCAGAGATCCTCGAGGATCGAATCGCGGACCCCGCCGCGGCGAAGGCTGCCTACGAAGAGGCAGCCGAGCTCGACCCGAGCTATCGGCTCGCGTGGATGTCGCTCGAGCGCATCGGGCGTCGATCGGACGACGGAGCGCTCGCGCGCAAGTCCACGCTGCGCCTCGCGGAGCTCACCAGCGACAGCGCGCGCAAGGCGCGGCTGCTCACGGAGGTCGCTCGAGACCTCGCGAAAGAGGGCAGCGACGACTCGCTCGAGCAAGCCTCGACGCTCTTTCGTGAGGCGGCCACGCTCCCCCTCGGGCGTTGGCGGGCGCTGGTCGAGTTCGAGCGATTCGCGTTGGCGACCGGAAGGTCGAAGGACCTCGTGTTCGCGCTCGAGGCCATGGCAGATCTCGCGCAGCGCGCGGTCGAAGGCGAGTTCGAGGGAGGCTCTGGAGTCTTCTCGGTCGCGCACGTCGAGAAGGGCGCGTCGGCGCGAGCGATCGCCGCGGATTTGTGGGCCCGCGCGGCGCGTGTGCGCTCGGGTGTCCTCGACGATCCGACGGGGGCGTTGACGGCGCTCGACGCTGCGCTCGCGCTCGCGCCAGAGGACACTCGGCTGTGGATCGAGCTGCCAGCGATCGCCGATCGAGCCGGGGAGATCGGACGCTCGGCGGACGCAGCGCGGTGGCTCACGGAGCGATCCGCGGTCGAGCCGTCGATGAAGGCGGGGCTCTTGTTTCGCCTCGCGGAGGCCGCTGCGAGCGAAGGGGATGGCGCCAAGGCGACGGCGCTGCTGCGCGAAGTGATCGCGCTCGTTCCCGAGGGGGCAGCGGCGCACGCGGCGCTCTTCGATCAGCTCGTGGCCGCGGGCGACGCCGCGGGCGCGGTGGCCGAGATCGATCGGCTCGCAGAAGCCGAGCAGAGCAAGAAGCTCCGCGCGTCGCTGTTTCGCGCGGGCGCGGGCGTGTGTCTCGCCATGCAAGGCGACGCTGACGGCGCGCGGCGACGGCTCGCGCAAGCGGCGGACTCGGACGCAAACGACACGTTCGCGCGGAGGGCGTGGCTCGCGCTGTTGCCCGGCCGGCCCGAAGCGGACGTCGCGCAACGCGCGGTGAATTTTATCGACGCGCTGCTCGCGGCGAGCGACGACTCGACGGACAAGGGGGCGCTGCTCACCGAGAAGCTCTGGCTCGAGCGCGCGGTGCTCGATCGCCCCGCGGCCGCGACGGTCGAGGCGCTCGGTCGCGCGGGCGAGCCCTGGGCTCTTCCGCTCGCCCTCGTGTGGAACGCCGCGGCCGGAGCCTACGCCCCCGCCGCTCGCCTCGCGGACGAGCTGCTCGCGACCGCCGACGACAACGCGCCGCGCGCGGACCTCGCCGCGACCAGCGCGAGGCTCCACCTCGCTGCCGGCGACGATCGCAAGGCGCGCGAGGTCGCCCTCGCGGCGCACAAGCAGGACCCCGAGGATCCGTTCGCAGCGACGTTGGCGTTTCGACTGGCGCTCGCCGTGCGCGAGCCGGTCGCGGCGTTCGACGTGCTCGACGCGCGCGGAGCGAAGCTCGACGACGCAGCGGCGGCGCGGTGGCTCACCGTGGGCGCGGTGTTTCTCGCGAACGCCGGGGCGACGGTCGAGTCTCGCAGGGCGCTCGAGCGCGCTTCGGAGCGCGACCCGGCGTCGCCTGCGGTGCGCGCTGCGTTGCTCGCGACGACGCGATGGCGCTCGGACAGCGCGCTGCGCGAGCGACTTGCAGACGCGGCGGTCTCGAGCCCCGATGGCGGCGACGAAGAGACCGCGCTCGGCGTGCAGCTCGTTCTCGCGAGGCTCTTTCTCGAGCACGACAAGGCGGGCGCGGCGGACGCGCTCGAGCGCGTCAACATCCGCGCGGGAGCAGACTCGCTCGCGGTCTCGTTGTTGAGCGCGATCGTGACGGGCTCGCGGCTCGGGCCAGACGCGCCCGACACGGTGACCGCGCTGCAATCGGTGCTCGGCGCGATGCCGGCCAACGACCCGCTTCGCAACGCGTTCGAGCTCGAGGTCGCGCGCGCTCTCTCGTCCTCCGCGGACACCGCGGATCAGGCGAGGGACATGCGCGAGCTGCTCGAGGACGAGTCGCGCGGAAGCGCCGCGCCGAGGCTCCTCGCGTTGCTCGACGCGATTCAGCGCGAAGATCGCCGAGACCTTTCTGTGGCGCTCTCTCGCGTCGCGGACGGGGCTGACGAAGTGACCGCCGCGGCCCTTCGCAGCGCTGCGCTCGCCGCGCTTCGCGCGCAAGGTCGAGACGCCGAGGCCAGGACGTTTGCGCTGCAGTTCGAGTCTTTGCCGGCGAGCGTCGTCGCATTGAGCGAGCTCGGAGCGAACCTCGACCACGCCGCGGCTCGCTCGCGGGGGCTCGATGCGCGCGCGAAGCTCGCGACCCCAGGCGCCGAGCGCACCGCGCTCGAGCGGCGCTCGGCCGTCTGGGCCTCGATCGCCGGAAAGAACGAAGAAGCCGTCGCGAGCGCGTCGGCGCTCGTCAAGATCGACCCGTCCGACGCCGCTTCCTGGGACGTCGTTCGCGTGAGCGCGCGAAGGCTCGGGCAGTGGCAGCGCGTCGTCGAGGCATGCACGGCGCTCGCGAAGCTCTCGAAGGACAGCGTGCGCGCGGCGGTTCTCTGGGAAGAGGCTGGCGTCACGCTCTTCGATCAGCTCGAGAAGCACCGTGAGGCCGAGCGCCCGTTGCTCGAGGCCATCCAGCGCGATCCCACCCGTGACATGGCCTACAAGCGGCTCCGCATGCTGCTCGAGGCGCGCAAGGACCACGTCAACCTCGAGGCGTTGGTCACGCTGCGGCTCAGCGCCGAGCAGGCCGAGCTCGAGCGGGTCGGACTTTTGTGGGAGCAAGCGCGCTTTCGTCGCGCGCTCGGCATGCGCGAAGAAGCGCTCGAGAGCGCGATGCAGGTGGTCGAGAAAGAGCCCGAGCACGTCGCGGCTCTCGCGTTGCTCGCCGAGGTCCACGCGACGAGCGGCAGGCTCGAAGAGGCAGCGGAGGCGCTCGTGGCGCTCTCGGCGGCGCGCGAGACGCCCGCGTCGCAGCGGCGCGTGGCGCGGCAGGGCGCGATCGACATCTTCGAGCATCGCTTGAAGCAACCGCAGCGGGCGATCGAGCTGCTCGAGCGCATGGTGATCGAGGGCGAGGCCAACGACGCGACCGTCGAGCGCGGCGTCGCGCTCGCGACGACCGCGGGGCTGTGGGACGCGTCGTTGCGGTTCGCGCGCGTCGCGGCGGACCGCGCGCAGACGCCGGCCGAGCGCTGCAAGACGCTGCTCCGCGTGTGCGAGATCCAGCGCGACAAGGTGAAGGACCGCGCTGGAGCGCTCGTGGCGGCGCGCGCTGCGCACGAGGTGCTCCCGTCGGAGCTCGCCGCGTTGCGCGCGGTGCATGGGCTCGCGGACGAGGCCGAGCGCGCGCAGCGGGCGAGGCGCACGATCGAGGCGCTTCGCGAGTGGATCCGCAGCGATGGACCGGCGGGAGAAGCCGCGCGACGCGTGGCGCTCGCCGCGGAGCTCGGCGGAGACCCTGTGTTGACCAGGACTTCGCTGCGCGTCGCGCGGGCGATGGGCGAGGATGTTCCTGTGGTCGCGGCGGGCGTTCCCTCGGGGCGCGTGACGTTGAAGGACGCGGCGCTCGCGCTTCGCGTGCGCAACCCGAACGACACGGGCGCGGCCGCGGCGCTCATCGACACGGTGATGCCCGACCTCGCTGAGCTCGCAGGGATCTCGACGGACGGCTTCAACGTCGGCCGCGCGGACCGCGTGAAGGGGGCTTCTCCCTACCGCGACGCCGCGACGCCGTACGCGACGGTCGCGGGCGTGGGCGAGTTCGATCTCTACGTCGGCGGCAACGACGACAATCGCATCGCGGTGATCCCCGGATCGACGCCAGCGCTCGTGCTCGGAAAGCGAGTTCCTCAGGTCTTCGACGAGGCGCTGCGGTTTCGCGTGGCGCGCGCGTTCTTGCTCGCGGTGCGCGGCGTTTCCGCGATGGATCCGCTCGGAGTCGACGGGACGGTCGACTGCCTCGTCGCTGCGATGGTCGCCGCCGACCTCCCCATCGTCGGCGGAACGACGCGGATCGAAGCGCGACTGCGCCCCGTCGCCAAGGCGCTCTCTCGTCGCGCGCGCAAGGCCACGGCGGACATCGCCAAGCCCATCAGCGGCCTCGCTGACCCGTGGTCGGAGATCGCGCGCGGCGTGCGCGCGGTGTTCTCGACGGCGCGGCGCGGCGCTCTCTCGGTGACGGGCGCTGTTCCTGCGGCGTTCGGCGACATTACCAGGACGGATCCAAGCGATTCGGTCCGACGTGATCTCGTGCTCTTCGCGTTGAGCGATGGCCTCGCGAGCGTATCGCGAGAGACCGGCGTGGATCGCGGGTGATGCGCGGTGAGCACGAGCAGCAGTGAAGTTTCGAAGCGAGAAGACCCTCTAAGGGCAATGGTGCGAAGGTGACCGATCCGAAGAACCCGACCTCTGGACCGAGCTTCGACGACGAGCTCGACGCGCTCCTCGATGGGCTGACCCCACACGAGGCAGCGCCGGCCGCGCCGAAGCCCGCCCCTGCGCCCGCAGCGGCGGCGCAACCGCCGTCCGACGATGTTCCGGCAGACTCGACTGAACGCGGCGAGATCCCCGAGCGCGCAGCCAACCCGGACACGACCGCGCCGGTCGCGGCGCTCTCGGATGACTTCGATGTGTCTCGTCCGAGCAGCGCTTCGGTCGAGCCTGCTGTTCCCGCGTCGGCTGCGCCCGTCGCCGCGCCAGCCGCACTGCCCGCGCCGCCCGCGCCGCCCGCGCCGCCCGCGCCACCCGCGCCCGTCGCTGCTCGTCCGACACCCACTGCTGCTGCTGCGACTCCGGTCGCTCCCAGGCCGCCCGCGGCCGTGCCGAAGCCGCCGGCTCCGCCGCTTCCGCGACCCGCGGGGATCGCGCCGCCGGCTCCGTCGCTTCCGAGGCCCGCAGGCGCGGTTCCTGCTCCGCCCGGCGCGAGTATTCCCAAGCCGACATTGCCGCGACCGGCAGGGAGCGTTCCGCTGCCGCCTGGGGCACCTTCGCTTCCCGCGGCGAAGTCTCCAATCCCACGTCCTGGCGCGATTCCCCCGCCGCCTCCCCCGAAGGCGCCGGGATCCGACAGCATGTTCGACATCGAAGAGGAGGACAGCCCGACGCGCATGGTCGACGCCGGCGAGCTTCGACGCGAGCTCGACGCGAGTCGGTCGACCGCGCAGGACTCTCCGCCTGCGCACGACGCCGAGGCGGTCGCGCGACCGACCGCTCCGCCGCCGCCCGGACCGCGGGTGCAATCGGTCGGAAGCGCAGACACCGACCTCTCCCTCTCGGACGCAGACATCGACGCCGCGTCGAACATGTTCGACGCAGAGGTGGTCGGCCGGGCCACTGCGCGTCCGCCCGCTGGTGGACCATCGGAGGGCGACGAGCCCTCGCTCGACACCGCTGGTCCGCCGACAGAGCCTCCGACCGATGCTCCGGCGATCGAAGCCGCCGAGCAAGAGAGCCCCGACGAGACGATCGACGCCCCTTCGCCAGACCTCGATTCCATCGAGCTCGACATGCGCGACTCGATCGAGCCGCCGGCGATGGTCGTAGAGTCCGACGCTCCAGCGATCGAAGCAGAGGCGACTGACGACGCTCCGGCGATCGAAGCGGATGGCGACGGTCCATCGATCGAAGCCGAGGCGTCGGGCGACGCGGCGGACGACGGTCCATCGATCGAAGCGGACGGCGACGACGGCCCGGAGTTTGTGACCGAGGGCGACGAAGACGAGACGACGATCTCGATCGAAGACGGCGAGGACGAAGGTCCTCCGCGGGACGATCGCGGAGCGCTGCTCGCGGCGACGGTCACCTCTCGAAGGCGTGACCTCGAAGACTCCAACGCGATCTATCAGTTGAGCGCGCGCGCCGAGGTCGAGCTGCGCGCGTCGTG